>Ga0182027_10001932_pt1 | contig 33877 bp, 30 predicted proteins | sample 712E1DmetaG_FD_121300 | JGI IMG/M metagenome (GOLD analysis project Ga0182027, IMG submission 121300) | Permafrost microbial communities from Stordalen Mire, Sweden - 712E1D metaG (Illumina Assembly) | ecosystem: Environmental > Terrestrial > Soil > Wetlands > Permafrost | place: Sweden...
AATGAACTTGAAGCCGGATATAAAGCCAACTACCAGTATTACTTAAAATCCCAGGAGGAATGGAAATATGCCGATAAAGAATGATACTGGAATTATTGATCCGTTACTCCGGGGAGATGTTTATCTTGTTAATCTTGATCCGATTGTAGGTAATGAAATCGGCAAAGCCAGACCTGCGGTAATAATACAAAATGATATCGGTAATAAATTCAGCCCGATTACAATTATTGCTCCAATTGCAAGTACAAAAGAAATAACAAAACCTCTCCCAATTATGATCTCCCTTCAAAAGGGTGAAGGCGGATTAAAAGAAGAAAGTTACGTTGATTGCGGACAAATTAGAACAATTGATAAAGACAAAAGATTAATCACAAAAATTGGATCATTAAATAAAATAAAAATGCTTGAAGTTGATAAGGCATTAATAATTTCTATTGCTCTTAAATAATCCAAAGAAGATTATATTCTTAAATATTATTACTTTATTTCTCATTATACTTTCTTGTTTTTAGAAAAGTAGAATTGTTTTATAATTGGTACCATTAATCATATTATGAAAATATAGTATGCGAAAACTGGCTTACCTTCTTAATTATCAAATATCAACCATTGCTCTGTTCTTTTTATCAGGTCTTGGCATCATTTTTATTATAATCGCCATGATAGCTTCAATTATATTCACAACATTTATGCTGCATGTTCTCTATAATGAAAAAAAATATGGATGGATAATATTTTTCTCAATTATTGTTATTATACCTACTCTATTAAGCTTTAGTCATATTGAAAGTCAGCTATTCAAAAGTTCAATAAACTTCATTATTCTTGGCATAGTTTACTCATATTACTTTTTACTTCGATTAACTATTAATGACTGGATTGAAGAAGACCTTGCTAAAAAACAAAGGCTTTATGAAATTCAAAATGAAAAACAAGAAAGTGATTCAATTAATGAAGGAATAAAATGAATATTCCCATTTTTAGTTTATATTCTCTTTCAATTAGTCTAATTGCAATGACCTATCTAGTTCTTTCCGCAATAAAAATTATTAATCAATCAAAATCAGATGAGTCTTTAATTAAATTAAAAAACGAACCGCTCGGCAAGCCTCAAATTAACTTTAAAGTAGCAATGGTTAGTAAGTTTGACCTGAAGATTTTAAAGATTCTTAAGAATGCTAATGAATTAAAAATCTTTTTTGTTAATAAAGGAGATAAATTATTCAATTTGCATTGTGATGGAAACGGTTTATATTCTGTTATACTTGAAATAGAGAGTGTGGATGTTGACGTTGATAAAAATGAAACAGGAGTTTTTCTTATAAAAGATATTGCCTTTGATTTTCATGAAATTGAATTAATAATTGAATATCAAACAGAATATCTATCAACTCAAAAGAAAAAGATTAGTATTAATACTTTTACAAAAGAGATTACATATTTGTAATAAATTAATTAGGTTTTGTAGCACAGAGCTTGCCTCGCCTGCGGGACGGAGTTCCCCTTTATAATAAAGCAATGCTGTCAACTTAAAGATATCTAATGCCGCTCCTCCGGAGCTTTATTTTATTTCGTGCTGATTATGCTATTAACATTTCGCTGCTCCGCAGCTTGTATTATGGTAATGCGATAATTTACGGTAAATACTGATTTTAATGATTATACTATAACGATTTTTTGAGCACCGGAGGTGCGGCATGTTAATAGAAAATATATCAAGAAAAAGGAATCGTGAGCTCCGTAGGAGCGACATCCTGCTTAATTAATGAATAAAGGCATATGCCTTTATTGGGTGCCAATGACATGAAGAGTTATTGAATTAATTAATAATGTTTGTAGGGAATGGTCTGTGACCATTCCGTGGATTCTTACTTGAATTATTAAGTTTATAATTCTAAAAAGTGAATGAACAACTTGATTATATTTTCCACTTTGTAATTAGTGCAGTTTTATTAAGTTAAATAATATCGAATTGTATCGTGACAATAATCATCTTTGTTAAATAAAATCAGCGGAAGGGTCACAGACCCATCCCGGTTAATGGAACAATTAACACTTATGTTCCCATATTCCTGTATAAATGCAATTACTGTATTGGACTCTTAACCTGAAACATTGGGTCTGGGATACAGTATAAATTTATTATGATGGGCAATTCTTCTTACTAAAAAAGTAAAATTTTATGCAAAAATTTATGCATGGACGCCGAATTGCCCTCAACAATCTCTATGCCTAAATTTTCAAATTTTTTATTGAAAACCAAAATAGATTGAAAATCTTTCAAATTGCGCTAAAAAAGACATATTTGAAGAAATCGGGATGGTCACCTGATACTACAACCACCTAACACCGTTATGAAACCGAGGGAATACTTAAGGCATATGCAGGGTTGATGCAGTTTACAATTATCGCATGAAAATGTTGGAAACGGAAGAGCAATTTGGCATTTTAAAAAAAACCTAATATATTTATAATTAACATGTAGAAAAACAGCAAAGAATTCAAAAACGTTATTTGACAAGTTCACCTTGTTTATATTCAACTTCACGGGTAATTTTACCGTCACTATCATAAGTAAAACTTTTTCCGTCAAGTAAATTATTTTTGTATACCATAAAATCGGATAGCTGCCCATTTCCGTAATAATATTTCGTAATTCCTTCTTTCATTCCATCACTGTAATATTCTTCAGCTGCAATTGAACCGTCTTTATTGAATTCTTTTATTGTTCCGTTTAGTTTGTCATTGCGGTATGTTAATTCGGATTTAATTTCACCGGATAAATAATAAACCTTAGCCAAACCTTCACGAAGATCATTGATATAATTTTCTTCTGAAATCTTAATTCCTTCTTTATCATACTTGACTGATAAACCGTTTTTCCTCCCGCCGATAAAATTGGCAATTTCAGAGATCGTCCCGCCGTCATGATAAAAAGTACTTTCACCTTCGAGTAAACCTTTTTTATAATTAAGTAAAGCTTTTAAATATCCGCTGACAAAATATTCCTTATTAAACCCGTCTTTTTGCCCTTCTTTAAAATGAACGTCCGACTTTAATGTTCCTTCATCGTAATAATTTTCAAAACTTTCTTCTACTTTAGCTGCTACTTTTTGTCCATAATCAAATCGCTCACGTTTAATAATTTGTCCGTTAACATACGTATCGATTACTTTGATTTTGCCGTCGGGATAGTATAAATATGATATTCCGTCAAGCCGGTCATTCTTATATTTTGCTTCAAGTGCAATCTGCCCGAATTCAAAATAAACTTTACTTATTCCTTCAAGTTTATCATTAATATAATTTCTTTCTACTTCCACTTTCCCATTTTCAAAAAATATCTTTGAAATCCCGTTCAGTTTTCCATTAAGATAATTCCAGATAGCCTGCAGCTTTCCGCTTTTATAATATGTTTTAGAGAATCCTTCCTGTATATCGAATTCATAATTAGGTTCAGCCCAAAGTTCACCTGTTTCATAATACCATTTCGAAAGACCTTCAAGTCGGCCGCTTCGGTAATTCCATTCCATACTTTTTTTACCGTTCTCAAAATACCATGTCGAAATTCCTTCTTCACGGCCGTATTGATAATTCCATTCTTTCCATAGTTTACCGCTTTCGTAATATTCTTTATAAATACCATGCTTGTTTCCATAACGGTATGTACCTTCGGATTTAATTTTCCCGTTCGGATAGTATTCTTTTTTATCTTCCAATTCCTGAGCGGAGACAGATCTAAGGAATATTATTGAAAGAAAAATAAAAAGAATTATATGGCGTCTTGAATTCAAAGTTATCCTAAAATATTTCGCACTAAATTACTCACAAAATAGTTTATGTGAAAATGTAAAAGAGTTGCTTAAATTTACATTTGAAAAATAAGGGTGGAAAATGTATACGACTAAAATAAAGGTATATTTTTATGACGGCGATCCGGCAGGCATTATATTTTATGCCAACATATTCAGATTTGCCCATGTAGCATTTGAGGATTTCATCAGAAGTCAGATTACCCATAGGGATTATTTCTTTGACAGGGAATATTCGCTTCCGGTTCTTCATACCGAAGCTGATTATACCCGTCCCATTAAAATAGGGGATGAATTACTGGCAGAGGTTTTTATTAGTCAAGTAAGGAATTCTTCGTTTGAAGTCTGCTGCAGATTTTTTCAGGATGATCAGTTTGCGGCATCTACAAAAACAGTTCATGTCTGTGTTTCAAAAAAAACTTTTGAAAAGATCGCATTACCCGAAGAGTTAACCAGAATGTTAAATGCTAACTTAATGTAAGAAGTTTCAAAATATCGGCACGTACGACTTTTCCAAGATCATTCTTTGGAATATTCTCAACAAAATAATATTCTTTTGGGATTTTATAACCTGCAATTTTATCTTTAAGATATTGTTTTATTTCGTCTTTTAAGATAATGCTATTTGATATTGGTTTGATTACCGCAACTACTGTTTGGCCCCAGTTAGTATCTTCAATTCCAAATACATAAGCATCTTCTATTAATGGATGCGACATAATAGCGGTTTCAACTTCAGCAGAAGCTACATTTTCACCTCCGGTAATGATTAAATCTTCACGTCTTGAAACCGGATAAAGAAAACCCTGTTCTTCGATCCATCCGAAATCCCCTGTATAATACCAGCCTTCCTTAAGCATTTCATTTGTTTTGAATGGTTCATTATAATATTCCTTAAACAATGCTTTACTTAAAACGGCAATCTCACCAATTTGATTTATTCCTAAAGAATTACCTTTTTCATCAACGATCTTAATTTTATTATTGCCTATAGGTTTTCCGGCAGAATCAGCATTGTTATTTAAATAAGAAGGAAGGAGAGCCGTTGACATTGAACAAGTTTCTGTTGATCCGTAAACTTTAGCAATTTTCCAATTCTTTTTGGCTGCTTCAAGAGACAATTCACTTCCCGATGGTCCGCCGCCTAAGTAAACAAGTTTTAAGTTTAGATTTGGAGCAACATTTTCGGTTAATAAACGATTTAATATAGTTGGTACCAATGAAATATATGTAGGATTAAATTGATCAATGCTGTTTTTTAATTCCTCATATTTAAGAGAAGCAGGGAATGCGACTTTAGAACCGGTAAGTAATGACCGGACTAAAATCATAAAACCTCCAATGTGGTAAAATGGCAATGATGCAAGCCAAATATCCGAAGGCGATAATTCTGAAAATGAATCTGTTGAAATAACACTTTCTGAAAGTGATTTGAATGTATGCAATACTGCTTTTGGTTTTCCGCTGCTACCGGATGTAAACAGAATAAGCGCAGGTCCTTCACTATTAAACTTTGTTTCATGTTTTAAGGAGTTAATGTCGGCTGAAATAAGAGATTCATTTCCTGTGATAGAATAGAACGGAATTTTATGAATATTCTTTACAGCAGAAGAAAGCACTTCATATGTTTCATCAATAATTAGAAATTTTATATGTGCTTGATCAACCTGATATTGCAATTCATCAGATGTGCTGCGAGAGTTAAGAGGAATAGGAACTGCACCAATCATCCATAGAGCGTTAACCGAAGTAAAAAAATCATATTTATGTTCTGATAAAATACCCACATGATCTTTTTCTTTAATATTGTTATTGAGTAAATATTCAGCAGCAGATTTGCATTCAAGGAAAAATTGAAAATATGAAATGTTTCTTTCGGAAAGAATATATCCTATCCCTTCGGGATATAATTGTGCCTGTTCTTTCAGCCAATGAATTTTATTTGTTACTGAAATCATTTCAATTACTTATGACAAAATCAGGAGGGTATTTAGAGACATCAAATGAAATAATTCCATTTTTAACGGGGAATTCATCGTTGCATAAATTTGATTCAAAATATTCGGAAATACTTAATCCATGAGCAAGTGTATGATTAGTCAATGATGCCAAAAGAACAAGACCGCTTTTACCGACAGCGCTTTCGAATGATGAAGAAATAATAACCTTTTTATTTAATTTATTAGCAAGCTGTATAAGCTTTAGAGTGCGTAGAAATCCTCCAAAAATACCGGGCTTTAATATTAAAGTATCTATTTTACTCTCATTTAATACTGTAAATGCATTATCCGGTGAGCGGAGCGATTCATCAATCCCTATTGAAATAGGGGAATCTTTTGCTATATCAAAAAGTAATAATAAATCACCACCCGGTTCTTCGATAAATTCTATATTGAATGGTTCCAATCTCTTTAAATAGGGTAAAGTGTTACCGGCATTCCATTTATTGTTAGCGTCGAGCCGTATTTTAATTCCATCACCAAATTTATCGCGCACTGCTGCTACAAGAGAATAATCATCCTCAAAATCTTCTCTCCCTATTTTCATCTTGATTGTCGTATAACCTAATTTAATTTTTTCATCAATACTGTATAATATTTCGTCTAATTGGTCAAATGCTATAATTGCATTTACATTAATTTCGGATTTAGTCAGGCCAAAATTATTTTTAATAAAATTTCTGTCTTTCTTGATCAATAAACTGATTATTGCCTGTTCAATTCCAAATCTGACAGAAGGAGAAGAATGAAAATTAGCAAGCGTGAATTCTGTTAATTTGAAATCATCCGGGAATTGAACGTCTACAATATAACTTCTCAATATGTTGAGAATTATTTCATTATCAGATAATGTCTCCAGACTTAATCCGGGCAGAGGGGCTGCTTCGCCAACTGCCGAATTTCCTAAATCATCGGATACTGAAATTAAAAATCCTCTATGTTCGCTAATCAATTGTTGTGAAGATTGAAATGTTTTTTTCAATTTGATAAGATAGGGAGAATACTTAAAGCGGGTAATTTTCATAGAAGAATCCCGGCAGCAAATAATAAACCATAAATCGCCGATAATTTTGCTGTAAGTTCAAGTGTTTTATTTAATTCATGTCCGTGCAGTGTATAAATCATTTTTACCAGTTTAATTGATATAGGAAATGACAACAAAGGTAAAAAAACAATTATGCTGCTTTTATAAGTAAAGTAAACAACGAATAAAATTGAATAGGAAATAAACATGAAAAAAATATATTGAAATTTAGCAAAGGATTCACCGAAAATTACGACCAGAGTGTTTTTACCATTTGAACGGTCGTCGTCACGATCGCGGTAATTATTTACTACAAGAATATTTGTAATAAGAGCTCCTACAGGTATTGATGCCCAGAAAATCAACGGTGTAATTTCATGTGCCTGTATATAGTAAGTCCCAATAGTTCCCACAAAACCGAAAAAGATAAAAACTGCTATATCGCCTAGTCCATTATACGCAAGAGGAAATGGTCCTGCAGTATATGCAATGCCTGCAAGGATAGAAACAACTCCAATTGTAAATACAAACCATCCGCCGATATAGACAAGAAACATTCCTAGTGTAAAACTCAATCCATATGAAAAATAAATTCCAAGATTCATTTCTCTGCGTGTCAGCAATCCCGAAGCTAAAGCTCTCCGGGGTCCCGGCCGGTCCTTTTTATCAGTTCCTCTAAGAAAATCATAAAGATCATTTACAAAGTTTGTTCCGATCTGAATTAGAATTGAACAACACAATGCAATAAATGCCGCTACCGGATTAAACGATCGGCTATAGATTGCAATAGAAGTTCCTACAATTACAGGCACAACTGCTGCAAGTAGTGTCTGTGGACGGCATGCAATAATCCACGCGTCAACCTTTGTAATTGTATTTGTTTGTGTAGTAATCATTGTAATTTATATTATGGCACTCTTGGAAATTTTGAAAAATCCGGTTTACGTTTTTCATTATATGCGTTTTTACCTTCCTGAGCTTCATCACTCATATAGTATAACAGAGTGGCATTGCCAGCAAGTTCCTGAATTCCTGCCTGTCCATCAAGTTCTGCATTAAAAGCAGATTTCAGTAGTCTGATTGAGAGGGGGCTCTTTTCCAGAATTTCTTTTGCCCATAGAATTCCTTCAGTTTCAAGCTGATCAAGAGGAACAACTTTATTAACTAATCCCATTTCAAAAGCTTCCTGAGCATTATATTGTCGGCAAAGGTACCAGATCTCGCGAGCCTTTTTTTGTCCTACCAGTCTTGCCAAATAACTTGCGCCAAATCCGCCGTCAAAGCTACCGACTTTAGGACCGGTTTGGCCAAAGATCGCGTTATCAGCAGCAATCGTCAAATCGCATATAACATGAAGTACATGTCCGCCGCCTATAGCATAACCTGCAACAAGAGCGATTACCGGTTTTGGAATACTACGTATTTGTTTTTGAACATCAAGAATATTTAAACGGGGAACTCCATCCTTGCCGATATAACCTTTACTTCCGCGTATTGATTGATCCCCTCCGGAACAGAATGCATATTTGCCATCCTTTGAAGGACCTTTTCCGGTTAATAAAATAACTCCGACGTTCGAATCTTCACGTGCATCCGCTAGTGCATCATAAAGTTCATGAGTTGTTTCCGGGCGGAATGCATTTCTTTTTTCAGGACGATTGATAGTTATCTTTCCAATTCCACCGGATTTTTCATAAATAATATCCTGATAATCTTTCACTTTTGCCCACTTAATACTCATAATTACCTTTAAATTGTATTATTGAATCGTATTAGTCAAAAAATCATTAACTAATTTAATAAAAAGCTCCGGCTTTTCTAAGTGAACATTATGACCGCAATTCATAATTGTTTTATGCTGCGCTTTCGGAAAACGGCCCATCATTTTCCGGTTAATATTTGTGTATTTCTTGTCCGATTCACCTGATATTAAAAGTACCGGAAAGTTAAAAAGATGTAATTTATCCCAATAATTAGCCATCATTCCGGTACTGAAACCGGCCAGCATATGTGCTAAACCAATCGGATTGTTTTGATATCTTTCTTTCCGGATAGATTCATAATTTGGAAGATTCTTAAGAGATTCGAACAGGGGGGTACTAAACCAAAAGTCAATAAATGCTTCAGTCCCACTTTGCTTAATTTTCTCAGCAAGCAATAAATCAAATTCAACGCGTTGTTTTTTTAACAAGAAATCTTCAATTCCCGGGGTTGAACTTTCAAGTATAGCAGATTTAATTTTTTGAGGATGATTAATGCTGAATGAGATTGCTGCTCTTCCACCCATTGAATAACCGGCAATTATTATTTTACCAAGATTCAGCTTTGAAAATAAAGAGTCGAGTTGCTGTACAATTTTATTACTTGAGTAGTAATCAAGATTGTTAATTGTTTCAGATTCGCCATGACCGATTAAATCAATCGCAATCGGGAAAAAATTAATAGGAATTTTATCAAATAAAAAAAGCCAGTCTTTAGCGCATCCGGTAAATCCGTGAATAAAAACTACCGGAGTTTTATTTGTATTGAGATCGGTTTCGTTGATAAGAATATTAAACCTAATATCATCAACTGTTAATTTCATTTATAATAAGATTTACTTTATCTGCGACAGCCTGCCAGTATTTTTGTCTGTACTTTTTGGATTTGATTGCATCGGTTTTGACTTCAAGTATTGTCAACCGGTTGCTTTTTACCGCACGACTTAGTTGAATTTTAAGGGCACTCCAACTTTTTATTCGTAAAAATGTTCCTTTATAACCTTCGACAAATTTCTTAAAATCAAGATCAAGAGGTGTCAAAAAGTTATCTCTGAAGAATTCATTATAATCAGATATAGGTAGAGATTCAAAAATGCCTCCGCCTCCGTTATTTATAAGTATAATGGTTAAAGGTATTTTATATTTGTAAGAATTATGAAGACCGTTCATATCATGGTAAAATGCAAGATCGCCGGTTAAGAGGATTGTCGGTTCATTTGATACGCTTGCGATCCCAAGCGCTGTTGATGTAATTCCGTCAATTCCGCTTGCTCCGCGGTTTGTGTAGGAGTGAATTTGTTTTCGAGTTTGACTGGTAAAGAAATCAACATCTCTAATCGGCAGTGAATTAGAAATCATTAAATTGCATTTTGCCGGAAGTATTTTAATCAGTTCGGAAATAATTTTACCTTCATGAATTTGTGGAATATCTTCAATCAGTTCTTTTTTTATAGAATTTGCAATTTGATTCATTTTCAATAATCTATTCAGCCAGAGATTTTGCAATAGGGGTTTTATTAAAAGGCGTCTATTATTTTTGTCAATACATTCCAAAATAGAACCGCAAAATTCTTCAGGGCTAATGCTTAAAATAGTTTTAGCAGTAAAGGAAGGATCATTTCTGTCGCCGAATTCATTTACAAGTATTTTTTCAGCTTTTGACTTTTTGAAAAATTCAAGTGCAGCATTTGCAGTTGGAGTTCCTCCAAATTGAATGATAATATCCGGATCGTATTTTTGGTTAAAGTTTTCTGATCTGACAATTGCGGTAAAATTCTCTATGACCGACCTGTTTTGTACAAAACCAAACCGGAGAGTTGAAGCCCCGTCAATATAAACAGGGTATGAAAGAGTTTTAGATAATTTAGAAAGAAGCTTAGTAAAACCTGAACCATAATTATTATACCCGACCAAAATTAATCCACGTTCTTTCTTTAAGAATTTTTCCGCCAAGGCATAAAAATTAATTTTATTCTTGTTGTTAGGTTTTATTTCAAAGGAAGAATATAAAAAAATCTTTTCGAGAATTTTCAGATTTAATTTATCAGTTATACTATTCGGTTCAAATGGTTTTTCAAAGGGTAAATTTATATGTACGGGTCCTTTTTCAAGAAAGCAAGAATAACGGATTGCATCCTCGGCGATATTTTTAATATTTTCAAACCGGGTTATATCAGGTAAACCGGCATCAATAAAAAAACGAATATGATCTTTATAAATATTGTGCTGATTAATAGTTTGATTTGCACCGCTGTTAATTAAATTAGAAGGACGGTCGGCAGTACAAATTATAAGTGGAATCCTTTGATAAAAAGCTTCAATTATAGCCGGGAATAGTTCGGCAACTGCAGTTCCGGAAGTAGTAACAACAGCGACCGGGGATTTTGTTTTTTTTGCAATACCAAGAGCAAAAAACGCTGAGGATCTTTCGTCAACTATATTGTAAACACTGATATTTTTATTTGAAGCGAAAGCCAATGTTAAAGATGTGTTTCTTGATCCGGGAGAAATACAAGCATTTCTCACACCAAGATCAGCTAATCTTGAAACAAATAAATCACTCCAGACAATATTTCGGTTAATCGATATTTTCATTTTCAAATAATGAGAGTATTGGTTTTAATTTTAATTCAGTTTCTTTGTATTCTGATAATGCGTCGGAGCCTTCGACTATACCACAACCTGCAAAAGCGCGCATCCGATTGACTTTTAATAAAGCTGAACGAATACCAACCGCAATATCAGCATTATTATTGAAGTCAATCCATCCAAGCGCTCCGGAATATAATCCGCGATCAAATAATTCCAATTTTTCAATTATTAATTTAGCATTTTCTGCTGGTAAACCACATACGGCGGGAGTAGGATGAAGTTTTTTTATAACTGAAAAAATTGAAACCCCATCATTCAATTTTGCTGTTATGCGTGTTAATAAATGCTGAATATATGGCAGTTTTTTTACAATTGGATTAACAGAATAACTAACATTTTCTGAAACTGAATTCAATTGATTTACAATAAAATCTAAAACCTTTTTATGTTCAGCTATATTCTTGCCGTCATTCAATAATCCTGTTTCAAGCAAAGTATCATTTATTTCCGACTCCCCTCTTGGAAAAGAACCGGCTAATGCCTGGGTTTCCAATATACCCGTTCTTACACTGAAAAGTTTTTCAGGAGAAGAACCGATAAATATAGAATCTCTGTTTTTATATGCAAAAGTATAACAGCCGGGGTAAGTTTTTATCATTCTCTTAATTATTGGTAAAATATCCGGACTATCAGATAATTCCAGATCAATGTAACGTGCTAAAACAACTTTACTAATCCGGTTTAGAGAGATTTCCTTCAGTGCATTTTCAACTTTGGAAGTCCATACGTCAATATTATCTCCCTGTTCAATATTCAAAATCTTTGTATTAAAATTAAATTCATTAACCGTTTCTGATTCAGCTAAGAATTTTTCAAATTCGCTTTTTTGTTCAACTATTTTTTCATGATCAGAATGAATCGTATTTGTCATAATATAAAATTTTGAATTATGATTTATTAAGAGCAATTTAGGTATAAACCATTCCGAATATCCAAAATCATCCCAAAAATTGCTTTTAAAGCCGGAAGGGAATTTTAAATGACCTACTAAAAAAGGACTTACCGGCAGATTGTTTATTATACCATTTGGAATTAGACTCTTTTTAATCTGGGAAATCTGAAAATCAAATTGATCAATGGAATCCGTCTCTTTTATGGAAAATTCGAGTAGTTTTTCAACTGCCAGAAATGTGAATTCTTTATCAGGTTGACTAAAAAAGAAATAATCACATTTAATTAGTAAAAATTTATAAAGCAAATAATTGAATTCATCATCTTTAATCGGAACTAATGTACTATTTAAGGTGTAAGCCAAATGAGTTTTATCCTTATGATCATTAAAAAAATATCTATATATTATTAAACCAAATCGACATATTAAATGTTATATATACATAATAAATATACATAATATGAATCTGGATTTCATTTATTGCGAAATATCGAATTTTTCGCACTTTATATCTTTCAGAAATTCATTTATTGAATTTTTTTTACAAAAGAAATAAGTTATTTTAGTAACAGGTTCTTCATTTAATTGTTTGTCATTTGAAACTAAAACAAGATTACTTTTGTTCTTAAATTACATTATGACGAATTCCTGAAAATAATTTATTAATAACCAGAGGAGGAATAGAAAATGGCAAGTGAAAAAAACAAAATTGCATTAGAGATTTGGGAAAAATTATCTAAAGCGCATGACAAAGTTCGTAAAGTTCAATCCAAACAGATGTTCGGAGAAAAACTAACGTCACCTCAATTTGGAGTTCTTGAAATATTGTTGAAAACCGGTCCTGTTCCGTTAAAACGAATCAGTGAAGAAATGATGGTAACAGGAGCTAATATTACTTGTGTCGTTGATAATTTGGAAAAAGAAGGTTTTGTTAGAAGAATTCATTCTAAAGAAGATCGTAGAGTTATTCTGGCAGAATTAACTCCTACAGGTAAAACAAAGATCGATGCTGTTATGCCTCAGTATATTGAGAATATGGCAACTCTTACTTCAATTTTATCTGAGCACGAGCAAAAAGAATTGACAAAACTATTAGGAAAACTTCAGGCATAATAAATATTACCGGAAAATTAAAGCGCACCATTCATCCATCTGATTTGATGCGACTTTATTGAACCCTAATGATGTATATTTTTTTGTAATATCTGTTTCATCAATTATTAAAAGACCGGAAAGTATTATAGTTCCGGTCTTTTTTATTTTTGACTTTATATCTTCTGCGATATCAAGAAGTATATGCTTGTTGATGTTTGCAACTATCAAATCAAATTCTTTCTCGGAAACTTGTTCTATCTCAGATAATCTTATTTCAACTTTATCTTCAATGTGATTTAGCTTAATATTTTCGTTGCCATTTAACAGACACCATTCATCATTATCAATTCCAATTGATTTATCTGCTCCAAGCAGGGCAGCCGTTATCCCGAGAATTCCTGTCCCCGACCCGATATCCAACACTTTATCTCCTTTATTAACATATTTTTCCAAAAACTGCAGAACTAATTTTGTTGTAGCATGTTCACCTGTTCCAAAAGACATTTTAGGATCAATTGCTACAATAATTTGATTTTCCTTTGAGTCATATTCTTTAAATGAAGGTTTTATTACAATCCTTTCGGTGACTTCAATAACTCTGACATTCTTTTCATATTCTTCATTCCAGTTCCGGTCTTCTATTATCCCTTCTTCAATACTATAACTCTCTATTAATTTTTCTGATAGAATAGTATTTAGGATATTTTCTATTTCCGAACGATTTATTTTTTTTTGTTCATCTGCAAAAACAATCAATCCGTTATCCGATTCATTTATCCCGTCAATATCCAATTGCCAAAATAGACCGCTTACAAGCTCAATGTTTAAAGGGTCAATTGTTATTATAAATTCTTTAAAAATTTTCATGATATGTATACCTTTGAACTTACCATTTTTAAGAGTTCATAGAACGGTAAGTTAGTTATTGACATATTTAAAACAGAAAGGACTATTAATTTTTAGTTATACTCGTATAATAATTCGCAAAGATTATCTTGTATTTCTCTTGCTTTTTTAGCACTGCCAGGATAATTCTGCATTAAAATTGAAAAAGCAAGTGTATGATTATTTTTACTTTTAATATAACCAGAAAGAGAGCAAGCATTGCTGATTGTCCCTGTTTTTGCAAAAACATTTTTGTATGTAGATACATTTTTCATCCGGTCGCTTAAAGTGCCGTCAACACCTGCAATAGGAAATGAATCTATTAATTCCCGGTAAAGAATGGGCTGCTTAAAATAAAAATATTTCAAAACTTCTATAATCAGTTCTGAACTAATTAGGTTATAAAATGAATCGCCTGAACCGTCGGCAAGACGGTAATTTTGAGGATCTAATCCGGTTCTGATAATAAGACTATCTATGAAAGCAATACCTTTTTTAGCTGAAGCATGTATCCCCGACTTTTCAAATGCAAGCGCACGTAAAATCAATTCAGCACATAGATTATCGCTGATTTTATTTGTATGAATTATAACTTGTTCTAAATTATGTTTTACTGAATATATTTTCTCTTGCGGATTCTCCATTGTTAATGTGTCAATTTTCCCACTGAATTTAATTCCGTTTCTTTCAAAGCTTTCTTTCAGAAGTGTAAGAAAGTATAATGGTGGATTGTAAATACCGACTTCAGCCGATTCTTCCTTTGCTGATTCTGAGATTTTCCCGCTAATTAATATCTCATTCTTATGATTAAACCAATCTCGTTTTATATTAATTATAGTTTTTCCTGTATCGGTTGTAACTGCTGAATTATTTAATCTAACAAAATTTGTAGCCGGGAATGTTTTTATTATTGCCTGTCCGCCATGTTTACCCGGAGAAGCAATAACTTTAACTACATTTCCATTTATTGTAAGAGGAGAAATATAAAGTGACTCATCATCCCACATCCAGCCTTCTCCCCAAACAAGAGAATCCATTGCTGAAATATCACCAAAGAGATTTCCATCAATTGTTTTAACTCCATTGCCTTTAATTAAAAAAACAATTGAATCTAGGTTTTTTGAACTGAAAAACGGATCAAAGCCCCCATGAATAAAAATATCTCCTTTTAGTACTGAATCCTTAATAATGCCTGAATGATAAAAGTCGGTTGAGAAATTATAATTAGGTCCAAGAAATAATAGGGCTGAAGCAGTAGTAAGTATTTTTTGATTTGAAGCCGGCCGAAGAAGCAACTTTTCATTCTTTGTAAATAAAGCTTTATTAGAAGTTAAATCGTAGACCGATATGCCAGCCTGAGAAGTATTAAAAAAATCCGAACTAAGTAAATTCTGAATTTCCTGAGATTGAGTATGTGGTTCCTGCCGGAATGTTGTACATGCTTGAAGTAATAAAAATAATAATGAACAGATTAATGCGGCTTTTAGTTTAATCATACTGTATGAAATTCCTTGTTTTAATCGGTATTACAAAATGTAACAAGGCCGTAAGTAATGCGTTAAAGAAAAACCACATTTGGCGGTTAAAAATATTCTCTTTCACGAAAATCAGCGCCTATTACTTCTTTAACATATTTTTGAGCGGCAATTGAATCAACTTCATTTAATCCGACAATTGACATTACAACATGAGTGTAATTAATTGCCTTTTTCGCGAAGTCAACCATTTCAGCATGTAAGGATGGATCAACACGCATTAATTTTCCATACTGCCCGGGATCCGTTGAATTAAGACTTATTGACACAGTGTCAATAAGATTTTTTAATTCGGGAGTTATATCCCTTTTATTAATAAAATTGCCATGACCGTCAGAGTTCATTCGTGTTTTACCGCCATTGTTTTTAACATATCCTGCGATTTGTTTAACAATATCCCACCTGATAGTTGGTTCACCATATCCGCAAAATACAATTTCCTTATATTTTGTCGGATCTCCGATTTCCTTTATGTAAATTTCAGCTTCCGGCTCCTCAGATTTTTTCATCTTTAGATTGTAACCGCTGATCACCGCCATTCCTTTACGATCGCAAAAAACACAGTCCGCATTACATCGATTAGTTACATTAACATAAAGCGATTGCCCAATCTGGTAAGTAAAACTTAACTCAGGTTTTTGACCAATGTTAAATAAATTATGTGCGTTATAAGTAGTTGTTCTTGCCACGTCTTCCACTCTTAAGTTTTGAATTTCGCCTATTTTTTCAGCAATTAATTTTATATATGACGGTTCATTACGCTGGCCCCGATGCGGAACCGGTGTCATATAAGGAGCGTCGGTTTCAAGCAGTAAATTTTCCAATGCGATACGGCTTAAAACTTTTCTGACTTCATCAGCATTTTTAAAAGTAACAATTCCGGGAAAAGAAATATAATGGTGCATTTCAACAAGTTCTCGCGCATCGGAAATTGAACCTGCAAAACAGTGGAACTGAGCGCGCAGGCCGCGTTCTTTGTACTTACGAGCTAAAGTCATTACGTCGTTATTTGCTTCACGATTATGAATTATTGCGGGAAGATTTAATTTCAGAGCCAATTCAATTTGAGCTTCAAATGCTTTTATCTGAATCTCACACGGTGAAAAATCATAATAATAATCCAGACCTATTTCGCCTATTGCAACAACTTTTTTATGCTTTGCGAGAACTTCGATTCTCCCGATCCATGAATCATCCCAGTCTTTTGTTTCATGTGGATGAATGCCTACTGCGGCAAATATGCAATCAAATTTATCTGCAAGTGTAATTGCAGTTTCCGAAGAAGCAAGGTCTGTTGCAGGAACTATTATATATTTGACTCCGGCATCTTTCGCCCGATCAATTATTTGCTCAATTTCACCATTGAATTTCGGATCAAATAAATGAGCATGTGTATCAATGTACATAATATTTTTCTTTCTTTACTTTCAAAATAAAACAAGGATAGGTCTCTCCCCAACTTCAATTACTTAAACATATCAGTATTGGTTTAATTCCTTGTCTTTTGAGATCATTAAAAAACCAACCTATTAGCGATTAAATCACTTCACCAATAACAAAACCCTTCGTCCCGGATACTTCGCTTATATTTAAAACATTTTCTACATCATTTTGATTTACTATAGCAATTAATCCGATTCCGAGATTAAAAGCTTCTCTCATAGCTATATCTGAAATATCTCCCGTTTCCTGAATTAACTTAAAAATGGGTAACATATCCCACGCCTTCCAGTTAATATTTAATTTAAGATCCTTTGGGACTACACGTTTAGTATTTCCAACAATTCCGCCGCCTGTAATGTGTGAGAAAGCTTTGATAGTAAACTGATTCTTTAATTTATTTATCAGTTTTAAGTATGACTTGTGGATTTTTAATAATTCTTCACCTATTGAATTTTCAAGAAGATCGGGCTTATCATTAAGAGAAAACTTTTCCAAAAGAACTTTACGGGCAAGAGAAAATCCATTTGTATGCAATCCCGTAGAGCCATATCCAATTAATATATCGTTTATTTCAACCTTGCTTCCATCGATAACTTTATCTTTTTCAACAATTCCAACAATAGTTCCCGACATATCATATTCATTCAAGTCATATAATCCGGGCATTTCAGCTGTTTCTCCTCCGATCAGAGCAACTTCGTTTTCTTTACAAGCAATTGAAAATCCTTTGATGATTTGTTCGGCTTTCTCCGGAATTAATCTGCCGAAAGCGAGGTAATCCAAAAAATATTGCGGTTCAGCTCCGCAAACAGCTATATCATTGACACAATGATTAACTAAATCCTGACCTACTGTATCGTGCTTATCCATTGCAAATGCAATCTTCAATTTAGTTCCAACTCCGTCAACGCTTGAAACCATCACCGGATTTTTCCATTTCTTCAAATCAATTTCATAAAAAGCGCCGAACAATCCGATTCCGGACAGTACATTTTTATTAAATGTTGAATTTGCCAATGATTTTATCTTCTCAACGGTTTCTTCACCGGCTTGAATATTGACGCCTGCCTCTTTATAATTGACAGCCACCAGCACCTCTTTGATTTTATTTCTTCAAATATAACTATAAAAATTATTCTGAAACTTTATTACTACAAATATTATAAAATTCAAAATAAAAGAGATTCTGACTGCAACTGAAAAATTCATTGATTTTTGATACCTTTGGCTGTGTAATTTTTAACATTTGGAACGAATGAATAGTTTTGAATTAAAAGACAGAGAAAAATCGATCCTCCGGTTTGTTATTCACCAGTTTATACTCACTGCAAATCCTGTTGGTTCGAGAAATATTTCAAAAAAGTATGATATTGGATTATCTCCTGCATCGATTAGAAATATTATGTCTGATCTTGAAGATTTAGGATTTTTGAATCATCCCCATACTTCTGCCGGTCGGGTTCCTACTGATAAAGGTTACCGGGTTTATGTAGATTCTTTAATGGATCCTCCTTATCTTGATCAAAAAACAAAACAAATAGTAGATGTAAATTTTGGCTCGGCTACTTCCGAAACGGAGAATCTGTTAAAAATTACTTCAAGTATTTTAACCAGTTTGACTAATCAGCTTGCTATGGTTACATATCCTAAATTTGAACAAGCAACATTAGAAAAAATTCAATTAGTGCAGTTATCTTCAACAAGATTATTGGTAATTGTAACCGTTAAATCCGGGTTGATAAGAACCATAACCCTTGAAATTGACGCTGAAGTAAAGGAAGAACTAATAAATTTAGTGCAGCAGTATTTAAATGAAAAATTATTGGGTCTGAAATTTTCCGAAATCAGAGATACTTTTCAGGAAAGAATTAAAGGTATAAATACAGATTCATACAGGCCGATTATTCGTGTATTCCTTGAATCAATAGACAAAATATTTACAGATGTCAGCAGTGAAAAAACTATTATAGTCGGAACTAATAATATATTGAAACAGCCGGAATTTATAGATCATGAAAATTTTCAAAGTGTGATTGAGCTTGTTGAGAACAAGGATATTATTATTCATTTTCTGAATAAAAATAAATCATTGCCGGATGATGATGTAATAATCACGATTGGCGGCGAAAACCAGGATGAAAAACTTTCTGATTACAGCGTTATTACTAAAGAATATAAAATCGGCGATCTTACAGGAACACTTGGTATAATGGGGCCTACAAGAATGGATTATTCAAAAATAGTTGCCGCAGTAGTTTATGTTGCCGAACAGCTTACTCAAGAGCTTACTAAACAAAGATAATATTAATCTTACTTTATAATGAGAAAGGAAACATGAAAGAAAAAAAGGAAATAATTAATAATGCTTATCAGCAAAATAAAAAAGAATCGGAAAACTCTTCTCCCATTCCAAATATTGAGAATTTAGCTAAAGAAGAATCAAAACCTTTAAGTGCATTAGAACTGAAAGAAAATGAACTTAAAACAGCATTAGAGCGGATATCTTTACTAGAAAAACAACATTCTGAATTGAAAGATATGTTGTTAAGAAAAGCAGCGGAGTTTGAAAATTATAAAAGAAGAGTTGAAAATGATCAGTTAAATATAATTAATTATGCAGGTGAACCCATAATTAGAAATATCCTGCAGATTTATGACGATCTTGAGCGTTCTCTTGCTCATATCAAAGATGAAAAGAGTTTTGAATCAACCAAAAAAGGGCTGCAGATAGTATTTGAAAAGTTCGGAAAGATACTCAGTGATCAAGGCATTAAAAAAATTGATGCAAAAGGACAACAATTTGATGTTCATCTTCATGAAGCGTTAATGCAAAAGCAGGATAAGGATTCAGCTCCTCATACAGTGCTGGAAGTAATCGAACCGGGCTATTATTATAAAGATAGGGTTATCCGTCATGCAAAGGTTGTTGTAAGCGTTGAACCCATTTCAAATGACGAGCAAAGTGATTCTAATAAAGATCAAAACTAAAGGGAAGGTGAATGGCAAAAAGAGATTATTATGAAGTATTAGGTTTGAGTAAAAATGCGGGTCAGGATGAGATAAAAAAAGCATATAGAAAACTAGCTATGCAATTTCACCCGGATCGAAATCCGGGCGATAAATCAGCTGAAGAGAATTTCAAAGAAGCGGCTGAAGCTTATGAAGTTCTAAGTAATGATGAGAAACGACAAAAATACGACCGATATGGTCATGAAGGTTTGAGAGGCGGACAGGATTTCCAGGGTTTCAATAATGTGAATGATATCTTTAGTCATTTCTCTGACATATTTGGCGGTTCATTCGGCGGCGGGGGCGGATCTTCCATTTTTGATGATTTTTTCAGTTCCGGCAGTTCTTCTCAAAGAACACGGCAGCGTTCTCAAGGAACTCCCGGCTCTGATTTGAAAATAACATTGAAACTGACACTGGAAGAGATAGCATCGGGAACAACAAAGAAAGTTAAAATTAAAAAATACCATAAATGTACAACTTGTAATGGAACCGGTGCTAAAACTACTTCTGCTTTTAAAACATGCACTGTTTGCAACGGTACTGGTGAAGTAAGACAGGTCTCTAGATCTATATTCGGTCAATTTGTTAATATTGCTCCTTGCAACAATTGCGGTGGATCCGGAAAAATTATTTCAGAACCATGTTCTACTTGTCACGGCGATGGAAGAATTCAGGATGAATCAACTATTAAAATTAATGTTCCTGCTGGTGTTACAAATGGCAATTACATGACATTACGTAATGAGGGGAATACAGGGAAAAACAACGGACCGGCTGGAGATATAATAATTATCTTTGAAGAATTACCACATCAAAATTTTACTCGTGACGGTGATAATGTTATTTATGAATTATCTGTAAGTTTTCCTGAAGCTGCTATTGGGACAGAAGTTGAAGTTCCTACATTAAATGGAAGAGCTAAATTGAAAATTGAACCGGGGACTCTATCAGGCAAATTTTTGAAAATGAGGGATAAAGGAATTCAACATCTGAATAGCCATGGAGCCGGGGATCAATTGGTAAGAATTAATATCCATGTCCCTAAAAATTTAAATGCCAAAGAAAAAGAGCTGTTGAAAGAACTTCAAAAACAACCGAACATTAAAGTAAACAAATAATTTAGATATAGACGAAACTCCTCGCCTCAAGTCATAAAACCACTAGCGGCAAGGTCTCAACATTACCTGGTTCTATATTTTTTTTTGCTTCAATTTGAAGGGGACATATTAAAGCATTAGAAAAAATTTCTCGGAAGATCGGATTTACTAAAACAGAGACTAAAGTAATTTTGTATATCCTGTTAGCACTAGTTTGCGGGTTAATAGTAAATGTCATTAAAAAATCTAAAAATAATAATGATTATCTGGAATTTAATTACAAAACTGAAGATAGTCTCTTTAATGCTGCTCTTTCTAATTCCCAGATAACAGATTCTTTGATAGTACATCGCGGTGCTAAATTAAATCCGAAAGATGATCTCTCGGAAATTGATAACAGCGGATTATTTCAAGGAAATAATAAAAAAATTATTCCAGCTAGGAAAAGTATAAATATAAATTCTGCGGATATTTCAAAATTAATGTTACTTCCCGGAATAGGTGAAAAAACTGCCGAAGCAATTATTTATTATAGAAAGAAGCACATTAAATTCAGTTCACTTAAAGAAATTCTTAATGTTAAGGGAATTGGAATTAAAAAATTAAACAAAATTAAAATGTTTATTTGTACCGAATAGATTATTTTAATTGTGAATGGTTATTTAATTAAGAGATATTGTGTTCAACAACCACGCGGGAATAAATTTAACAGAATCCAAACTTCAGATTGTAGAAATATGCTACAAAAATGATTCTTTTTATCTTGAAAATGTCGATCAGATAGTTCATTCCGAACCATTAATCCCGGATATGCTTGAAGACGATTTTATAAAAATAATACAGGATTCTTTTAAAAAGATACAAAATAAAAAACCTCTTGTTACATCGAATATTTCATTTGCTTTGCCTAATAATTTCTTTAAGATCTTTGAAGTGCCTTATGAAGATTCACTCATAAAAAAAGATTTGAATGAGCATTTTAGATGGGAACTGTCGGTTTTATATCCAAATTATGATAAAGCGAATTTTTATATTCAGCATATAGAAGTCGATAAAAGTAATGTCAGACAGGAGAAAAAAGCAATTATTCTTGCAATAGAGAAAAATTGTGTTTCATTTATTAATAAATTTTGCCAGCGGAACAATCTTGAATTAAAATATATCGATAATGTACATCTCGCTTCCAATGCTTTTCTTTATTTAAATAGAAATCAGCCGCATGAAATATCACTAAGTATTTATATTGATCAAAAATATTCATCAATTTCCGCTTTAGAAGGAGTTTCTCCATTTTATTTCAAAGTTCTTAATCCTTCCATATCAAATATTTTTGATGAACTTACAGGTGCTGTAGACAAATTGAATGAATTCAATATAACTTTAAAGGACTTTCAGCAGGTTTTGTTATGCGGGCAGGATATTACCAATAATTTTGAGAACAAATTGAAAGATTTTTTTGGACTGCCTCTTAAAAAAATAAATCCTTTTGAACGGCTTAAAAAAGAAGAAACAATTCTGGCAAATCCATTTTTAAGAGTTAAATCAAATTCATTTACTGCCGCTACAGGCATTGCTATTAGAATAATTTAATGAGAATCATAAGCGGAAAATTCAAAGGGAGAACTATAAAATTTCCCAATTCCAAACTGGTCAGACCTACAACCGATAAAGTAAAAGAATCACTATTTAATTTTTTAGTCCATAACTATGATTTTGATGGAATTAAAGTATGTGATGTTTATGCCGGTTCAGGATCACTTGGCTTGGAAGCTTTGAGCCGCGGTGCATCAAAAGTCCATTTTATTGAAAAAGATTATCATGTTGCAAAAATGCTTGAAGAAAACATTTCTTCACTTTGTGCTGAGAAGGAATGTAAATTATTTCGGATGGATACAGTCCGGTTTTCTAAGATGACGGATCATGATGTATATGATTTAATTCTCGCCGACCCTCCGTTTTTCAAAGATGATATCCATTTAGCAGTCAGGAATTTTATAGATAGAAAATATTTAACTGAAAATGGAATTCTAATAGTTGAAAGATCAGTTCAAACTCAAAAAAAGGATCTGGAATCATTTGCTCAGGAGCCAATGAAACGGATTGGTGATAGTATGATCTATTTGTTTAAATATTCAGATAACAATATTACTTGAGTTTATTTTTCAAAATTCTTTATCTTTTCAATAACAAAATAAGTTGGATACTATGAAGAAAGTAATATATCCGGGAACATTTGACCCTGTTACAAATGGTCATCTAGATATTGTAAGCAGAGCTTGCGAATTGTTTGATGAAGTTGTTGTGACTGTAGCTAAAAATCCCAAAAAGACAAGCTTATTTACAATTGAAGAACGAGTTGAAATGTTAATTGAAAGCTTGAAAAACCACAAGAACGTTGTTGTTGACTCATTTGACGGGCTTGTTGTTGATCATGCCAGACAAGTCGGAGCAATTGGAATTATCCGTGGATTGAGAGCAATAAGTGATTTTGAATATGAATTTCAAATGGCCCTAATGAATAGAAAACTTGCTAATGAAATCACTACCATCTTATTAATGCCGCATGCAAGATATACTTATTTAAATTCAACGATAATACGAAATCTTGCGCAATTCAATGCAAATATAGCAGAGTTTGTTCCACCTATTGTAGCTAAAAAATTTTTGGAGAAATCAGGAAAGAAGTAGTGTTGAAATGAATATTATTTGACAGATTATTTGTAAAAAAGATCATTTCTATTCTTAATTTTGACTTCATCTCTAAATTTAACTTCAAAAATGATTGAATCAGTTAGATAATTTATTCATTCAAAATTGCATTTGAAACTTGGTGTATCTAAATTAACCAACTGAATTTTTAGCAATTTTAAATCGGAGGTTGTTTTTATGGGTACGATGACCCGTATGAGGAGTTTAGGCCCGATACTCATGCTTACATTTGGTGTTATTTTTGTATTGTTCATGATTTTATCTGACTCAAAAGTTACTGATTTAATAGGAAAGCAGAAACAGAATGTCGGCTCCGTTGACGGAGAAGATATTACATATCAAGAATATTCAAATGCAGTTGATAACCTTAGGAAACGACAGGAACAATCTGGCCAGACTATTGACGAATCACAGATGGATTATTTCCGTGATCAGGTATGGGATTTTATGGTCAGCCAAAAGCTTTTAGATAAAAAAATAAAGCAATATGGCATAATTGTTACTGATGATGAAATCCGCAATGCGCTTTTAGGACCTAATCCTCCCGCAATGTTAAAACAGCAATTCACTGATTCAACAGGTAATTTCAATCGTCAGGCTTATGAAGCTGCATTGAGAGATCCGCGAAATAAAAAAATTGTTATTGAAGTTGAAGAAAGCATTAAACAGCAGTCGGTTCAACAGAAATTGCAGGATTATATAAGTTCTTCCGTCAGTATCAGTAATAATGAAGTTAAAGACGAATGGATTAAACAAAATGTGAAGATCAAAACAAATTTCATTACAGTTGATATTACTAGTTTTTCAGATGCTGATTTTAAAGTTACTGATGAAGAAATAAAAAATTATTATGACAATCATTCTGATGATTTCAAAATTGAAGCTCAAAGAAAACTAAAATACGTTAATTTCAAACGTCAACCGTCACAGAATGATACATTATTAGTAAAAAATAATCTTACTGCAATTGTTGCAAAGCTTAAAAAAGATACCACTTCATTCAAAAAATATATTGAAATTTATTCCGAACGGCCTTATTCAAAAGATACTCTTTCAATTGGGGTACTCCCGGTTGAAGCCCGTGAAGTTTTAATTAAAGGCAAAATAGGGGATATAGTTGGTCCCATTATTTCTTATGAAGGGTACATGGTCTATAGATTAATAGATAAAGTAAAAGCTAAAAAAGAAATGGTTAAAGCATCTCATATTTTAATAAAATCATCAGGTGATGATAAAGCTGATCTGAAAAAAGCAAATGATATTTATAACGAATTGATGAAGGGTGCAGATTTTGTAACTGTTGCAAAACAAAAATCTCAGGATGGCAGCGCGTCTCAGGGAGGTGACTTGGGTTGGTTTGGTCGCGGGCAGATGGTTAAAGTTTTTGAAGATGCTGCTTTTAGCGGGAAAATTGGTGTAATCCAAAAACCTGTTAAATCACAGTTCGGTTATCATATAATTAAAGTAACTGATAAAGCAAATCAGGATGTCGTTGTAGAAAAAATTATTAATAAAATTCAGATTTCAAATTCAACATCTGATAAACTTTCAACTGATGCTCAGGATTTTCAATATATAGCTAAAAAAGACGGATTTGAATCTGAAGCAAAAATGATGAAATATCTGGTTTCTGAAACCTCTCCAATTTTAGAAGATGCAACAATGATCCCGGGAATCGGTACAAATACAACATCTCTTGTAAAATGGGCATTTGATAATAAAACCGGTGAAATAAGTGATGTATACAAAATGCCGGTAGGCTATATTGTTGCTATGATTTCTGAAGTAATCAAACCTGGAATTAAAAAATTTGAAGAAGTAAAACCATTGATAAAAAACCTTTTAATTAAAGAGAAGAAATTTACCAAAGCAATGTCGGTTATGGCAGACATTCGTGCCAAAATTGGCAATAGTGGGGATGCTTCAATTGCTAAATCTGTTTTTCTTAATGCAAGGATTGATTCAACTGCTGAATTTACAACTGCAGGAAATATACCCGGCATAGGTCGCGATTTTGCTTTTTCTAATTATGCGGTGAAGGGAGAAATCGGTAAATGGTCTAATCCAATAAAAGGCAGTTCTGGAGCTTTTTTAATTAAAGTAACTTCAAGAACACAAATTGATCAATCAAAAATGAATAGCCAGACGGCTGAATTAAAAAAACAATTGTATAGCCAAAAGAAAAGTCGGTTTTACTCACTATGGGTTCAAAACCTCAAAAAAGATGTAAAAATTGTCGACGACAGACATCTTTTTAATAGATGATTTTATAAAGTCCCGCCAAGTCGGGACTTTTTTTAATTGCTTGTTTGAAAAGACATTTCCAGTTTCCAAAACTTAAATAAATAAATTCGTCATAGTTTATTTATATTTCATATCAAATGTTTTCCTGTTAAAATTACATGAATGAAAAGAGAGTTTATCTAACTGGATTCATGACCAGCGGCAAAAGTACAATTGCTCCAATTCTTGCAAATGTACTCGGGTTTAATTTCTTTGATCTGGATCTGGAAATTGAACGAGAGGAAAAGTCGACTGTTGTTGATATATTTGAACTGAAAGGTGAAAAATATTTCCGCGAACTTGAAGCATTGGTTTTGAAAAACATTTCCACAAAAGGAAATGTAGTAGTAGCTCTTGGCGGCGGTACGATTACTAATGAAGATAATTTTAATATATTGAAGAATTCAGGGAAAATAATTTATTTGAAAATATCGCCTGAAATTTTATACAAACGGCTTAAAAATAAAATTAACAGACCGATTTTTCGCGATCTTGTTCTTGAAGACAGACCTAAAGAAGATTTCATACAAAGAATTAATGAAATTTTGGAAATGAGAAGCAAGTATTACGAAAGAGCAGATATTATTATTGAACCGGGTGACCAGCCGTTTGGGTTAATTGTTGACAAAATTGCAAAAAAAATAATGGTAATGTTCGATGAAGGAAATTAATATTAATGTGCCGGGGAAAGAATATCCAGTCTATATAGGGTCGGATATATTTTCACAATTTGAAAAAATCATGTTAAAACATCAGCTAAGTAAAAATTTGTTTATTGTTATAGATACCCATGTACTTGATTTGCACAGAACAACGATTGATCATTTTGTAAATAATTATCAAGGGAGTATTTTCCTTCACAGATTTGACTCCAGTGAGTCAAATAAAGGAATTAAATCAATTGAAAAAATATATTCTGATCTTATCAGTCATGGTTTCGGAAGAGATACCGTTATAATTGCATTCGGAGGTGGCATAACGGGTGATTTAGCCGGATTCGCAGCTTCAACTTATGCACGAGGGGTTGGATTTGTACAAATACCTACTACTTTACTTGCTGCAGTTGATAGTTCAGTAGGAGGTAAAACCGGCATTAACTTCGGTGAAACAAAAAATATTATCGGTGCTTTTTATCAGCCTGATTTTGTATTAATAGATACTAACTTTTTGAAAACATTACCTAAAGAGGAAATAATCTGCGGAATCGGAGAAATTATAAAATACGGTTATCTTGCCGATGAATTATTTTTCAAATCTTTAGAAAGAAACATTTCAAAACTTATTAAGCTGAATGACTCAATAACAACAAAGATTATTGAATTCTGTATCAGATTTAAAGGTGATGTTGTTGCCAAAGATGAAAAAGAAAGTGGATTAAGAAAGATATTGAATTTGGGACACACTTATGCACATGGAATTGAAATTGAACAAAAATATAAAATTAAACATGGCCAGGCAGTTATAATAGGATTAGTATGCGCGCTTGAACTTTCAAAAAATATCGGATTAATAAGTGAAAAAGTATTTAATAGATATAGCCAGCTTCCACTATTCCTGAAAGATAATATTAAAATAGAAGCCTTTGATGCATCGGGGATTTGTGAAATTATGAAGCGTGATAAGAAGAACAGGGACAATAAAATAAAATTAATTCTTGTTAAGGAAATTGGAAATCTCGCCGTTGATTGCGAAGTTGATGATAGCGAGATTGAAAAATCGATATCTGCCGGAATGAATTACTTTTATGAAACTTTACGCAGCAAATGGCAGGGCCAAAGGTATCGAAGTTACTGAGAATTTTAATTGTCCCGCCAGAGCTTGCCAGTAAGCAAGCTTATTAGATTATCCTTAAAAGGTTATGAATTGACTTTTAGAGCCATTGGCGGATTAAATAAACAAACCAGAATCTTCTAATGAAAATAAAATTACTACTTTTTCTGGCGATAATTCTTATTCTATCTTCAAAATCATTTACTCAATTCGAAAGAGAAACACGGGCTGTCTGGATAGCAACTAATTTTCGGCTCGACTGGCCTCCGCAGACATATGATCAGGAAAAACAAAAACGAGCGCTCATCGATATCTTCGATAACATCAAATCAAAAAACATTAACACCATTTTTTTCCAGGTTGCAAGTAACGGAACAGTTTTATTTAAATCATCTTACGAACCTTTTTCATCTTATATAACTGGGGTGATTAACGATAAAGCAGATTATGACCCTCTTCAGTTTGCAATTGAACAAGCTCATAAAAGGGGATTAGAAATACATGCCTGGGTTAATGTTTTCCGCTGTTCGGACGACATTGAGAGTAATTTTACACTGCATCCGAGTCATATTTCACAACGAAAACCTGAATGGATAATTGAAGATTTACGCGACGGACATAAAAATCTTTGGCTTGATCCGGGACTGCCGGAAGTAAGGGAATATATTTCCGATTGGATTGAAGAAATAGCTAAGAATTATGATATCGACGGAATTCATCTGGATTATATGCGTTATCCGGGGAAAAATTTTGATGATGATTTTTCATTTGGGGTTTATGGAGGAGGTTTTTCACGTGACGATTGGAGAAGAAATAATATTACATCTTTTATTGTGTTAATAAACAGAAAAATCAGAGCCTTAAAACATTATATTAAAATTGGTGTTGCCCCAATCGGTATCTATAAAAATCAAAAAGGGATAATTGGCTGGGAAGGTTATAACGAGGTCTACCAGGATTCACGTGACTGGCTGAAAAAAGGATTAATTGATTATGCGGCTCCGCAAATTTACTGGGGTATTGATGATAATCCTCGGTTCGATGTATTAGCAAAAGATTGGGTTGAAAATTCGGCAGGACGTTCTATTGTTTTAGGGATTGGAGCTTATAAAGATAATGTGAAAAGAGATTTAGAAAGAATGATAAAATATTCCCGTGCTATTAAAGCTGACGGCGTCGCATTTTACCGCTATTCAAATATCAAGGATTATGATTTTAATTCGTTTTCTTATAAAGCATATCCTGCTGCAATGGTCTGGCTCGACGGAATTTATCCCCAGCCTCCAGTAAACTTAGCAATTCAGAAAAAAAATCAGAATCAAAATGTTTTTACCCTTAACTGGGATATTAAAAAAGAACTTACTGAAAACGACAGTACACGTTATTTTGCGTTATACAATCTGCCAAATGCAAATTCGGAAATGCTCCAGGATTATTTGTTTGAACTCATTCCTGCCGATAAATCTTCAATCTCATTTGTAATCGATAAACCTAAACGGGTTAAATACTATTTTACACTAAAATCAGTCAGTAAATTATGGGTTGAAAGTATTGAAGCCGCAAAGGTAGTTGAAATTAAGTTTCCAGAACTTAGTTCTATAACTCAATGTAACATCGTTAAATTTAATAAACCGGTTTATGTAAAAGGAATTAATAAAAACAATTCAAATATTATTCTATATTTGGAAGAAAAAGAAAAGATAGAACTAATAGGGGATAAAGGGGGTATAAAGGAATTACTTTTATCTGAAAATATACCGCAGGGTATGAATATTCTAACTATTAAAAAGGATTTGTCGGTTTATAATTCAGTTAAAGTATTTTACAAATCAGAAAAAAGAATGGTTGAATTAAAATTATAACAAATAAGAGTACAATAAACTTTAAGATATCAAATTATGGAAAAGAACAAATCTAAAATGAATATCAATTTGAAAAGAAAAATTATCCGTATACGGATTATTGCTGCCATTCTTCTATTAGTTTTCGCCGGGTATTTTTTTTATAGATTCATATTAGTTAAAAATGAACCGGTAAATGAAGAAGTGAACAAAGCGACGGAAAAACAAATGGCATTTGTATTTCAGAAACAAGGTCAACTAATTTTTAGTGATGCTAATAATAAAATCATTTCAAAAATGGATATCGAGATTGCCGATAATGAAGATAAACGCATGACAGGTTTAATGTACCGGGACAAGATGGAAGAAAATCAGAGCATGCTATTTATTTTTCAAGACGAAGAGCAGCAGGCTTTTTGGATGAAGAATACGATTCTTCCTCTTGATATTATATATTTCAATTCTAAAAGGGAAGTAGTCAGTATTCAAAAAAATGCTGAACCGTATTCGGAAAAGTCGCTGCCTTCTTTCAAACCAGCCCAGTATGTCGTAGAAGTAAATGCCGGATATACAGATAAATATGGAATTAAAGAAGGATGTAAAATTGAATGGACGAGGGATTGAAGTCAAACATGAAACGTCAAATGTCAGATGTCAAACGAACATTATATAGTTAATAAACCTTTTCCTGGTTAAGATGTTGCCCATCGGAAAAAAAGAACAACATATTAATTCTTAATGAAAGTTGTCAATTATTCCCACTTATTATATTTAACCCGATTAACCGTGGTATTCGATAAATTATGCTTTGGATTTTAAAATAATGTTAAAGAAGTGCATCTAAAGGGCTCAGGAAGATGGCAGGAAGTAGTTAAAGCGCATGTGGAGTGAATGTGGGAAAGATGATATAATAACATTGGGCAGGCAGGCCTGAAATGTTTGAAGAAAAACTTTTTTCAATCTCAATTCACATGTAAAATAAATAAATGCTTATAGCCATAAATTTATAGTTTCTACAATATAGTAAAACACGCTGTCAAATATAATATAATTCAGATTTAATGCAATGCATTTTTTGATGCACTATTCCATAATTCACTATAGAAAATCCCGCTTTCGCGGGATTTTTAATTGCTTAATTATTTCTTTTTACGCTCAACTTTCTTTACTTTAGCTTTCAAAACCTTTTTGGCTATTGGTTTTTTAGCGATAGCATTTACTGTTATTTTTTTCTTCAATACCGGTTTAGTTTTAACTGCTTTTTTCTTTACAACTGCTTTTGGTTTTATAGCCTTCTTTGCAATTGGTTTTATAGACACCTTTTTCTTCGTTGCTTTAACTGGTAAAGATATCTTAACAGCTTCTTTTTTCTTTGAAACAGATCTCTTCGAAACTGGTTTCTTTAAAGTTTTCTTCTGACTTGCAGCAATTAAATTAAGCGCTCCGCCAGCTTTGAACCATTCTATTTGTCCCGAATTAAATGAATGATTTAATAGTATTTGGTCAATTGAACCATCGCTATGTTTTACAATTAGGTTAAATTGTTTTTCAGGTGCGAATTGACTTAAACCCAACAAACTGAATTTATCATCTTCCTGAATTTTATCATAATCGGAAGGATTGGCAAATGTAAGAGGAAGCATTCCCTGTTTTTTCAAATTAGTTTCATGGATACGCGCAAAGCTTTTGGTAATAATTGCTTTACCTCCAAGGAATCGAGGTTCCATTGCCGCATGTTCACGTGAAGATCCTTCACCATAGTTTTCGTCACCGACTACGATCCAACCTAGACCTAAAGCTTTATAATCACGAGCAACTTCATGAACCTGTTTGTATTCATTAGAAAAGAGATTTTTTGCTTCTCCTGCTTTTCCTGTGAATGCGTTAATAGCTCCGAGAAACATATTCTTTGAAATATTATCAAGATGACCCCGGAATTTCAACCATGCGCCTGCCGGAGATATATGGTCGGTAGTACATTTCCCTTTAGCTTTTAATAACAGTGGTACATCAATAAAATCTTTTCCGTCCCAGGGTTTAAATGGCTCCATAAATTGAAGACGGTCGTTGTTTTCAGGCATTGCGATTTTTGTCTTGAATCCGTTTTTAGTCGGGGCAAGAAATCCTTTTTTATCTTTTTCAAAATTCCTGGCAGGAAGTTCATCGCCAAAAGGAGGATCAAGCTTTACCATCTCGCCTTTATCATTTTCCAAAAAATCAATTTCAGGATTAAAAGAAAGTTTACCTGCGATTGCAAGAGCAGTAACTAGTTCTGGACTCGCGACAAATGATAGTGTTTCCGGATTATTGTCGTTTCGTTTAGCGAAATTTCTATTAAATGAGTTAACGATTGTATTACGCTCACCGATTTGAATATCCATTCTTTTCCACATTCCGATACAAGGACCGCAGGCATTGGCGAGAACCTGTCCGCCAAACTCGGTTAATGTCTGCAATTGTCCGTCACGTTCAATTGTTGCACGAACCTGTTCCGAGCCTGGAGTAATTTTGTATTCTGTTTTAGCTTTGAGTCCTTTTGCGAGAGCGCTTCTTACGATATTTGCCGAACGGTCAATATCTTCATAACTTGAATTAGTACAGCTGCCGATTAAAGCAACGCTTATTTTATCCGGGAAATTATTCTCAATAATAGCTTCTTTCATTTTTGAAACCGGCCATGCCCGGTCGGGTGTAAATGGACCATTCAAATAAGGTTCAAGTTCGTTGAGGTTGATTTCAATTACCTGATCAAAATATTGTTCGGGATTGGCATATACTTCTTCATCTGCTTTAAGAATATCCGAATTTTTTCTTGCGAGTTTAGCTACATCGGAACGGTCTGTTTTTTCGAGAAACAAAGCCATTTTTTCATCATAAGGGAAGATCGATGTAGTTGCACCGATTTCCGCGCCCATATTACAAATGGTTGCTTTACCTGTACATGAAAGAAATTGAGCGCCTTCTCCAAAATATTCAACTATAGAACCGGTACCGCCATTAACTGTTAATAAACCGGTCACTTTTAAAATTATATCTTTAGGAGAAGTCCATCCGGATAGTTTCCCTGTCAATTTTATACCAATTAATTTTGGCCATTTACATTCCCATGGCATTCCTGCCATAACATCAACCACATCAGCGCCGCCGACTCCGATTGCAATCATTCCTAATCCACCGGCATTTGGAGTATGGGAATCAGAACCAATCATCATCCCGCCGGGGAATGCATAGTTTTCAAGTATTACCTGATGAATAATTCCTGCGCCGGGTTTCCAGAAACCGACACCATATTTCTGACATATAGTTGATAGGAATTCATAGACTTCTTTGTTTTCGCCTATTGCGCTCGCGAGATCTTCTTTTGATCCGTTTTGAGCGACAATTAAATGGTCTGCATGCGCAGTTGCCGGTACAGCTGAAGATTTTCTCGCTGCGTGCATAAATTGCAGCATAGCCATTTGAGCAGTAGCGTCCTGCATCGCGACACGATCGGGAGCAAAATCAGCGAAATCCTTCCCGCGTACTAATTCATTCCTTGCCGGTTCCCAAAGATGAGAGTAAAGAATTTTTTCCGCATATGTCATTGGACTTCCAACAATTTTTTGGGCAAGGCTAACTTTATTTCTGAATCCAGAATAAACTTTTTTTATCATATCTAAGTTTGTAGCCATTTTATTTCCTTTTACTATTAAATTGTATTCAACCTTACAAAGATAAATAATTAGAAGCATTTCGGCTAAACTGCACACATAAAGAATAATTTCTTCTTCTTTTGTATCTTAATTAATCGATTCTGAATCGTTTTGATTTTGCAGTAAAAGAGGTGAAATATTTATGAAAATGAGTGATAAGTCGAAAGAAGAACTTTTAAAAGAATTGAAGACTTTGAAAAAAGAGAATGCCGCTCTGAAAGCAGTGAATGGAAAAAATATCTTTAAGCGAATAGGTGAAAAAGAAACTTTTCGCATAAGTGAAGAAGATTATATAGAATTATTTGAAAACCATTCTGCGGTTAATCTAATTATTGACCCGGATACTGGGGATATTTTTAATGCAAATAAAGCTGC
>Ga0182027_10001933_pt1 | contig 33845 bp, 26 predicted proteins | sample 712E1DmetaG_FD_121300 | JGI IMG/M metagenome (GOLD analysis project Ga0182027, IMG submission 121300) | Permafrost microbial communities from Stordalen Mire, Sweden - 712E1D metaG (Illumina Assembly) | ecosystem: Environmental > Terrestrial > Soil > Wetlands > Permafrost | place: Sweden...
AGTGGCCGTCAAGAAATAACATTTACAACCTGACTTGATCTTTTGGCGGCTGGCGGCGTTGCTCGCTCGTTGCAGATCCATGCGGATATGCGCCTCGCTCGCGCCTTGCCATCCGCCAAAATCTCGGCGTCATCTTGTAAATCTTATTTCTTGACGACCACTAACGCGAATGTTTGGAAAGGAAGAAGCGGGAGTATTTTTGCGGGCACTCCGTCTAAGGAATTATGAAACGATTATTTCTGCTCCCGCTGTTCGCGGTTTTGTCCGGCTCCGTCTCGTCCGCGGTGGCGGACGGGCTGATTATCATAAATGAGGCTCATTGGCAAAAAGAGCCGCATCCGGTTTCCTCGTGGCCGCCGCCCCGGCCTTACGCGCCGCTGGAAATCACCTACCATCATGTCCAGGTCAAGATTGACGGCCAGATCGCCACCACGTCGGTGGATCAGGACTTCTACAATCCCAACCCGCAACGGCTGGAAGGCACGTATCTGTTTCCCATCCCCAAAGGCGGGCAGATAAACAAATTCACCATGGAAATCGGGGGCAAACAGGTGGAGGCGGAGTTGTTGTCCGCGGACAAGGCGCGGGGGATTTACGAAGACATCGTGCGCAAATTGAAGGACCCGGCCCTGCTCGAATACGCGGGCCGTGATGTGTTCAAGGTGCGCGTCTTCCCCATCGAGCCGAACGGCCACAAGCGCATCACCCTTTCCTATTCCCAAGTGCTCCCGTCGGATTCCGGGCTGGTCAGCTATGTTTATCCGCTGAACACGGAGAAATTCTCCGCCAAACCGATCCGGGACATCAGCATAAAGGTGGAACTGGAAAACAAGCGCTCGCTCAAAACCATTTATTCGCCCAGCCACGCCGTGGAAATCAAAAGGAACGGGCCGAACAAGGCCACCATCGGATACGAGGCGGCCAATGTTCAGCCCGACACGGACTTTGCGCTCTACTTCGCGCCGGAGCAGGAGGAGGTCGGCCTGAACCTGCTGACCTATAAGACGCCCGGGGAAGACGGTTATTTTCTGCTGCTGGCTGCGCCCGGGATGGATGCGAAAGACCGGCAAGTGGTGTTGAAGGACGTGGTGTTTGTGCTGGATACTTCGGGCTCCATGTCGGGCAAAAAAATCGGCCAGGCCAGGAAAGCGCTGGAGTTTTGCGCGGAGAACCTCAACGACGGGGATCATTTTGAACTCGTGCGGTTCTCGACGGAAGTGGAGCCGCTGTTTGGCCAATTGGTGGAGGCCGCGCCGGCCAACCGGGCCAAGGCGGAGGATTTCATCAAGGACCTCAAGGCCAACGGCGCCACGGCGATTGACGAGGCCTTGCATAAGGCGCTCGCGTTGCGGCCGGCGGACAGCGCCCGCCCTTTCGTCGTCATTTTTCTCACCGACGGCATGCCGACCATCGGGGTGACGGATGAAGAGCAGATTTTGGCGAACGTCAAGCAAAGCGACTCGGGGCGGACGCGGATATTCTGTTTCGGCATTGGCACCGATGTGAACACCCATCTGCTGGACAGGCTCTCCGAACAATCGCGCGGCTACAGCCAGTACGTCCTGCCGGAGGAGGATCTGGAAGTGAAGGTTTCCAGCTTTTTCGCGAAGATCAAAGAGCCGGTGCTGGCCAATCCAACCTTGAAATTCACCGGCGACATTCGGGCGACGAAACTTTACCCGTCCGCGCTGCCGGACCTTTTCAAAGGCGAACAATTGGTGCTGGCCGGGCGTTATTCCGGCAAAGGCAATTTCGCCGTGACCATCGAAGGCTTGGTCAACGGCGCGACCCGGAAATACACTTATGAAGTGAAATTCCCGGAGGAATCCTCCGACCACGAATTTATTCCCCGGCTTTGGGCGACGCGGCGGGTGGGCAATTTGCTGGACGAAATCCGTTTGCACGGGGAGAACGCGGAGTTGCGCGATGAAGTTACCGAACTGGCGCGCAAATACGGCATCGTCACCCCTTACACGGCCTACCTGATCGTCGAAGACGAGGCCCGGCGCGGCGTGGCCCTGAACAATCGTTCGTTCCAAAACATGGACAAAGATGTGATGGTGCGCCAGGAGGCGGCGAAGAGTTGGGGCCATCTGAATATGACGGTGGATGGCGGACGCGCGATCGCGGGAGCGCAGTTAAACGACAGCTTGAAAAACGCGGCGGCGCTTCCACCGACAGTCAGCGACGTGGCCGGCAGCTTTGGCGGAGGGGGCGGAGCACGGAACGATTTCGCCAGACAGTCCCTGGGACTGTCCAGCCCAGGCTCAGCCGCGGCGAAGACGCATGAAGCCCAGGCCCGCGAACAACTCGTCCAATACTCCCAGCAGGCTCGCTTCGTCAATGGCCGCAACTTCTTCCAGAACGGCGCCCAATGGATGGAGAGCGAAGTGCAAAAGAACCAGGCCGCCAAACACACCCGCATCCAGTTCAACTCCCCGGATTATTTCGCATTCGGGGCGAGAAACCAACAGGCCCTGCCCTGGCTGGCCCTGGGCCGGAACGTGCAGTTTGTTTTGGACGGCGTGGTGTACGAGATTTACGAATAACACACGTCCTTCAATCCTGAATATCCAAGAATTCTATCCTGCGCCCTTTTTCGGGGGACACTCAAGAGCCGCGTTGATTTTCCAACCCAGAGCCGCTACCATGCGCCACAACACAAATGGAGCAACAAGGCCTGAACCGGGACGAATGGCTGGAGAAACTGGCGCGGATGGATCAGAGTTTGAAGGAGCAAGGCGCTTCGGCCCGACTGACGCTGGTGGGCAGCGCCGCCGGGATATTTGCGGGCCAGCCCAGCCGAACCTCGATTGATCTTGACGTTTGGAAGCCGAAATCCCGTTATCAATTTCAAACCCTGAAGAAAGCCGTCGAGGAGGCGGGGCTTTTGTTTGATCCAAAACAAACCTTGGAGCCGGAAAAGCCTTACCTCCAACTGGTAGAGCCGGGCCTCGCCCAAATGGGGGAATTTGACGCCACAGAAACTCTGGAGCAGTTCGGCGCGCTCCGCCTGGAGCGCCCTCCCATCGCCAATTTGGTCGCCGCAAAACTCGTCCGGGCCGAACCCAAGGACCTGGAAGATATCGCGTTTCTGCTGTCTAAATACTGTCCCTCCCGGCAGGAAATTGAACGGGCCATAGCGACCATGCCTCGTCCAGCCCGGGCCAAAGCAACCGAAAACCTGGTGTATCTCAATGCCATGGGTGGAAAGGAAATGGATTCCTGATGCCGCTCACAGCACGTCAAAAAGAATTAACCGCCCGCAGCCTCCTCGCCCGCCCGGATCAAATCCCGGTGTATCTCAAGCAGCGGCGGTGGGAAGATTTGGCGGCCCTGGTCGAGTTTGCGGAGAAGGACGCCCCGCCATCGTTGACTCAGACCGATCCGGCGCTCTATCGCCTGCTTCGTCACCAGATCACGGAATTCCGGCTGCGCGGCTGGTCCTGCCTCAACCTGGATAAACTGCGGGAACTGGCGGGGCAAACCGGCGCCACGAAGCCAGGGAGATAAATCGTTCCAATCAAACATTGCGATGTGACCGGCAAACCTTCATCGCCGCGCGGTCGGGGCGCGGACAGCAACCCGCCCAATCGCTTTGAAAAGATTCGACTGGAGCGAAATGAGGATTGGGATCCCGCGGAGGATCCGGCGCCGCAAACCCAATTTCTGCGGGATCTTTCTCAGAGCATCATCAGTTACAACGACAGTCCCGATATTCCGTTCCATGCCAGCTTGAACCCATACCGGGGGTGCGAACATGGGTGTTCGTATTGCTATGCCCGCAACACCCATGAGTATTTGGGTTTCTCCGCCGGGCTGGATTTCGAGACGAAAATCATGGTGAAGGAAAATGCCCCCGAACTGCTCCGGCGGGAGCTTTCGTCGCCGAAATGGCAGCCCCAAACGCTGGCCATGAGCGGCGTCACCGACTGCTATCAGCCCATCGAGCGCCGGCTGCAATTGACCCGGCGATGCCTGGCCGTTTTGGCTGAATTCAGGAATTCGGTCAGCATCACCACCAAGAATTACCTGGTGACGCGGGATCTTGATCTGCTGGCGGAACTGGCGGCGCACCACGCGGTGATGGTTCATCTTTCCATCAACTCGCTCGAGAGCGAGTTGGCTCGCAAACTCGAGCCGCGGGCGGCGTCCCCCAATATGCGGCTGGCGGCGGTGGAGGCTTTGGCGAAGGCGGGCGTGCCGGTGGGAGTGCTGGTGGCGCCGGTCATCCCAGCCCTGAACGATCACGAGATCCCGTCCATCCTCGCCGCGGCCAAAGCCGCTGGCGCCGGCTGGGCCTACACCGAAATCCTGCGGTTGCCGCTGACAGTCGCGCCGATTTTTGAAGAGTGGCTGGAACGGAACGTACCGGGAAAAAAGGACAAAGTGTTAAACCGCATCCGCGCCATGCGCGGCGGCAAACTCAACGATCCGCGGTTCGGCGCCCGCATGCGCGGGGAGGGGATTTTCGCGGAGCAGATTTCGCAGATGTTCCACGTCGCGCGCCGGAAGGTGGGATTCCCCGACGACGGCCCCGAGTTGTCCACGGCGGCATTTCGGCGGCCGCAGGGGCCGCAATTGGGGCTGGGCTTGTGAGAACTGAACCCAGCGGTGCCGGACTGTTGGCGTCCAGCAAAGAGAACTCCAACCCCTCTCCCCGGCCTTCGTCAGGTCTCGCGCCATCTGCTTCATCCGTTGAGAATCCTGGACCGGCGTGAAACCGGCCAGGCCGTGTCAGCGAGGCTGGCTTAGGCGCGTGAAGCGATAAAGCAATAATCACCGCACCATCACCACATAATCGAGCGTCTGGCCGGGCAGTTGCAGTTTTTCGCCGGGCGCATTGTTGCGGCTCCAAAGTTCGGCGCAGGCCCGATTGAGCAGATGATCGCGCCAGACAGCCTCGGTTCCACTGGCTTTAAATCCGGCGGCGGCAAGCGATTCGCGCAAGGCTGTCGCCGCGCCGGCCATCGCGGAATCCGGCTTCTTAAGCGTCACGGTCGGATAAGACCCGGTCGAAAAGAGCACAAAAACCGTCGCGCCTTTCGCCGACGGGTTGATGCGGAATGACAGATCGGTCTTGAACTTGGGGTCGCTCAGGCGTCGCGTGGCGATCCAAGCCGCGCCTTCCACCTCCTTCGGCAGTATGTCAAACGTGTTGTCCGAGGAACCATCGGTCTCGGTATAAACGGGACCCTGCGCCTCAACCGGGCGATCAATGAAGAAGGCGGGATTCTCCGCATTGGAACTCTGCAAATCCTGCACCAGCGCGGCGGGGTCCGGCGCGGCTTCCGCCTTTTGATAAACAATCATGCGGTCACCGTGCCCCTGGCCGTCGCTGACTTCCACCACGTTTCGGCCCGGCTGGAGCGGCGTTTTCCAGAAGAACACGTTCGCCACCGGGATGCCGGGGACAGGGGTCGCCGTCCCGTTGCTCTTTTTCATCTCGCCATCCGGTATGCGATAACTGCCGTTCTTGATTTTTCCCTGGGGCACGCCGTTCAGAGTCAACTGCAATTCCTGGGCGTTGGCGTAAGCCTTGATGCCGTTGTCGGGCGCGAAGGCCCGCAGAAAGTGTTGCTGCCCGCAAAGATGCACGACTGGCTTGGCGGGATTGAAGAAGGCCTGAAACAAGAAATAGAGGTCCTTCGGCATGCCCGCCAACGTCAGCAACCCCTTGGTGTTGCGATTGTTTTTGAACTTCAAGTTGTAGAACTCGCGGAAGTTCCACCATAAGAACATGGGGTGGTTGGTGACGTCATCGCGGCAAACGGTCTGGAGCCGGTACTCGGTAAACATCTCGGCGTACTCCTCCGGCTCATATTTATCAACCGTCCACTTGATCGTGCCGTAGGGAACGTGGTGGGTGATCCAATCGCCCGCGCCGGTTTCGGAGACAATGGCATTGCGGGGCGATTGGGTGAAATCGGTATAGGGGCCGCTGGTGTACCAGCCGTCGTAGGTGTTGTTGGCTGTAAAATCGCAGTTCTGGGGTTCCTTGTCATTGGCGGCGTACGTCACCAGGCGCGTGGGGTCCATTTCCTCGCGGATGACGCTGGCGTAGTGGCTTACCACGTCCAGAATAGTTTCGTTGCCGGCGCTCCAGAAGAGGATGGCGGGATGGTTCCAGTTTTGCCGCACCATCTCGCGTGTCAGACGTTCGCCGTCGGGCGTGACGGTTTTTTCCTCGTTGCCCGGGTCTTTCCAAATCTGCCCGGCGTAGCCGTTCTCAGCCCAGACGGGGATGCCGCGCTCGTCCGCGATGTCGTATTCCAGGTGGCTGTGCGGATAATGGGGCAGCCGCACCAGTGTCACGCCCAGATCGGCCATGCCCTGCCATTCGCCGCGCAGATCCTCATCGCTGACCGCGTTCCACACGTATTCGTTTTGGGCGTGCTTGTTGACACCGCGAAACTGCACTTCGCGCCCGTTGAGGGAAAAGTGTTTGTCCTTGAACGCGATCGTGCGCAGGCCCACGCGTTCCGTCACCGCGTCGCTGACCTGCCCGCCGGCGTTGATTTCCGTGCGCACCGTGTAGAGGTTGGGCTGCCCGATGTCCCACAGCATGGGATGCGCGATTTTGCCCGCCGCCTTGATCGTGGCCGTTTCCCCGGCGGGAATGGTTTGTTTCGTCTCGAATTGCGCGCAAGCCGCGCCGCCGGGATCGCTGACAAAATGGCGGACCACCACCTCGGCGGGCGAGGCCAAAGGGTTGCGCACGACCGTCGCGGCATTGAGATCGGCGCTGTCGGCAGTAAGATTGGCGGGCGTCAAATAAACGCCGCTCGAACCCATGTCCGGGAAAATATGGACCTGGCCGGTCTTGACCAGCCAGGCCTTGCGGAACATGCCGCCATTGACGTAGTAAAGGGAGGAACGCGAAAAGCAGTTGCTCGCCTCGTTGTCGCGGTTGCTCACGCGCACGGCCAGGATGTTGGCCGGGCCGATTTTCAGCGCCGGGGTCAGATCAAAGGCGGAGGCCGAAAATGCGCCCTTGTGCCGCCCGATGAACTGGCCGTTGACGAAGACGTCCTTCACCGAGGCGGCTCCTTCCAGCGCCAGGCACACTTGCTTGTTCCGGTCGGCCTCGGTCAGCGTTATGGTCTGGCGGTACCAACCGGCCGCATTGTCGCGCAAACCAGACTGCCGGAAGACATGCGGCACCGCTACTTGCTTCCACTCCGCCGTCACCGGCGGCTGCAACCCCGTCGTGTTGGTTTCGCCATCCTCGACAAACTCCCAAGTCGTCAGCGCAATGGACTCGCGCGGAGGAGGTGCTACCGGGACGCCGGCGCCGGCTGAGGTGAGGAACAAAATGAAGAGCCACGCTAGCCGCAGCATCTTGACCAAGAAGTTTGCTGACTGTTTTGATTTCATATTGGCTGTCGGCTCCATTTAAACATACCTCAGCAAACTTAATCCAGCTTAAAGAAGTGGAAAGTCCTGGATCGCGTCCGCGCCGTTCGTGGCGGCAAGCTCAACGATCCGCGGTTCGGCGCCCGGATGCGCGGGGAGGGGATTTTCGCCGAGCAGATTTCGCAGATGTTCCACGTCGCGCGTCGCAAGGTGGGGCTGCCGGAGGATGGACCTGAGCTTTCCACGGCTGCCTTTCGCAGGCCGGAGGGATCCCAGTTGGGGCTGGGCCTATAAGCCCGCAAGCCCTCCCTCCAGTAGATTTGTGGAATGCCGACGCGAGTTAGGCAGGACGTCGTGTCTTGCTCTGACAATAATCATAAAACTCATCACACTGTGATGCGCTCTCGAAAGCTCGGCGTGGCACAATCACTGCGCTGTCCTTGTTGAGATACAGAAAAATGTGACTGCCAGTGCGAGCCAGCTTCTGAACCATCGGCCACTTATACTCTGAATGCGCAAAGGATGTCTCTGAAATGAAAGAATCCTCGCCAAGCGTAATCGTGCGCTCTGCCATGAATGCCATGTTCTTGCTGGAAATCGCGCCAGCCAAAATAATGACTGTCCAAACTGCGGTAATTAAAAATGCCAACATCGCTTCGGCAAAAATGAAATAGAAAACCTGCACCGCGGACGACTTGTCCTTGGGAATCCCGGGAACGACGCTCTCGAATGTGAAGAAGAAAAAAAATCCCAAGGTGATCAAAATCACCATCGGCGCGCGCGGAACATGATACTTTGCGAAGGCCAGCTTGTCTCGCACAGTGTTGCGGAATGTAATTTTCATGCGCGTCGTGGTCTAACGCAAAACTGATCGATGACGAGGAGCGCGCCAAAAGCGGCCGCCTTGAAACGGGAACAAGATCGCGCTCCTCGTCAAGTCCGACAGTCTGCCGGGCCTGTGGATGAGATTGCTTCGCTTCTTCCGAAAATCCACAAGAGTCTTGGTGATTCTTCTCTCCGCTTTTTTGTTACCTCGCACCCGTGCGAGTTTGATCATCACCTCCAACAACCGCTCAGCGCCATCAATTGCGATGTCCGCCCGCTTGCCGACAAGACGCCGAGCTGCGCCCCGGAAGAAGGGCGCGCTTTCAGTGAGCCTGTCCAACCTTCGCTCGCACGACTTACGCTCCTTGGCTGTGGCGGCCTTGCTTGCGCACTCCCGAAGCTCTGCCAATTGCAATCTAGCTGTCTTCGGTGCGGAAAGACATAACTGCCTCTCCAAGTCGTCAATCATGCCAATCGCAAAGTCTTTCCACTCGCGTGGTGTCATAAGTGTGACTTTGATTATTCAACTGCGGTTCGTATATTGCCTCACGCGAATTCACGATGCAATTTGTTTGACCATGGAAACTTGCGAGCGAAAACATCTCTCGCGCAACACCCAGAAAACCTAAACTCACTGCACGGTCACGCTCTTGGCCAGGTTGCGCGGCTTGTCCACGTCGCAGCCGCGGGAGACGGCGATGTGGTAGGCCAGGAGTTGCAGCGGCACGGCCGCGAGGATGGGATAAATCGGCTCCAGGGTCTTGGGCAGGTAAAACACATCGTCGGCCACGTTCTGAATCTGGGTGTCGCCCTCGGTCGCCAGCGCGATGATGGGGCCTTTGCGGGCGCGGATCATGGCCAGGTTGGCCATGGTCTTTTCATACATGGAATCCTGGGGCACGATGAAGACGGAGGGAGTTTTGGGATCAATCAGGGCGATGGGGCCGTGCTTCATTTCGGCGGCGGAATAGCCTTCGGCGTGGATGTAGGAAATCTCCTTAAGCTTGAGCGCGCCTTCCAACGCAATGGGATAGGTGTATCCGCGACTCAGGAAAAAGAAGTCGTCGGCCTGGGCATATTTCAGGGCCAGTTTCTTGATGGCCGGGTCCTGCGCGAGGATGGATTCGAGTTGCGCGGGCGCGGCCTCCAGGGCGCGGAGGATGTCCAGGGCGCGCACGGCGGAGAGCATCCGCATCCGTCCCAAATGCACCCCCAGCAAGGTGAGGATGGTGAGGGTGGAGATGAAGGCCTTGGTCGAGGCGACGCCGATTTCCGGCCCGGCGTGCATGTAGATGCCGCCGTCGGATTCGCGCGCGACGGTGCTGCCGACGACGTTGACGATGGCCAGGGCGCGATGCCCGCGGCGCTTGGCCTCGCGCAGCGCCCCCAGCGTGTCGGCCGTTTCCCCGGATTGGGAGATGACCAGCAGCATGGTGTCGCGCTGCAAGGGCGGGTTGCGGGTGAAGAACTCGTGGGCGAACTCGACTTCGACGGGCAGGTGGGCCAGTTCCTCGATCAAGTATTCGCCGACCAGCGCGGCGTGCCAGCTTGTGCCGGTGGCGGCGATGACAATGCGTTCGACGGCGCGCAACTCGGCCACCATCATGTTCAAGCCGCCGAACCGGGTGGTGGCGCCTTCAAAATCAATCCGCCCGCGCAAGGCGTTTTCCACCGTGCGCGGCTGCTCGAAAATCTCCTTGAGCATGAAGTGGGGATACTTGCCGCGCTCGGCTTCTTCGGAGGCAAATTCCAGCTTGCTGATCTGGACGTTGGCGGTGTCCGCGCCCAGGTTCTGGACGTCGAAGCGGCTGCTGGTGATGGTGGCCACGTCATAGTCGTTGAGATAAACGACCTGGCGGGTGTGAGCCACGATGGCGTTGGAGTCGCTCGTGAGAAAATTCTCGTTGTCACCGATCCCGATGATGAGGGGCGAGCCGCGGCGCGCGCCGATGATCTGCCCCGGATGCTCGCTGCTGATGACGGCGATGCCGTAGGTGCCGATGACTTCGCGCAGGGCATCGCAGACGGCCTGGGTGAGCGAACCGGCCTGGCCGTTGGTTTTGGGCTGGCGGTCGTAATAGTCGCCGATCAAATGGGCCAGGACTTCGGTGTCGGTGGCGGAGAGGAAGGTGTGGCCGGCCTTGAGGAATCTTTCCTTGAGGCGGTCGCAATTCTCAATCACGCCGTTGTGGACGACCGCGATTTTTCCAGACTGGTCCAGGTGCGGGTGGGAATTCTCATCGGAGGGCGGGCCGTGGGTGGCCCAGCGGGTGTGGCCGATGCCGAGATGGCCGGTGACGGGTTCGGCCAGAAGCAAGCGGGCCAGTCCTTCGTCCAGTTTGCCGACTTTCTTGCGCACCACCAGGCTATGGTCGGAGAGCACGGCGATGCCCGCGCTGTCGTAGCCGCGGTACTGCAAACGCCGCAAGGCTTCGAGCAGGATGGGGGACGCCGCTTTTTTTCCCACGTAACCAATAATGCCGCACATGATGCAAGAGCATTGCCAGAATCCGTCGTCTCTGTCGAACACAAATCGTTTTAAACCGATGGACTCACCCCGACTCCCCCCTTGCCGGGTCCGGCGTCCTAAAGGTAAAGTGGGGTGATGGACGCTTTGGTGTTGCATGATTTTCATCGGAAACTGGGCGCGCGCTTCCTGGATTTGAACGGGATGGAGGCGGTGGAGAGTTATGGCGACGCGCCAGCCGAGCACGCGGCGTTGCGGGAGTCGGCGGCGATTCTGGATTTGAGTTTTCGCGGGAGGCTTTGCGTTTTGGGGGCGGACCGGCGGATTTTTCTCAACGGGCAGGTGACGAATAACGTGAGGGATTTGCAGACCGGGGAAGGCTGTTATGCCGCGCTGGTCACCGCCAAGGGGAAAATGGAAAGCGATCTCTATGTTTATGGCCTGGAAAATGAACTGCTGCTGGACTTTGAACCGGGCCTGAGCGCGGCGGTTCAGGCGCGGCTTTCGAAATACATCATCGCCGAGGACGCCCAGGTGGCCGAGGCCGCGCCGCATTACGGCCTGTTGAGCGCGCAAGGCCCGCGCGCGGCGGCGATCCTGCAAAGCCTTGGCTTGGCTGTCCCGCGCACAGCCTTGGGCGCGGCCAGGATGGACGAGGCGGCGCTGGGAGAAATCTACCTCGTCAACCAGCCCAGAATCGGAACCGCCGGCTTCGACCTCTTTGTGCCCGTGGCCACGTTGCCGCTCGCGGCTGAAAAATTGTTGACTGCGGCGCGCGCGGCGGGCGGGCGTTATGCCGGGTGGTCCGCGCTGGAGATGGCGCGGATCGAGGCGGGCATCCCCCGTTTCGGCGCGGACATGGACAACACCAATTTTCCTGCCGAAGCGGGTTTGGACAGCCGGGCGGTGAGTTACAGCAAAGGCTGTTACATTGGCCAGGAAGTCATCGCCCGCATCCGCACTTACGGCCGCGTGGCCAGGATTTTGCGCGGACTGCGACTGCCGGACAATTTGGCGGCGTTGCCCGTCCGGGGCGGCAAACTTTTTCAGGGGGAGAAGGAAGTGGGCCACATCACCAGCGCGACCGCCTCGCCGATGTTAAGGGCAAACATCGCCTTGGGCTACGTGCGGCGGGAAGCCGGCGAGCTGGGAACGGAGCTGCTGGCGGAAATCGGCGATACAAAAATACCCGCGCGGATCGTGGCACTGCCCTTTCGCGCCGCGGATTGAGATAATGGCTTCCCCGAAATCGCTGGATTCAGACTCTCCGCCATTGCCGGTGTTTCAGGCAACTCAAACTTTGGAGGTTTGCGGGTCAGTGGTGGCCGAATAACAGGAGCAGCAGACCGGCGGCGGCCAAACCGCCCAGGACGGCCAGAGTGATCTTGATCCAGCTCTTGGGATATTTGCCGGCGATGCTCCCGGTGTAGCCGTTGAGCACCACCTGGAAATTGCGCGCGGCGTAATTGTAGGTCAGGAGCCAGATGGGCACCAGGATGTGCTTGAAGGTCTGGCCGGAGTAGTCGGTCTCCACTTGCAGGTTTCGCTGGGTGTCCCCGGGAACCTGGGCGGTGCAGAGGCGTGTCGCTTCGGCATCCATTTCTTCGCGCGCTGCTTGCGCGGCGGCGACGAGATCAATCTGATAGCGTTCGACCACCCAGCCGGCCAGGAAGCCGGCATTGTAGGCCGTGAGTTCCTTGGTCGGGAACGGCTCGATGCGCCGTAACATCTCGGCATGAACCCCGCGCGAAGCCGGCTCCAACTCGTCGTCGAAGAAGTGATCCAGCGAGCCGCTGCTTGGGACCCAGCGGACTTTTTGCACCTGGCGTGTCTGGATTTGTCCGTTGGCGTTGCGAAAGGTTTCCGTTTCGTAATAGTAATAGCCGCTCTCGGCGGTCCAGTCGGCGTGGACTTGGGCGTCGAAGGTCCAGTAGGGGATGTAGAGGCCCTTGGTGGTGTCGGTCAGGGCGGCGTGCTTGAGGCGGTTGGGGGCGAACCAGCGGGTGCCATACCAGCGGCGGATGGCGTCGCGCGCCTGATCCTCGCTCAGCTTCATGGGCAAGAGGCTTTCGGGACGGAACGCGGCCTTGATCTCCTCGTAGGGAACCAGAGCCGAGGAGCCGCAGAAATCGCAGCGTTGCCCGACGCGTTCGGCGTCGAAAACAGAAATGGCCTGGCAACTCTGGCATTTGACGGAAGTCTTGTTGGCCTGCCAGCCGCGCTGGTCGTCGGGAATGCCGCGCAAGGCCGCCACCAAATCATGCTCCACGATGACTTCCGCGCCGGTGGCGGACAGTTCGGCCTGGGCCGGGGAGACGGTGCCGCAGAAGGGGCAGAGCAGCGCCTTCTTGGCGGGGTTCCATTGCGCTTCGCCGCCGCAGGAGGGGCAGGAGAATTTTTTTTGGGCCGTCGCGTCAGGCATGGGGATGAATTAAGTCAGGGGAATGTTTGTCAGGGGAATGAAGACATTGCGCAAAGATTAATCCCGTCACATTCATGCTTTTGACCTTGAAGAAAGGGTTGTAAATTCGATCTGGGCATGGTTCAGGTTGATCCACTGGAATGCGTTCAGTCCCGTGAGCGCCAGAAGCCGGAACAGATGCGGCTCGACAAATTCCTGGGTTTCTGTGAAGGCCGTCAGACGAAAGGCAACGCCAGGCGCATAAACGAGCAGTCGTTGGGTTCCCAATTCCAACTCGCCGCGCACAAGCCGAACTGACTGCTCGACTCTGGGGGCGCCGCCGAGAAAATAAACCAGCGCCTCCTCATATAAAGCGATGTCGAGAAATGCCCCCCAATCCTGCAACAAGTCGCACATCGTCTGCCGGAGCGTCTCACAGGCGGGAGTCAACTCCCTCCAGCGCGCTGTAACCGGCGTGAAACGGCGGCGATCTTCGTGGGTTAGACTCGTGGCGATAATACGGCCCTGAACTTTCGACGGGCGGAAGTTGAGCAGCTTTCCGCGGCGCAATCCCAGCAGGAAAATGTAGTTGAGCAATTGGGCTTCGTATTCCGTGGTGAGCGCCTTGTCCGCCTTCAGTTCGTAAAGGGCGTCGTCAGCGAGCAAATCGAGAAAATAATTCTTCGAGAAACCGCGGTGCGTCAGGGTGACAGGAACCTCTGTATGAACGGCGTGAAATCCATCCGCCCGCAAGCGCGCCCGCAAATCGGCTTGGTAGGCGGACTCGTCACAAAGCCGCCCCAATTCGTTCTGGCTGCTGTAGGCATGGCCCATGATGCGGTAATCGAGTGTTTCAAACTCCTCCGCGTCCAAGCAAGAGATGGTCACTGGGCAATGAATAGGCATCTGAATCTGAAATCCATGCCGCGCGGATCACGGTCAAGAGAATGAATGCCAACGTTATTCTCTGCAATATTCCCCTGACCATCATTCCCCTGACTTTCCCCTTGGGGGCTTCGGGGGCGGCGCGAACGGGAATAAATTGAGGGCATCATACAAATTGTTACCCAAAATCAATGTCGCGCCACACCATGCCCCGCTCATGTGCTTCTCCAACGATCAGTCTGTTCGCAATTTCCGAGGCTTTAACAACATCTTCTTGTGCCGCTGCCGCCATATAAGCATGGTTTCGTTCAACCTTTTTACGGTCTTCCTCCGTGAATGGTTTAAAGAACTTGTCCCTTTCTTCGCCAAAAGTCATAAGCCTGCACGAACTTCTTTGCGTTTAATCCAGATTCAAAACCAGCGTGAAATTATATATTACCCCGAATCAACTCTTCAGGAATTCGTCCAACGCCGCCCGGCTGATGCGCCAGGAGGTGCCGATCTTTTTTCCCTTAAGCGAACCGTCGGCCAGCGCGCTCAACACGTCGCTCTCGCTGACGTTGAGGACAATCGCGGCATTGGCCGGGGTGAGCAAATCACCAGGCCCCGCGGAACTGGAGGACGCCGGGCGGGCGCTGGAGAGCAACGGCGGCACCGCTCCGGCGGGGCCGGCGGGCTGGGTGGACTGGGCCGATCCCATCGCCTGGGCGATCTGCTGGCCCATCGCCAGACCGGCGCCGAGTTGGGCGGCGGTGCCGGCCATGCCGCCGCCTTCGCCTTTGGTCATGGATTCGGCCATCTGGAATTTTACGTAGTCATTGAGATTGCCCACGGCGGCCATGCTGGTGCGCTTGTCAATGGCCTGCTCGACTTCCGGTGGCAGGGAGACGTTCTCGACGATGAAACTGGAAATTTCCAGGCCGTATTTGCTGCTGACGGCCGGGTTGATGACCGGCAGGAGGGCCTCGCCCAGTTCCTGGTAGCGCGAAGCCACGTCCAGCACCGGCAGCTTGGCCAGCGCGACGGCCTCGGTGAAGGCGCTGACAATGCGCGAGCGCATGGTGTCGCCGAATTCATCCAGGCGGAAATGGTCGTCGGTGCCCGCCACTTCCTTGAGGAAGAGTTTGGCGTCCATCACGCGAAAATCAAACGTGCCGTAGGCCCGCACCCGCACCATGCCGAAATCCGGGTCGCGCATCATGATCGGATTGGCCGTGCCCCACTTGTTGCCGGTGAACAGACGGGTGTTGACGAAATAAACGTCCGCCTTGAAGGGCGATTCCAGCCCGTATTTCCAGCCTTTGAGGGTGGAGAGAATCGGGATGTTGTCCGTGACCAGGCTGTGGGTGCCCGGTCCGAAGGTGTCGCCGAACTGGCCTTGATAGACGAATTGGGCGACCTGGGATTCGCGCACGATCAGTTGCGCGCCGCGCTTGATCTCCTTTTGCATGTCCGGGTAGCGGAAAGAGATGGTGTCGCGGGAGTCGTCCTGCCACTGGATGATTTCCAGGAACTGGGTTTTCAGATAATCCATCAAACTCATAGATTGCCTTTCTGTTCTTGCTATAATCCTCGCGCCGCCCAAATCTGGAAAGTACAAATTCAGACCAAAAATGTAATGCCTCCGGCCCGCCAGATGGCGTAAGCTGCCGGAAAGACGTCCGAAGAAGAAAGAGGGTCCCAATGCCTGCTGAAACACTCAACTGCCCGATGTGCGGCGCCGCGGCTTCAACCGAGGCCACGCGCTGCGAACACTGCGGCGCCCGCCTGGCGACGGTGGCTTGTCCGAACTGCTTTGGCATGATGTTCGTCGGGGAGAAGTTTTGTTCCCATTGCGGCGCCCAAGCCGCGCGAACCCAAACCGCCGATGCCGCGCCCGAATTGTGCCCCCGCTGCCGTGTCCAGATGGAGGGCGTGGTCATCGGCAACAGCAATTTGCGCGAATGTCCACAGTGTGAGGGCATTTGGGCGGACGCGGGTTCGCTCCGGCAAATCTGCGAGGACAAGGAAAAACAAGGCGCCGTGCTTGGCATGGCGTCCCATCTGCCTCAGCAGGAATCGGTGGACCTGGAACAGAACATCCACTACATCCCCTGCCCGGCGTGCCAGGAGTTGATGAACCGCGTCAATTTCGCCAATTGTTCGCACGTGATTGTGGACGTGTGCGTCAAGCACGGCACCTGGTTCGACCGCGACGAGCTTCGCCGCATTGTGGAATTCATCCGCGCCGGCGGGATGGAGGAGGCGCGCCGGCGGGAAATCGAGGATCTGAAGGAACAGGAGGCGCAATTGCGGGCCGGACACCTGGACAGGATTGACGGCCGGGCCATTGGGCCGTCGGGAACCAATTACGATCATTGGAATGTCGGCATCTCCGCCGCCGCCCAGTTTCTGACTCGCTTGCTGCGCTGAACGGACCAGGGGTGTTGTTTTTTTGCTCTTATTCTTTCCGCGCCCCAGATTAAGCCGCCGCCGCCCCGTCACTTGGTTTCCTGGTGATCCCGGCGGCCCACCACCCGCCAGCGGCTGGCTTTCATCTCGAAGCGCGGCAGGCTTCCGGCCGGGGCGATCTCGATGGGCACCCGCAAATTGAATGCGGTATGCAGCTTGGTTTGCAGGCGTTGGACCACCGCGTCCGCCTCGGCGCACCCCGCGCTTAATTCAATTTGCAGAGAGAGTTCGAGCAGGCTGGCGGATGGGGAGACGCTGGCCTGGTATTCGGCAATTTCGGAAAAACCGTGCAGAATCTCCTCGACGGCGGATGGATAGATGTTCACGCCACGCACGATCAGCATGTCATCCGCGCGGCCCAAAATGCCGCCCGTCAGCGCGAGGTCGTGCCGGCCACAGGCGCAGGGGGAACCGGGGGCGGAGGCCACACGCACCAGATCGCCCGTGCGGTACCGCAAAAGCGGCGACGCCAGCCGCCCCAACGTCGTCACCACCAACTCGCCAATCTGGCCCGGGGCGACCGGGTTTCCCGCGGGATCAATGACTTCCGGCAAATAAGCCGATTCGATCACGTGCAGGACGCCGGGCTGCGCCGGGCACTCGTGGCTGATCGGGCCGGTTTCGGTCATGCCGTGATGATCAAATATGCGCGCGCCGGGCCAGAGTTTTTCCAGCCGCCGGCGGGTGGCGGGAATGCTGCCGCCCGGTTCGCCCGCGACGATGATGGAGCAAACTTTGGCGGAGCGAAGGTCCAGGTTCCCGGCCGCGGCAACTTCCGCCAGGCGGACGGCGTAACTGGGGGTGCAGCACAGGACGGTGGTGGCGTTGTCAATTATAGCTTTGAGCCGGCCCGGGCTGCTCAGTCCCCCGCCCGGCAGGCAGAGGCAGCCCAATTGCTGGGCGGCGTCGAAGGCCAGCCAGAATCCGAGGAAGGGGCCGAAGGAAAAGGCGAAATAAACGCGGTCCCCGTGGCGGACGCCCGCCACGCGGTAAATGATTTTCCAGCTTTCCACCATGGATTGCCAGCTCTCCGGGGTGTCCAGCCAGCGCAACGGGTCGCGGGTCGTGCCGCTGGTCTGGTGGAAGCGGGTGTAGCGGCCGGGCGGACAGGTCAGGACCGAGCCGTAAGGCGGGAAAGCGCGCTGGTCCTCGCTCAATTCCTGCTTGGTGGTGAAGGGCAACCGCTGCAAATCTTCCAGGCCGGAAATGTTTGTGTCCAGGCCGGAAAGTTTTTTCGCGTAGAAGCCGCTGGCGGGAAGCAGGGCGGCCAGCAACTGGCGCAATTGGGCCAGTTGCCGGGCTGCGATGGTCTGGCGCGTGGGAAACTCGCTCGGCATTTAGTGGGACGATTGCCGCGCGGATTGGACGACTGCCGCCGCGTGCCTGGCCGCGGGCGCGGGCGCGGGCGCGGGCTTGAATAAGGTCACCAAACAACCCCCCGCCGCCGCCATGACGATGCCCAAATAGAACTGCCAGGAAATCGAACCCAGTCCGTCCTTGGGCGGATTGAGATAGATGGCCACGCACGCGTTGACCACCGGCGCGCCGCCAAAAACGATGGACATCACCACGCCGGGGCCGGGGGAGCCCTTGCTGCTGAAGGCCAGCAGCACACAAAACGCGCCGATGGCGCCGACAATGCCCGCGACCAGGGACCACCCCATGCCCGCCGCCGGGAAACTCCATCCCGCCTTGCGCGTGACCAGGATGGCCGTCGGCGCCAGGACCGCCGTCAGGAAATAGGCCAGGCCGACGAAAAGGAAAGCCTTGAACAGGCCGTTGGATTTATCCGCCATGGCCACTTGGCCGCTGTGGAGGAAGATTCCGTAAAGCCCCCACGAGGCAACCGTCATCAATGCAAAAACAAGCCAGTTCATATTTATTCTCAAATTTTGGACAACAACGAGGGCGGAGACTAGCGGGAGCCGCGATTTTGCGCAAACAGGAAAATGGCTTGGGTGAGACTGACTTTGGCTTTCGCGAATTATGGCGAGGAACGTTCGCCACCGCCGGTTCCCCCGTCCAGGACCTCGCGCACCTTGTTTGCCAGGGCGGAAGGAGTGAAGGGTTTTTGCAGGAGTGTGACACCTGCGTTGAGTATTCCCTGATGAACAATGGCGTTTTCCGTGTAAGCGGAGGTGAAAAGAATTTTGGTCCGGGGATACAACGCTCGAATCCGGTCGGATAATTCTTTGCCGCTCATGTGCGGCATGACCACATCGGTGAATAAGAGATCAATGTGTCCGGTGGCGCGCTGGTGGGTCACGTTCAAGGCGTCCAGGCCGTCGGCGGCGGTCAAGACGGTGTAACCGAGGCGGCCAAGCAAGGTGGCGGCCATTTCGCGCAAGGCGGGATCGTCCTCCACCAACAGAATGGTTTCCGTTCCCCGCGGCAAACCAGGCGCCTTGAGGGGCGGACCCGGCGCTTTGGTTTCCAGGCGCGCCTTGGGCAGATAGATTTTGAAGGTGGCGCCCCGGCCCGGTTCGCTATAGACGCTGATGTGGCCCTCGCTCTGTTTGATGATGCCGTGGCAGGTGGCCAGTCCCAATCCGGTTCCCTTGCCGACCTCCTTGGTCGTGAAAAATGGCTCAAAGATCCGCGCCTTCACCGCCTCGCACATCCCGGCGCCGGTGTCGGTGATGGCCAACCTCACATATTCTCCCGCCTTTAAATCAGCAAACTGGCTGACGTACTCCTCGTCCAGAACCACCTCGTCGGTTTCGAGAGTGAGTTTGCCGCCGCGGGGCATGGCATCGGCCGCATTCATCACGACATTGACAATGACTTGCTCAATTTGTCCCGCATCTACTTTGACCAGCTTGGGCCCGGCAGGGGGAGCGATCCGAACGTCCACATTCGGGCCGGCCAAATGGCGCAAGGTGTTTTCCAATCCAGCCAGGACGCCGTTGAGATCGAGGATGTCAGGTTGGAGGATTTGTTTGCGCCCGTAGGCCAAAAGCTGACGGGTCAAGGCAGCCGCCCGGTCGGCCGCCTGATGGATTTCGGAGGCGTTTCTGCGCAGCGGATGGCCGGGGGGGAGATCATGGAGCATCAATTCACTCTGGCCGATGATCGCGGTCATGATGCTGTTGAATTCGTGCGCGACCCCGCCCGCCAGCTTTCCGACGGTTTCCATCTTCTGGGATTGGAACAAGCGGGCTTCGAATTGTTTGCGCTCGGTAATGTCGCGGGAAATGCCCATGATGCCGATGATCTTCCCGGCGCCATCGCGCGTCGGCAACTTCGTGCTCGACACCCAGGTGACACGCCCGTCCTTCCAGTCTTCGCGCTCTTCCTTGTCAATCATGGGCTGGCCTGTGGCCATGATTTGCTGTTCGTCGGCATAGGCTTCGGGCGCGTGTTGTCCGCCGAAGAAGTCGAAATCGGTTTTTCCCAGAGCCTCGGATGGATCGGACAATCCCAGTCTCCGGGTAAACCCCTGGTTGATTCTGAGGAAGCGGCATTCCCGGTCCTTGAAATAAATGATGTCAGGCGTGGCCGTGAACAGATTATTCAACAACCGCTGTTCCGTCGCCAGCGCCTCCTCCGCCCGCTTGCGCTCGCCAATTTCCGCCAGGAGGGCTTGGTTGGCCTTGGCCAGTTCGGCGGTGCGTTCCCGGACTTTGACTTCGAGAAGGTCGCGGTTTTTTTGCAATTCTTGCTGTTTGAGTTTCAGGCGCCGGACGCGCTGGAGATAAACCCCAATCAGCGCGGCAAGCCCCAGCCCGCCGCAGAGCAAATCGAACCAGCCCGTCTGATAATAGTGCGGGCGCAATTCGATGGGGAGGGTGTCCCCCTCCTCGTTCCAGACGCCATCGGCGTTGGCGGCGATGACGCGAAAGGTGTAGCGGCCCGGCTTGAGGTTGGTGTAAAAAGCCAGGCGCCGGTCTTTCGCTTCCACCCAGTCCTTGTCGTAACCTTCCAACCGGTAGCGGAACCGCACCTTTTGCGGCGCGAGAAAACTGAGCGCGGTAAAATGGAATTCCAGTTCGCCCTGGCCGGGCGGCACGATCGTGCTGATGTCCCTGACCAACTCGATGCCGTTGGCACGGACGAGGTCTATGTGGACCGGCGGCGGGATCTGATTGGTCGGGATATGCGCGGGATCCACCTCCACCAGCCCGTTGGCGCTGGGGAACCAAATCCGGCCGTCCGACGTCTTGCACCCAACGTGTTCTTGCGTGGTTTTGTCCGCCGGCTTGACCGATTCGGGACCATCATAGGCCACGCATCGGACCTGGGCGGTTTTTCCATCGGCGAAGTCGTTCATGCTCTTGCGGCTGACCCGAAAAATACCGCGGCTGGAGTCCACCCAAAGATTGCCAAAGTCGTCGGGGACGATGGAGTAAATATTATTGTCGAACAGACCGTTCGTTCGGTTGATATATCGGAGTTGGTTGTCTTTGAGCCGGACGATTCCGGTCAACTGCGCTCCCCAGACCACGCCGTCGCTGTCTTCGCAAACCCATTGCACGATCGTCCAGGCAGGAGCGTCCGCCGCCCACTGCTGGAAGGCGCCGTCTTTGACGCGAAAAATCCCGGCGCCGCAGGCGACCCAAATCTCTCCGTCCCGCCCCGAAGCCAGGTTGAGCACCCAGGCCAGCGTGGGTTGGACGTTGGTAAAAGGGTAAGGCGTGAAGTAATTGGTTCCCACGCGGTAGAGATAACCTCCGACCGACGCCACAACGCCATGCGCGTCCTCCGCCAGGCCCACCAACATATTTGTTGCGGAATAGGACGCGACGGCTTTTTCCCCCGAAAAAACCACCAGCGTGCTGGTCCCGCTGACGAGATAAACATCTCCATTGCCAGCCTCAAATACCCGCTTAATGAAGAGGTTGGTCAGTCCGGCTTCGACGCCGTAAGTCTTGGGCTGGCCGTCAAAGTAAGTCAGTCCGGCGCTGCTGCCCACCCAGACACCCCCTTTGCGCGAGGCACCCACCGCCAGAGCGTCTTTGACAGTTGGATCTTCGGCGGCTTGGTGAGTGGGAAACTTCACGTCCGTGAGCTGGCTCAACCCATCCCGGGTCCCGATCCAGAGGCTGCCTTCGCGGTCTTCGGCGAGGGACTTCACATAATCGCTCGTCAGTCCATCGGTTTTCCGAAGGAAGCTATATTTCCCATCCTGATAGCGCACGAGTCCCTGGCCGGAAGTTCCAATCCACAAGACGCCATGCCGATCCACCAGCAGGGCGCGGATTTCCCCCGGCAAGGGCGGAATTTCTTTTCGCACCAGGTTTGAGTCATAACGAAACAATCCTGTTGTTGTGCCGATCCAAATTTGTCCTTTCAGATCCTCGGCCACGCAATCGACACGGGATGCCTCCAAGGCGGGGCCGGGCAGTTTGGTGATTTTTCCAGCCTGCCAGTAATAAACTCCGGAGTCAGCGGTGCCAAACCAGAGCCGGCCCTGGGAATCTTCGTAACCACAGGTGACATTGAAGAGGTAATTGGTGGACGAACCCAACACCTCCTCGAAACTGCCGGAGCGAGTCAATCTGGCGGCCATGCGCTCGGCTGCCAGCCAGAGCGTCCCGTCTTTGCTTTCGAGGATGGTTCGCACGTTCATGTTCACCCCTCCGAAAACGTCCCTTCCCCGGAACGAAAAAGATTGCCCATCGTAAAAACCGAAAGCGTTGTTTTCCAGCCCGACCCATAATCCGCCATCCTTTCCGTTCGCCAGAGTGGTAACGATGCTGTTCCGAACCTGCGGCACACGGGCCAGATCCAGCAGTTTGAATTCGATCCCGTCAAAACGAACCAGACCCACCGTCGTGCCCAACCAGAGATAGCCGTCTTTGGTTTGGGTGATGGCGTTGATGCCGTTGGCCGGAAGACCGTTCTGCCGGTCCCAAGTCTGGCAGTTGTACTGCAAAACATCTCTGACTGGATCCAGGGCGAACCCCTGACCAGGCAGCAAGAGGTGAAGGGACACCGCTCCCGCCAGCAACGCGCTCCGGGTCAATCGCTGTTTCTTCCGCATATTATAACGTATTTGCACGAACGGCCGGGACTTGATTCATCTCGATTCATTTGGCGTCCAACATCGTCCGCACTTTGTGGGCCAGAGAGGACGGCGTGTATGGCTTGGGCAGAAAATCCACACCCACGTCCAGGACCCCGTGATGAGCGATGGCGTCGTCGGTGTAACCGGAAGTGAAGAGGACTTTGAGGTCCGGGAAGGTTGCTTTCAGCCACTCCGCCATCACCTTGCCCCCCATTCGTGGCATGACGACATCCGTGATGGCCAGATGGATCGGCGCCCCTTTCTGATCTTGCGCCACGTGCAATCCATCCTGGCCGTTGGAGGCGGATAACACCTTGTAGCCCAAGGACCGCAAAACATTGACCGCGAGGTGGCGGACGGACGGTTCATCTTCCACCAACAACAAGGTCTCGGTCCCGCGCGGCAGCGGCCCCGCCGGGGCGGATACGGATGTCGTGGCGGCGGTCTGCCGGCTTCGCGGCAGGTAAACCCTGAAAGTTGAGCCCCGACCGACCTCACTCTGAACCTCGATCCGGCCGCCACATTGCTTGACGATGGTCTGGCAGGTCGCCAAGCCCAGGCCGGTTCCTTTGCTCTTTGGCTTGGTCGTAAAGAAGGGTTCAAACAGCCGTGCCTTAACCTCGTCGGTCATCCCCGTGCCGGTGTCACTGACGGTCAGCAGCACATAGGCGCCGGGCGGGGTGCCTGGATGCTCCGAGGCGCAATTTTTGTCCGGCATGGCGTTGCTGGTTTCGATGACGAGTTTGCCGCCTTGGGACATGGCATCGCGGGCGTTGACGACCAGATTCATCAGGATTTGCGCGATATAGCCTGAGTCCGCCTCGACCGCTCCCAGGTGCTTCCCTGGGATGACAGACAGTTCGATGTTTTCGTCCAGCAGGCGCTTTAAAATATTATCCATGTCCGCCACCACCTTGTTGAGGTCAAGAACGACGGACTGGAACGCTTGTTTGCGACTGAAGGAAAGGAGTTGGCGGGTCAAGCCCACCGCGCGGTCCGCCGCGTGCTTGATTTCCAGGATGTCGCCGCGCGCCGGATGGTCGGGACCGAGGGTGTCGAGAACCACTTCGTCGTAACCGAGAATGACGGACAGAATATTGTTGAAATCGTGCGCCACGCTGCCAGCCAGTTGGCCCACCACTTCCATCTTTTGCGCCTGCACAAACTGTTCCTCCAGCTTCTTGCGGGCGACCCGCTCTTTGACCTCCTGCATGGCGCGGCGCACGGCCGGAACCAGGCGGGAGAGACGCTCCTTCAGGACATAATCCGTCGCGCCATTATGCAACGATTCAATCGCCAGTTCCTCGCCCATGGTCCCTGAAACCAAAATAAAAGGCACATCGGGGAATAGTTCGCGGGCGATTTGCAGCGCGGCCAGACCGTCGAAGGTTGGCAGATTGCAATCCGAAAGGATAAGATCAACGCATCCGCCTTTGAGCGCCGCCAGAAAATCGGCTTGGTTATCCACGCAGGTGGTCGCACAGGAGATGCCCCCGCTTTCCAGGCTGGATCGAATCAAGGCGGCGTCCTCTGGATTATCCTCCAAATGCAGAATTCGAATGCATTCACTCACACTTTCGTATCCCTTCCCACTGTACAAGCTGCCGCCGCCGCTTTTTCACAAAGCGCCCGTACTTGGAATGATGGTTTGCTGCCCGAAAAAAGCCACATTCCGGTGCGGTGTCCAAAGCTTACAAACACACCGTACAACTTGGAACAATCCGTGTCAAGGAAAATTTAATTTCCGCGGTCATTTTGTTGCCGGTGGCGCGGTCGCGGCGAGTTCGCCTTTGACCTTCAAGCAAAGCACGGAGGCAATCGCATCGGGAGCTTTCTCCGGGAGCTGGATGGTCACGCCCTGGTCCGTTTGCGTGAATTTCAGCGAATGGTGTCCGGGGTCCGCCAGCAGCCAGGCTTTGGTGATTTTGCCCTTGACGCCGGGCAGTTCGAATTGTCCCGCCGGCCATTTGAAGATGTGGACGTAAAGTTTTCCCTGTGTGGTGAAGAGGTGGAGGCGGCGTTTTCCCGGGCGTGTCGTGCAGCGCCAGTCCCACGTCGGAGTGAACCTCCCAGCGCCTCTGTTGTCCTTTTCCGTCGGGCTGAACGAACCAGCTTCCGCGCCGAAGAGAGTCGGGCCGGTGCCGTAAATCGCCCGGCCGTTGACTTTCATCCAGGCGCCGACCTCCTTGAGCCGGTCCACTTCCGGTTGTGGAATCAAGCCCTCGCTGGTCGGGCCGACGTTGAGCAGATAATTTCCGCCTTTGCTGGCGATGTCGCACAAGTTGCGGATGAGCGTCGCGGTGGATTTAAAATTGTTGTCGTCGCGCTTGTAGCCCCAGGTGTTGTTCATGGTCATGCACGTTTCCCAGTCGCGGCCGGGAAAACCCTGCGGGGGGATTCTTTGTTCCGGTGTCTCGGTGTCGCCTTTGAAGCCGCCGCCGAGACGGTTGTTCATGATGATGTTGGGACGCAGGGTTTCGACGACGTCGTAAAGCTTCCGGGCGCGGTTGGTGTTCATGTCAATCGGGGTGTCCCACCACAGCACGGCGGGAAACTGGCCGTAATGGGAGAGAATTTCCCTCACCTGCGGGACGGCGACGTGATCAATGTAATCGTCCATGCTGTGCTCCTGCGCCTTGTCCCATTTGCCGCCGGAGGCGGAGCCGCCGTTGTTCCAGTCCTGCGCCTGGGAGTAGTAAAAACCGAGGTGGATGCCTGCCTTCTTGCAGGCGGCGGCGAGTTCTTTGAGCGGATCGCGGCGGAAGGGGGTGGCCTTGACGATGGTCCAGTCGCTGGCTCTGGAGTCAAACAGGGCGAAGCCGTCGTGATGTTTGCTGGTGATGACGATGTATTTCTGCCCGGCGTCTTTGGCGATTTTCACCCACTGGTCGGCGTTGAATTTGACGGGGTTGAACTCCTTGGCGAAGGCCTGGTACTCGGCGACCGGAATTTTCCCGCGGTTCATGATCCATTCGCCGATGCCGTTGACCGGCTTGTCGTGGTAGAAGCCGGCGGGCACGGAATAAACGCCCCAATGAATGAACATGCCGAACTTGGCCTCGCGCCACCAGGCCAAGCGGGCATCGCGTTGGGCTTTGGTTTCGGTTTTGTCAGTTTGCGCGCCGGCCGGCGGCGCCAGCGCCGGGAGCATCAAGAGGAGGGTAAGGATGAGTTTGAATGTTTGGACGATGGGGTGTTTCATACTTCTGGATGGCGATTGTTTGTTTCTTTTGCAGGTGTGGCGCAAGCATGCCTGATTCCATTGCGCAATCAAGGCTAAATGGGCAAAGCGGGCGCAAGCCGCTTTCCGCGGCAGGTCCTCCTGCTCGTCATCTTATCTCTCAGATGAATCCGCTGATTGCTCGTGACAAAAGGGTGAAAACAGCCTATTTTTTTGACATGAAATCCGACAATGAAAGCGCGCCGCGCCGCCGGGCCTTTACGTTGATCGAGTTGCTGGTGGTCATCGCCATCATCGCCATCCTGGCGTCTTTGTTGCTGCCGGCGCTGGCCAAGGCGAAAGCCGCAGCGATGCAGGCTTCCTGCAAAAACAACGTGAAACAAATTGGTCTGGGGATGTTTTTCTATATTGATAACAACCGAAACACTTTCGCCGGGGCCGCGTCGCGCGATGTCTATGGACCAGAGCTTTCTGACTGGATTTATTGGAGGACGCCGAGCAATTCGTACCCGTTCCCCGATGGCTCGATCCATGGTCTGTCCCAAAGCCCGATGTTGCAGGAATTGGGCACCAAGGCGACCACGAATATTTTCAAGTGTCCCATGGATGTGGATAACAGCAGCCGGATTGCCAACGGAGTACCTGTCTATTATTACAGTTACGAATTCACCAGTTTGGACGTAGAAAACGGCATCAATAATGGCTTTACCACGATAATATCCGGCGGCGCGCAATATGCTTTCAAGCAATCGCAAGTGCGCGCTCCCGCCAACAAGATCATGCTGGCTGAGCCAGTGGCGCTGCTCAAACCATCCGATGAGCCTTCGATCGAAAACAATGGGTGGGTGGTGGAGTGCGGCCGGTTCGAGCCGATCAGCGGCGGAGGCACCGGTACTCTCAACAATTTTTTAAGCGTCCGGCACGGCGGGAATTCGGATGCCACCTTCGCCGACGGCCATGTGACCCCTGTTCCGCCGAAATACGCCACCACTCAGGCCCATGTGCAGGCCAACTATTAAGCACCCGGGCCTTTCCAGGCCGGCATGATTTCCCCGGTTTGACAAACTCCCCCAAGGCAGGGCGCGTGACCGCAAAGGAAGGCGGCGCGAGTGTCAACCTTTTGCGTGATCCTCAATCTCACCCATCCATCAGGTTTTTGGGATGATTTTGAAAACGATGGCGTGGCTGCACGGCTTCTTTCGCGGCGGCTGGATGGTCAGGGCGTCCGGCCCCTGGGACCATTGGATGGGTTCATCGCTGCCCAAGAGTTTGATTTTGGCAATAGGCGGGTCCAAAAGCCGGGCGGCGCGGCCCAGCGACCTGATCTCCAGATTGTCCGTCGGCCAGCCCAGGGCGAAGGCGTAGAGCACGCGGCCTTTGCTGGTGAAGCGGATGTCGTGCGGACCGTAGGTGGTCCGGCCTTCGTTGAACATGCCGCCCGCCCCCCGGGCCGGGCCTTCCCCGGAAACCTTCCAAGGGCGCGAGGCGAAGATGGCTTCGCCGTTGACGTTCATCCACTCCGCCATGCCGTGGAGAAAGGCGGTTTCGTCTTCGTCAATGGCGCCATCGCCGCGCACCGGGATGTTCAGAAGAAGGTTGCCGTTCTTGCTCACGATATTGATGAGCATGCCGACGACCTGGGTGACGGTTTTGTAGCGGTGCCGTTCAAAGATGCTGCGGCTGTAGTGCCAGTCGCCGATGCAGGTGTCGGTTTGCCACGGCGCGGGCTGGATGACGTCACTGGAGCCGCGTTCGTAGTCCTCCACCAGGGCCGTGCGCCAGGCCGGTTTGATTCCTTTGGTGTTGAGCACCGCCTCGAGCTTTCCGTGGTGCCAGCGCAGGCTGGCATTGTAGTAATGGGCGGCGATATCCAGGCCGGCTTGTCCGAGCGGAAGATTTCCGATGTTGTCGAAATAAAGCAAGTCAGGGCGATATTTATCAACCAGATCCTGGCAGCGGAGAAACCACTTCTTGGTGAACTCCGGATTCGTCGGCGGAGGGTCTTCGCTCCACGGCCGGTCGTTCTTTTCGTGCCAGCCGGCCACGGCCCGCGCGCTGGTGAGGCCGTCGGGCATGACGAGGTTGCGTCCGGTGTAAAGTTCCTGGGGGTCGAGGCCCTCCCACCACTTGCCCTTGCCGTCGGCTTGAGTCAGCGTAAAGGCGTCATAACGGACGCCGGCCAGAGGCCCTTCGCCATCGTAGCCGTAAGCCGTTTGGAACCAGTGCCAGGAGTGGCCGGAGTGGTTGGTCACGCCGAAGCGAAGGCCGTGATGGCGGGCGATTTTTGCCCAGGTGCCTACGATGTCCTTCTTTGGGCCGACGTTGACCGAGTTCCAGGCGTGGTATTTGGAATCGTAGTTGTCGAAATTGTCATGGTGATTGGCACAGGAGACGAAGTATCTGGCTCCGGCGCGCACGTAGAGATGCATCAGCTTCTCCGGTTCCCAATGCTCGGCCTTCCAGAGGTGGTCAATTTCCATGAAGCCGACCTTGGAAGGGTGGCCGTAGGTTTTGACGTGGTAATTGTATTGCGGGTGGTTCTGGATGTACATCTGGCGGGCGTACCAGTCGCCCTGTTCGGGCACGCATTGAGCGGTCCAATGCGCCCAGATGCCGAACTTGGCGTCGCGGAACCATTGCGGGCATTGGTAAGTTTGGGCCAGCGAATCCCAATCGGGCCGGAACGGGCCGGAGGTCTTGGCGGCGGGCAAGCTGGCGCAGGATTGCCACAATGGCGCCGAAAGCCCCGCCCCGGCGAGCAGGGCGCTCTTCTTGATAAACTCGCGGCGGGAGGTGGATTTGTTCATGTCGTTTCAGTTTGTTGAATATGGTTCCCGCAGTCAACCACTCCGTGTTTTGGTTTTGCCGCGCACAAATCCTTGGGCGCCAGCCTTGAGGACTCGCAGGCCAAATTGACTTTCGGAACAGGCGCTCAAGATGGAAACCGGAAGCTTGGGGCGGACAAGTTGGATGTCGCGCAAGACGTCCAAACCACTGCGGCCTGGAAAGCGGATGTCCAAAATCAGGACATTCCAGGGGTTTCTTTCAATCCATTCGAGGGTCTCGGCGGCGTTCCCGGACTCGCCAATAACCGCGTTGCCCAGACCTGAGATGAGAACTTGGGAAAGGCCGGCCCTGAAAGAAGGGGAGGGTCGTCAGCAATGAGCATTCTCAGCGTATTGCTGGGTGAAGGCCGGCTTCGGCTCAAGAACAGCTACCGCTGAGGAGGGAAAAGAAAGTGTGATGGAGGTGCCGGAACCCGGGGCGGTGGCTAATTGGACGGAGCCGCCCAGGCGCACGACCCGTTCGTGCAGGGAGAGAACATCCAGGTCGCGCTCTGGATTGGTTTTCCGGCCAAAACCGTTGTCGTCGCCACGCAGGTGCAGCCAGAGCAGGCCATCGGATTGTTCGGCCTTGATATGAACGTGGGTGGCGCCGATGCGCGGGAAAAGTTGCGTCAGCAGCTCACGGCAAACGATGTATAATTCCGCGGCAATGGCCGGCGGCAATGGAATCTCATGGGAGGGCGGAGTGAAGGAAAAACGGAGGTCGGTTCCGTGAGTGCGGGCGTACCATTCCAACACGGCGGAGAGGCCAAGTTCCTCAAGGATACGCGGTTGGAGATCATCGTTGATTTCGCGGACGGAACGGCAAAGTCCGATGACCAAGGTGGACCAGTCATGGCATTTTTGCGGCCAGTCTGACGCGCTCTTGGAGCCGGATGCCTCGAAGGACAACTGGAGGGCCAGGACGGTGAGTTTCTGGCTGATCTCGTCGTGGATTTTGCGCGCCAGCCTCTGGTGCTGTTCGGCGACCACGGATTGCCGGCGGGCGAGAAGGGCTTTCAGTTGGTTAGGCGACGGATTCATGGGATCGCGCGCAATGAGTCATGTTCAAGTTTTTTGCATCCGGCACACACGCGGTCTCAATGGCCCAATTGACAAGCTACTCCACTGACTTCGGAAAATTAAAGTGCTCCTGCCCCCCACAATGCCAGCCCTAAGCAAAGCAGCCGATATGATTGGACAGGAACACTGGCTTTTGTCTCAGCAGTTCAAATGCCAACGAACAGCGGCGGAAGGGCTGGAGAAAGGTTACACTGTGAGTAACGCCACAAAAACCAGCGTTTGTGAGAAGGTTTTGAAGATTGCAGGATTCACAAATGTTGCCTTTTGTCCGACAAAACAGGACTGAACAGGAGTGATAAAGCGTCCAATTTCTGGAAAAGTGTCCATTAATTGGACAATCGCATTTGTGATGAATGCGAACAGCTTGGAAATTAACGGTAAAGGTTGGCGTTATTTCGAGTTTCCAACGCAGAACCGATAAACTGGGCCAGGCCTGACGGCGTGGTCAAGCCTTGAGCGGGGCGGCTTTTCTGATGAGTCTTGCGCCGTTTGTTCTGAGGTAGGCTTGGACAGCGGCAATTCCGCCCAAGCTGATCGGCACCCTCTTTTGGCTTTGAAAAAGGCGATAGTGCGTCAGCGTCTTGCCCACTTCCATGATCTCGATATGTTTATCCTCCATCTTCCAGAGCTGGCCTTTTGCCAGGGGAACCATGGAGAACTTCTTGGAATTCATACGTTTTCCTGTTGTCGGCCGGATCACCTTGGTGAGACGACGTGCGCCATTGCCAACTGACAACGCGGGAATTGAAATGGATCTGTTTGTTTCCGTGCCGGCATTAAAACACAGGCTGGAGCAAAGATAAAGATAAATCTTTCACCGGCACGGCGGCCGACAAACTCAAGGATAAAGGTGCATGATTCAAGGTCTGGACAATTTCGCGGTTTGCAGGCTTCGGTCTGGATGAAGGACATAGGCCGTCGGCCGCCGGCAAGCTTCCCTCCCGCTTCGTCAATTGTTGAAGACGGAACCGAGCCGCTTGGCCCAAGGCAAAGTCGCCGGATGCCCCTGGCTTGTCTGCCCCTGCGATGGGGGAGGGGGCTGGGGCTTGGAATTGGGCTGGCCGGGCTGAGGGGCGGAGGATTGGGGATCCCACGCGCGCAGCCCAGGCATGGCGTCACCATTCCCCTCTTCCGGCCTGCCCAGGGTTTTCCCGTAAGCCGAATAGGCGCCGGCGGCGCCAGCCTGGTTGTAATAATTGTTATTGTTAACATAACCGGCGGAATCAAGCGGTGAAGCCGCTGGCGTGGCCGAGGGCGCGACCACAGGGGCCACCGAGGAGCCAAAGGCGTCCGGGAACCGGGACGTCTGAGAACCGGGCCTGTAGCCGCTGAACATGTTCCAGGATTGTTTCTGTCGCGGGCGAAGCTTGTTGACCAGATCAGAAAAGTACGATTGGTCGGAATCCACGGCGCGCGCGGAGGAGGCATCGTCGGGCCGGGTCCAATCCTTCTCCACGCTGGAAAAACCGGAGCCGCTCAGGGAGTCGTGTTTGCCGTACGGGTTCAGAGGGTCCCGGCGGGCATTGGCGGCGCCGTATTGCGAACCCGAATCTTCTGATCCCCGCCCCAGGCCGGCGGCGGAGTCGGAGATCCAGCCGTTCTCCATGCTCCAGGACTGGTTGGTGGCGGAGTTGTAAGCGCTGTCCTGGTAAGCATCGCGGTCTGACGAACTTCTGTCCTGCCGGCTGTTTCCTGACGGGGCCGAGTCGCCATTGCGCCGGTCCCGATTGTCGTTGCGACGGGAGGGGACAATGATGACCGATTGCTGAGGGAAATACCCGGCGAAGCCCCGGTAGAAAGCGGGTTTGGGCTGGTTGACGTGAAGGGAGAAGTCGGCCGGGTCATCCTGCGGGCGCTCCACTGTGGGCAGGGCCAGGGTGTCGGACGACGAGGAAAATTGAATTTTATCGCCGGCAAGGGCAAGCCAGGCACCCCCGCCCAGCACGCCCGCGCCGAGCAGGAGAGCGCGAAACAACTTTGAGGAGCAGCGTGTCATCTTTTCCACCCAAACTTAATAGTGCAACCAGAGCCGAAGGTCAATTCCTAAAAAGATAAAAATGGCCCTGAATCGGATGGCGGCGGCGCTGAAGTCAAAATAGCTCGAAATATCTCGAAATAACTCGAAATAACTCGAAATGACTCAGGATGACGCAGATGGCAAAACAAGGCCGGGAATCCTCCATCATGGCGCGGCGGGCGCCGCGGGCGGCGGAAACGACCGAAAAAAAACCGCTTGACAAGTGGTTAGTGAACACTAACTTTGCGGGCATGAGACGGAAACGGATGGCGGCGAAAGAGCGGAAGCGGGCGATAGTGGAGGCGGCGATGCCGCTGTTCGCCAGGAAGGGTTACGCGGAAACGACCACCAAGGAGCTGGCGCTGGCGGCGGGGGTGTCGGAACCGCTGCTCTACAAGCATTTTCCGAGCAAGGAGGCGCTCTACCGGGAAATCCTAAAGTTTAGCTGCCAGGACGACGACGCGGCGGTGCAAAAGGCGGCCGGTCTGGAACCCTCCACCTCGACGCTGGTCTGTCTGGTCTATTATTTAATGCGCGTCCTGGTGTTGGGGAAGCCGGTCGGGGTCATCGAGTGGGACACGCGCCACCGCCTGATGCTCAAGAGCTTGCTGGAGGACGGCGCGTTCGCGCGGCTGGTTTATCAAAGCCGGTTCGGCTGTTATTGCTCGCGCGTCGAATCGTGTCTGGACGCGGCCATCGCGGCGGGCGAGGCGGTGAGAAGCCCGCTGACGGGGGGGAACCGCGCGCTGTTCGCGTATCACGTGGGGGCCTGGCTGGCGCTGGTGCATTTGCCGGCAAAGCCGGCGATCAATTACAAGGTGTCCCGGGAGAAGCTGCTGGACCAAAGCGTCTGGTTTGTCTTGCGGGGAATGGGGCTGACGGACGGCGCGCTGGCCGCGCATTACAATCCCAGGGCGCTGGCGCTGTTTTTTCAGTCGTGAGTTAGCAAACGTTCACCAGAAAAGGAAATATGAGAATTGGAAGTTCTGTTCGTGTTTGGCTGGCGGCGGCGGCGCTGGGCCTGGCGGCGGCCGCGTGCCACAAGGCCGGCCCCCCGCCCGGCGCGGCTGCGCTTTCCCCCGCGTCCGAAGTGGCCACCATGACGGTGGCCCGGCAGCGGGTGGAGCTGACGACGGAGTTGCCGGGGCGCACGTCGCCGTATCGGATTGCGGAAATCCGCCCGCAGGTCAACGGCCTGATCCAGAAACGCCTGTTTACCGAAGGTTCGGATGTCCAGGCCGGCCAGGCGCTTTACCAGATAGATTCCGCTCCCTTCCAGGCGGCGCTGGACAATGCCAAGGCCGCTCTGGGCCGGGCGGAAGCCAATCTGCCCGCCCTTCGGTTGAGGGCGGATCGCTACAAGGAAGCCCTGACGGAGAAAGCGGTAGCCCAGCAGGACCTGGATGACGCGGCCGCCGCCCTGAACCAGGCGCAAGCCGATATGGAGTATTACAAAGCGTTGGTGGAGACGGCCCGAATCAACCTCGGATACACGCGGGTGGTCTCGCCGATCTCCGGCCGGATTGGAAGATCGGCGGTGACGGATGGCGCCATCGCGACGGCTTATCAACCCACGGCCCTGGCCACCATTCAGCAACTGGACCCCATTTATGTGGATGTGCCGCAATCCACCACGGAACTGCTCCGATTGCAGCGCCACTTGGAGGAAAGGCCGATGAACCGTGAGGGGACAAAAGCGAACCCAGTGGATCTCATCCTGGAGGACGGCACCAGCTATGCGTTGGCAGGGACGCTGCAATTTCAGGACATCACGGTGGACCCGACCACCGGTTCGGTGATTCTGCGGATGGTCTTTCCGAATCCGAACGGGGTTCTCCTGCCGGGGATGTTCGTTCGGGTGGTGGTGAAAGAAGGGGTCAATGAGCAAGGCATTTTGATTCCCCAGCAAGCCGTGTCGCGCGATCCGAAGGGCAATCCCGTGGCCCTGATCGTGGAGGCGGGCGGCAAAGTGGCGCAAAGGAAGCTGAGCGTGGACCGGGCCATTGGCGACCAATGGCTCATCACTTCCGGTCTTTCGCCCGGCGACCGGGTGATCGCCGAGGGCATGCAAAAGGTCCAGCCCGGCGCTTCGGTCAAAGAGGTCCCCTTTGAGGACGGCCGGAAACCGGAGACAAAGGGGAACCCGGCCCAGCCAACCTCGACCTCGAATTGACAAAGGCGCGCCATGTTATCGAGATTTTTCCTGAAGCGTCCGGTCTTCGCGTGGGTCATCGCCATCATCCTGATGGTGGCGGGCGGACTGGCGATTTTCAATCTGCCCATCTCGCAGTATCCTCCCATCGCCCCCCCTTCCATCGCCATCACCGCGTTTTATCCGGGAGCGTCG
>Ga0182027_10001934_pt1 | contig 33833 bp, 24 predicted proteins | sample 712E1DmetaG_FD_121300 | JGI IMG/M metagenome (GOLD analysis project Ga0182027, IMG submission 121300) | Permafrost microbial communities from Stordalen Mire, Sweden - 712E1D metaG (Illumina Assembly) | ecosystem: Environmental > Terrestrial > Soil > Wetlands > Permafrost | place: Sweden...
CCGCCGCCGCCGTGCGGGCTGGCGAAGGTCTTGTGCAGGTTGATGTGGCAAACGTCGGCGCCCAGCTCGGCCGGCCGGCACAGGCCGACCTGACCGTTCATGTTGGCGCCGTCCATGTACACCTGGCCGCCGTGCTCGTGCACGACCGCGCACAGCTTCTGCACGTCTTCCTCGAAAACCCCGTGGGTCGACGGGTAGGTGAGCATCAGGGCCGCCAGACGATCGGAATGCAGGGTGGCCTTGGTGGTGAGATCGGCCAGATCCACGTTACCGCCGGCATCGCAGGCCACGACCACGACTTTGCATCCCGCCATGATCGCCGACGCCGGGTTGGTTCCGTGGGCCGACGAGGGAATCAGGCACACGTCGCGCTGACCCTGGCCGAGGCTGGCCTGGTACTTGCGAATCACCAGCAAGCCGGCGTACTCGCCTTGCGAGCCGGCGTTGGGTTGCAGCGAAACGCCGTCGAAGCCGGTGATTTCGCCCAGGAACATTTCCAAGTCGGTCACGATGGCGACGTAGCCCTCGGCGTATTTGCACGGCACGAAGGGATGGATGCCGTTCCATTCGGGCCAGGTCAGCGGCAACATTTCGGCCGCGGCGTTGAGCTTCATGGTGCACGAGCCGAGCGGAATCATGGAGTCCGCCAGCGACAGATCCTTGGCTTGCAAACGGTGCATGTAGCGCAACATCTCGGTTTCCGAGCGATAGGCCGAGAAAACCGGATGCTGCAAGAATGCGCTCGTGCGCGCGAGCTCGGGCGGGATAGCCGGCGCGGCTTCGTCGAGCTTTACCGAGGCCGCGTTAGCGGGCGCCACCACGCGCACGATGGCCTCGACCTCGGCGGGCGTGGTGGTTTCGTCGAGCGTGATGGTGAGAGCCGTGTGAGAAAGTTGGCGCAGGCAAATGCCCGAGGCCTCGGCGCGCGCGTGGCAGGCGGCGATGGCGGGAGCGGTGGCGTCGACGCGAACGGTGTCGAAGAGCGCGGTGGTGGCGATGCGCACGCCGGCGCTGCTCAGCGCCTGGGCCAGCGTCGCCGCCCGCGTGGCGATCCGCGTCGCGATGGCCCGGATGCCTTCGGCGCCGTGGTAGATGGCGAACATGCTCGCCATGACGGCGGGCAAGACTTGCGACGTGCAGATGTTGCTGGTCGCCTTCTCGCGCCGGATGTGTTGCTCGCGTGTTTGCAAAGCCAGGCGGAAGGCGGTTCGACCGTGGGCATCGCGCGAGACCCCGACGAGGCGGCCGGGCATTTTGCGGGTGTATTCCTTGCGCGTGGCAAAGAACGCCGCGTGCGGACCGCCGTAGCCCGGTGGCAAGCCAAACCGCTGCACGCTACCCAAGGCGACGTCGGCGCCGAACTCTCCCGGCGGCACCAGCAGCGCGAGCGCGAGCAGATCGGCGGCCACGGCCACGCGCGCCCCCGCCGCGTGCGCCTTGTCGCAAAACCCGCGGTAGTCGAACAGCTTGCCGTCGGTGGTGGGGTATTGCACAAGTGCCCCGAACACCTTGGCGGAAAATTCAAACGTGGCGTGGTCGCCGACCACGACGTCGATGCCGCACGACTGGGCGCGCGTGCGCACCACCGCGATGGTCTGCGGGTGGCACAGCTCCGAAACGAAAAAAATGTTGGCGTCGTCGTGCTCCGCCAGCCCGGCGAACATGTGCATGGCCTCGGCCGCCGCCGTCGCTTCGTCGAGCAGCGAGGCGCCCGCCACGTCGAGCCCGCACAGATCCATCACCATGGTTTGGAAGTTGAGCAGCGCCTCGAGGCGGCCCTGGGAAATTTCGGCCTGGTAGGGCGTGTAGGCCGTGTACCAGCCGGGATTTTCCAGGATGTTGCGCTGGATCACCGGCGGCAGGATGGCGTCGGTGTAGCCCATGCCGATGTAGGCGCGCACGCGGCGGTTGCGGCTGCCGAGGCGGCGCAGCTCGGTCAGGGCTTCGTGCTCGGACAGCGCGGGCGGAAGGTCGAGCGGACGGCGGGTGCGGATCGACTCGGGCACGGCCTGCCCGACCATTTCGTCGAGCGAGGCGGCGCGCACCACGCGCAACATCTCGGCCAGATCCGCTGGCCGCGGGCCGATGTGGCGAAGGATGAACTCGTCCTGGGTTGTATCGGCCATCGTGCGGCTTTTAGTCCTCGTTCTCTTTGAGAAAGGCTTCGTAGGTCGTGCCGTCCATGAGCTTCTTCAGCTCGTCGGGGCTCGACAGCTCGATCTGGATCATCCATCCGCCGTCGTAGGGATCTTCATTCACATACTCGGGCGAGTCCTGCAGGGTCGTGTTCACCTTCACGACCTTGCCCGAGACGGGCGCGAAAAGATCGGACACGGCTTTGACCGACTCGACCGAGCCAAAGGCATCGTGCTGCTTGAGCATCTCGCCCTCGCGCGGCAGGTCGACCTGGGTTACATCCCCGAGCTGCCCCACGGCGAATTGCGAGACGCCGACGGTGACCAGGTTGCCCTCCAGGCGCGCCCACTCGTGGTCCTCCGTGTAGAGGAGATCGTTCGGATACGTGTCACTCATGTTCGTTGCTGGCTCCTACGTGTTTTGCCGCCGGTAGAACGGTCCTTGGATGACTTCTGCCTGCGCGGGTTTGCCGCGACAGTCGATGACGAGGCGCGTGCCGGGTTGGGCTTGGCTCACGGGCACGTAGCCCATGCCGATGTTCTTGCCGACCGTGGGGCCGACCGTGCCCGAGGTGACTTCGCCCAGGCGCGCGCCGCTTTGCACGTCGGCGATGGCGTAGCCGTGGCGTGCGATGCCACGCTCGCGCATCTCGAATCCGACCAGCTTGCGTGCGAGCCCGGCGGCCTGTTGGCGCAGCAGCGCCTGCTTGCCGATGAAATCCCCGGCGTCGAGCTTGACGACCCAGCCGAGCCCGGCTTCGAGCGGCGTCGTGGTGTCGGAGAGATCGTTGCCGTACAGGCTTAGCCGGGCTTCCAGGCGAAGGGTGTCGCGCGCGCCCAATCCCACCGGGCTGCCACCGACGGAGCCTGCGGCCGCGACGAGCGCCTCCCACACATACAGCGCGTCGTTGGGCGAGCAGAAGATTTCAAAACCGTCCTCGCCGGTGTATCCCGTGCGGGCAATCCACGACGGCTTTCCCGCCACGTGTTTGCCGGTGACGAAGCAAAAGGACGGCATCGCCGTCAGATCGGCGTCCGTCAAACCCGCCAGGACCGCCGCGGCCTTGGGGCCCTGAAACGCGATGAGCGAGGTCGCGTCGGATTCGTTGCTGATGTGGCAGAGCGACCCGACGTTTTTCACGAAATGCCCGTAGTCTTTGTCGATGTTGGAGGCGTTGACGACGATGAGGAAGTGGTCGCCGGCGACGCGATAGACGATGAGGTCGTCCACGATGCCGCCGTCGGGATGGCACGCGACTGCGTACATAGCGCGGCCATCGCGCATGCCGCCCACGTTGTTGGTGACCAGACGCTGCACGGCTTCGGCGGCGCGCGGGCCACGAAAATGGATCTCGCCCATGTGGCAGACGTCGAAGACCCCGACCGCGCCGCGCGTGGCCCTGTGCTCTTCGATGATGCCGGCAGGGTAGTTGACCGGCATCAGCCAACCGCCGAAGTCGATCAGTTTTGCGCCGAGACGCTGATGAGCGCCGTAGAGCGGCGTTTTCTTAGCTGGGCTGCTGCTGGGGATCCCCATGGGCGGACGCGATCATGCGGAAAAGCACCGCCCGGCACAAGCGAAAGTACGGGAAGTTGAAGAAAGTTGGGCGAGGCGCGCGATAACACGCCGGTCGCGGTTGACGACCGTTGGCGCGGCCCCTATTGTCAGGCAAAAGTTGATCGTTGCGGCGTCGAGGCTAGCCCGTAGTTGCTTAGGACCGTCGTGCACGCAGGTTACGCGGAGGTAATGATGACCGGCGAAGATCCCGAAAACCAGGCTGACCAGGCGCAGATGACCGCCGAAGAGTATCGGCAGGTCGGTCGCGTGCTCGCGCGCGAGGGAAAGTGGGAAGATCTTGCGGCGCTTCTCATCGAACGCGCGGAAAGCTCGGCCAACGTCAGTGGTCGCGTGCGCTACCTGGTACGCGCCGCCCAGGTGTTCGAGAAGAACCTGGGAGACACCGACCGCGCGTACATTACCTTGCTGGCTGCGTTCCAGGACGATCCGTCGAGCGAAGAAGCCGCCACGGAGCTGGCGCGCGTGACCGCGGCGCTCGGCCGTTTTCCCGATTTGCTGGCGGATTGTATGGCCGTGGCAGCGCAGTCGACTCCGCCCGAGAAGCAGGCGGCGATGTACGTCGTCATGGCCAACTGGTATCGGGACCATGTTGGCGACGCCGCCGCTTCGGAACAGGCTATGGAGGCGGCGCTCGCCGCGGATCCGACCAACCTCGTCGCTCTGCGCGCGCTCGTCGAAAGTCACAAGCTCGCCGGCGATCACCCGCGCGCGGCGACCTGCCTCGCGAGCGCGGCCGCAGCCACGCGTGATGTCGAGCTTCGCGCCCAGCTCGGGCTCGAAGCGGCGGAGATCTACCGTTCCGATCTCGCGGACCGCGACGCGGCCAGCGAGCAGTACCGGCGCGTGCTGGAAGTGGCGCCGGAGAATCGCGCCGCCGCGGAAGCCTTGGCGGAAATCGGCTGGGAGCGCAAGGACTGGTCGACGGTGCTTCCTCTGTTCGAGATGCTGGCGGTAAGCGGCGAGGGTGGGGCGCCGGCGGCCCGCATGTTCCAACGGGCGGGTTGGGCGGCGCAGATGCTGGGTGACAACGAACGCGCACGCGCCAACTATCGCAACGCCCACGCGGCGGATGCCAGCTACCTGCCGGCGCTTCTTCGCTGGGCGGCGCTGGCTTTGGCTGAAAAGTGGTGGCAGGACGTGATCGTGGCGGTGCCGGCTGTTCTGGCGCGCGCGGATGCCGGATTGACGGCCGAGGAACAAATCGAGCACCTGGAAGGTCTCGGCCAGGCGCGGCTGGCGCTTGGCGATGTGCCGGCCGCCGCGGCGGCGTTCACCCAGGCGTTGGCCAGCGCGCCTGACAATACCGCGTGCCGGGAGGGCCTGGCCCGCGCCCACGAGAGGTTGTCGGCGCAGGGGCCGGACGCCGCCCGGGCCGTGATCGAACAGCAACGCCTGCTGCTTCAGGGCGCCGCCACGCCGGAGGAGAAGTTCGAGATTCTGGCTGGGATTGCCCGCAGTGAGCGCGATTCGCTCGGGGATGTGAACGCGGCTCTGCGGACCTACTTCGAAATGTTGGCGCTCAAGACGGACGATCCGGTCACGTTGCACGAGGTGCTGGAGGTCCACACCAACGCGCGCGAGTGGCCGCGGGCGGTGGAGATCCTGGAGCGCCTGGTGCGCGTCGAAACCGGCAAGCCGAGAGCGCGCTATCTCGTGGCCATGGGCAACATCCTCAACTACGAGATGGGAGCCACCGAGCGCGCCATTGAGGTCTACAACCTTGTGCTCGACGAGGATCTGGACGACGAGCGCACGTTCGGGCGCATCGAGCGGCTTCTGACGGCGCAGAACGCCTGGCGCGAGCTGGCGCGCAACTACCGGCGCATGATCAAGCGCCTCGGTGCGACGCCGCCGGCTGCGAAGAAAGCCCAGCTGCTCGGTTTGTGGCGGAAGCTCGGCGATATCTGCCGGCGCCGGTTGCACGAGCGCGAAGCGGCCGTGGCTGCCTACGAGGTTTGCGCGCAGCTGGCCCCGGACGATCGCCGCTATCAAGAGGTCCTGGCGGAAACCTACGAGGTGCTGGGTGCGCCCAAGCTGAACCAGGCCATCAAGGCGCGCGAGGCGCTGCTCGATTCTTCGCCCGACTTCGAGGAAATGGCGAAGCACATTCGTGCGCTGGCGCGCCTGTTCGGCAAGCACAAAATGTACGACCGGCTTCACTGCACGAGCGCTGCCTTGGTGGCCATGGGGCACGCCATTCCCCAAGAGCAGGCGTTCTATGAGCGGACGGCGACGCCGGAGATTCCGCACTCGTCGGTGCCGTTGGCGGAAACCATGTGGCAGCGGTTCGTGTGCAGCCCACGGCAAGAATGGTGCGTTTCTCATGTGCTCGCCTTGGTCAGCGCCGGCGTGGCGATGGCGCGCGCCAAGGACGCGGCGACGCTCGGGCTCAACCCCGCCGAAAAAGTCGATCTGGCTAGCGATCAGTCCTCGGTGGGAAAGCTCATCGGCTATGCCAGTCGATTGCTCGGCGTCGCGCTGCCGCCGGTGTACGTATCTTCCCAATTCCAGGGCGAGCTAGAGCTGCGCATCGTGCTGGAAGGACAGCAGGTGGTGCCGTCATTCTTGCTTGGACAAAATCTGCTCGCTGACCGCACGGAAAAGGATCTGGCCTTCTTCCTGGCCCGGCGACTGGTTCGCCTGCGCGCCGACCAATTCCTGCTTTCGCCGGAAGCTGTACCGTCGCTCGACGAGCTGCGCGTGATCGTTGCCGCTGCCGTGCAGCTGGTCCATCCCGAATTTGCGTTGGCAGAAACGGATGGGGCATCGGTACGACAATACGCCGGCTACCTTCGCCGGACGGTGCAGCCGCTGACCCTCGCGTCGGCGACGGCGGCCATCGAACAAATCGTGGTCGAGCCCGGTCGGGTCGATGTGCGCGCGTGGGCCGACGGGGCCAACCAAAGTGCCGACAGAGCCGCGCTTCTTCTGTGCGGCGACGTCGTGTCCGGGGTTCGAGAGCTGCTGCGCTCGGCGGACGCCCAGAGCGGGGACGTGGAAGCGGCGGTCAAGGATCTCATCCGTTGGAGCGTGTCCGCCGATCATCTCGACCTGCGCGAACAGCTTGGCCTTTCGACCGAGGTTGGCGACACCCCGCCGGTTCGTCAAGCCGAGCCATTTCCTCGACGGCCCTCGCGCCCGGCGGAATAGCAGCGGTTCGTGTAGCGCGGGAAATGGACGCCGGCGCGCGCGGCGGCTAAGGTCGACGACACAGTGGCCGGCACGCTTCGTTCATCCGCCAACGTCAGCTTGGCGATTCTCGCATCGCGGGTGCTGGGCGTTGCCCGCGATTCTATCTTCGCGCGTGTCTTCGGCGTAAGTGCCCTGACCGACGCGTACGTGGCGGCGTTTCGCATTCCCAACCTGCTGCGCGACTTGTTCGCGGAAGGGGCGCTGTCGAGCGCCTTCGTGCCGACCTTCAGCGACGCCATGGCCAAGGGCGGGCGAGAGCGGGCCTACCGGCTCGGCAACCTGGTCCTGGGCGGCATCCTGCTGGTCACAGGGACGATCACCCTGGCCGGTTTTGTCTGGGCCGATGCTCTCATCTCGCTCATCACGCGCGGCTTCGCTGGCAACGCCAGCCAAGTGGCGACGGGCGGCCTCTTGGCGCAGATCATGATGCCGATCCTGACCTTCGTCAGCGTCAGCGCCGTGTGGATGGGCATGCTGAACGCCCAGCAGCGCTACCTCGCCCCGGCCTACGCGCCCGCCATGTTCAACGTCACCAGCATCGCCTGCGGTGTATTGCTGCTCGTTCTCCATTGCTCCGAGCGCACCGGAATCATCGTCTGGAGCTCTGGCACCGCGGTGGCAGGCCTGGTTCAAGCCGTGGTGCAACTCCCCAGCCTCCGCCGGCTCGGCTACCGCGTGCGGCCCACCTTGGCTGGGTTGCTGCACGACTTGGACGTTCGGCGCATCATGCGCTTGATGGGGCCCGCTACAGTCGGCCTGGCCGCGATTCAGATCAATGTTTTCGTCAACACCCAGTACGCGGCCGCCCTGGGCAGCGGGCCGCTCACCTATTTGCAGAACGCCTTTCGCCTGTTCTATCTCCCCGTGGGTCTGTTCGGCGTTGCGCTCGCCACGGTGACGACAGCACGGGCATCCCACGAGGCAGCGCGTGGCGACCGTGAGGCCCTGATCGACCGCGTGTCCGACGGCGCGCGCGGCGTGTGGCTTCTGGCTTTGCCATCGGCGGTGGGGCTGGTGGTGCTGGCCAAGCCGGTCGTGCAACTGCTTTTTCAGGGCGGCAAGTTTCTGCCGGTGCACACAGCGGCGACCGTGCCGATCGTTCAGGCCTACATGCTGGGCGTGCTGCCCTACAGCCTGGTGAAGGTTTTCGCGCCGGCTTTCTTCGCCGTTGATCGGCCGCGCATTCCCATGATTGCGTCACTTTCGGCCGTCGTCGCCAATCTCATCTTCAATAGCTTGACCTACCGCCTGCTAGGCGCAGCCGGGCTGGCGCTGGGCACAACCGTGGCCGCGCTGGTAAACCTTTGCATCTTGCGCTTGTGGTTTGGCCGCGTGCTGGGACGGCCGGGCAAGCCCGGGTGGCTACGCGACATCGCTTTGATGGTCGTGGCAAACGCCGTGCTCGCGCTCGTGGCCATGGCGGTGTGGGCAGGCGCCATGCACGCGCTGGCGGCGCTTCCCGTGGTTTGGCCGAGAGGTACCTTTCGCATCGTCCACGGCGTCGTGCTGCTGGCGACGATCGGCATTGGTTTCTCGACCTATGTCGCCTGCCTTCGCCTCTTCCACCTGCGCGGGGCCGAAGAATTGTGGGATCTACCCCGCAAGGTACTGAGGCGTCTCATCTCCCGATAGCGGGTCACTTGCGTTTCTGGCGCGGTCCTGGACGGGCGAAGAACGCCACCTTTTCCAGGGCGACTGTCATGTCGATATTTTCCACGTGGATTCTTTCGTGCATGCGCAAGCAAACCGGGGCGAAGTTCAAGATGCCGGTGACGCCAGCGGCGACCAGGTGTTCGGCCGCTTGCTGGGCCTGCTCCGCCGGCACCGTGATGATGGCCACGTCGATGCCCTTTTCCTCGATCACCTCCGGCATCTGGCGAACCGAGTAGCAATGCACGTCGCTGAAACTAAGACCAATTTTGTCCAGATCTACGTCGAACGCAGCTACGAGGTGGATCTTGGGCGAACGGTTGGCAAGGAAGGCCGCGATGGCACGGCCGAGGTATCCCATGCCGACGATGGCGACCGCACGCGTATCTTGCGGATCGAGAAAGGCCGCGAGGGATGTCAAGAGCCGCTTGACGTCGTAGCCGCTGTTGGGGTTTCCGCTGTAGCCGATGGCCATCAGGTCGCGGCGCACTTGCGCCGCCGTCAGCTGGCATGCATGCGCAAGTTGATGAGAGTACACGCTCGGACCGAAGTCTTGCCGACCCTGCAACAGCGCACGCCGGTAGATGCTCAGCCGCTCGACACTACGAGTGGAGATTTTTCGTTTTTTCATCTTTCGAGTCGTGCCTCAAGGCTTGGCGGACCAGGCAAGGTCGTCCGTCGACGACCCTGACAACGGATATATCCTACCTGGCTCCTCCGATTTTACAAAACCGGAAGACGGTTGCGGTCAGGTTAGCGGCGCGGACCGAGCAGACGCGGAAGATCCGATAAGGCGGTCTCGAGGGTGATGGCTTCTTCGTGTTCCCGTATCCGCAAGGCTTCGACGTCCTCGGTCCGGCTGGCGAACAGGCGGGCCCTGTCCACAGCCTGGCGCATGGCTGAATCGTCGATCCAGGTGCTCGGATCTCCATCGAGCTGAATCGTAGCGGGCGCGTCGGCTAACCCGGGTTCCGCGCGCGGCGCGGTCATCGGGACGCCGCCTACTGGGGTGAATCGCGGCGGGGTCGCTTTGCGTCCTAGCAGCCTTTCGAGGGTGGTTCGGCATTCCGGGGCCACGTGAAGAAATTGCACGCCCATGCCGTGTGCACGCTGGGGTTCCTCCGGATTGAACTCGCGGACCCACGTCACCCGGCCGGTGCCCCACAGCAGCGGCGCTCCCTTGATGATGGCGATTTCGAAGCGGATGACCGCGCCGACTGGATGGGGATTGCGGCTGGCAAGGAAGATTCCCCCACGGGTTACGTTGGGGGCAAACCGCTGGATGAAGGTTGCTTCATCTGGATAGCGAAGTTGGATGCGGACGAGTGGGGCGTCTGGCGTCGACACGGCGAAAGAGTATCGGACGGTCAGGGGCGTGGGTCAACCCGCGACCGTGCCGCTTGCGGTGGTTAGATTGAAAAGCCGACGTGCGTTCGCTGTGGTCGCCTCGGCGGCGAGACTCGCGGGAATTCCTCGGACTTGTGCCAGGGTTTCCAGGGTACTGACCACGAAGGCTGGCTCGTTGCGGCGGCCGCGATGGGGAACCGGCGCCAAAAAGGGAGCGTCGGTCTCGACCAGGATGCGATCGAGCGGTGCATAGGCTGCCGCCGCCCGCAGGTCTTCCGCTTTCTTGAACGTGAGCACGCCCGAAAAAGAGAGATACAGCCCTAGATCGAGGTAGCTCCGAGCGTGCTCGACGTTGCCGGAAAAGCAATGGATGACGCCACCAGCGTCGGGGATCGGGCCTGCGCCAAGGATGCGGATGGCGTCTTCATGGGCATCGCGGAGGTGGCAGATCACGGGGCGCCGGGCGGACGTCGCGAGCGCCAAGAAGCGCTGGAAGACCTCGCGCTGAATCTGGTGCGGCGAGTGGTCGTAGAAGTAGTCGAGGCCGGTCTCGCCGATGCCGACCACGCGCGGATGCTGTGCCAAGGTCTCCAAGGTCGTCCAAAACTCGGGAAGAACTTTGCCGGCGTCGTGAGGGTGGATTCCGATGGCGGCAAAAATATCGGGTTCCCTGCTGGCCAAGGCGACCGCCCTTTCGGCCGTGGCCAGATCCCCGCCCGATCCCACGCACACCATGGCCACGATGCCGGCGCCCCGGGCGCGTTCGATCACGGAGGGTAAGTCTTGGCGAAAGTCCTCGAAATCGAGATGGCAGTGGGAATCGATGACGGCCAGCACGGAGACCTCTACTCGGTGATCTCGATGCGGCTCGGGACCTTGTGCGGAGCCAGGCGCTTGGCACAATGATCGAGCATCACCTTGGGCCGGCAACGACCGCCGGGCGTGACCTGAACGACGATGTGGGTTGAACCTTCGTCGTCGTATTCGACCCGGGCCTGCGCCGCCTTCACGTTGGCCAGGCCCTCAAGACAACTCTCGATTTCGCCTAGTGCCACCGAGCGCCGGTCAACTTTCACGATGTCATCCTCTCGGTGGCATAGATGCAGCCGCTCGGAACGGTCGATGTGTCCGACGTCGCCGGTGCGTAGCCAGCCATCGAGCACGCCCCGACCGACGGCGGTGTTCCCCGCGCGCACCGGAAGTGAGGGCAGAAATGTCGTCGAGACGCCAGCGCCACGGATCCAGATGGGCCCGACTGTGCCAGGCGCAAGCGTGGCACCATCGCTACTGGCGACGCGGATCGAGACGCCCGCGAAAGGCATGCCCACCGACGCCGGCGCCGATCCGTCGAGATCGATGGCAGCCGGACCGGTTTCGCTGCTGTGGTAGCACGACAGCACCGGGATCCCGAAACGTTGGCGGAATGCGTGCGCAACCGGGGCGGGCAGGGGAACGCCAGAGCAGACCAGATGGGCTGAATGCTTTTGCACGGGCTTGGCATTGGTCAGCCGGGCCAGCGCGGCGAATTCTCGCGGCGTGGCGGCAAAGAGACTGATGGTTTGGTCGAGAAGGGTTTTTGCCAACCGCGGTCCCGCCGCGCCGTCGTCGAGAAAGAGCGTGGCCCCCTGGAAGAGCGCGGCCAGTAGACCGAAGTCAAAACCCTGGCAGTCGAAAAGTGGCGCGGCACAAAGCACGCGCGACTGGGGCGACAGATCGAGAGTCTCTTCGAGTGCGCAAGCGATCCCGCGCAGCTGCGCCGGCCCGCGCACCACCGCCTTGGGGTCGCCGCCACAGTCCAAGGTAAAAAGCACGACTGCCGCGTCCTGTGCGGCGGGGAGGCTGGGCCGGGTCCAAGGATAGAGGGTACAGGACAGCAGGGTGCCCGAAATGCGATGGCGGCTTTCAGCTGCCATCCGCGACGTGGGCGCGTGCCCGTCCAGGCGAAGCGTTCCCGAGGGCGCCGCCAGCGGATCGATGGCGTAGGGGCGGGTTACCAGCGCGCGCAAGGGCGTGGCATCGATGGTCATGTCGAGGTCGCGCCCGCCGGTGGTGGGATCGATCGGCACCACCACGGCGTCGAGCTTGGATAGCGCGAGCGCAATCACGACGAACTCCGGATCGTTGCCAACCATGAGCCCGACCCAATCGCGGGCTTGGATTCCCATCGAAGAGAATTCCTGCGCGCGACGTTCGACGCGATGGAGGAGCCCGCGCCAGGAGAGATAGGTGTCGCGGTAGATAACGGCGTGGCCCGAAGCCGCTCCAGCGAGCCGCCGTTGCACTGCCTTCTCCAACCATTCAAACAGCAGCGACATGTTGCTTATCACCCGAACTACGGACGAAACACTTGATCAGTCCGGTTGTTAAGGTAACACCCCGGGTGGCCCACGACGAGGGTCTTTGATCAGCGATGGGCGATCAGGCGCCCGTGCCGGACCGATCCCTCGCTCGCCAGGTAGTCAGCGACGAGGTGGCGAGCCAAGGCATGAGCCTTGATCTGCCACGCCGCCGGGTTGCCGAGCAAGACCGCGAAGGCGATCTCCGGCCTATCCACGGGAGCGTAGCCGATGAACCAGCTGTAGCCAAGCTGACCGCCGTCCGGCAGGCCGGCGGTGCCGGGTGGGTTGGGATCGTGGGGGCCGCCGCGGTAGTTCAGCGTGCCGGTCTTGCCCGCCACTTCGATCGGCAAGAAGGGCTGGCCCTTGCGGTCGCGAAAGCTTCGGCGTGCCGTCCCCATGGTGGTCGTTAGCTGCATCATCCTGCCGACCTGTTCGGCGACAGCCGGGTCGAGAACGCGGCGGGATGCCACCTTTTGCATGAGCACGGGCGTGCCGCGCGCATCCACGGCCTTGGCGATGAGGTGGGCGGCTGGCATCTCGCCGTGGTTGGCGATGGTGGCGGCGATGAGAGCACCATGCAGGACGGAAAGCGAGCTGTGCCAAAACCCGGCGGCGGCGCGCGCATACTCGAGCGGATCGCGCGGGATCTCGATCTGCGAAGGCTCGACCGGGGCATCGAAGGTCAGCTCCTCGCCAAAACCGAAGGACGCGGCGATGCGCTCGAGGCTTTCCGGGCGCAAGTTGTGCGAGGCTAGCTTGGCGATGATCGCGTTTTGGGATTTTCCGATGGCGTAGCCCAGGGTAGCGCAGGTGCGGTCGATGGCGGGCAGGTCGACCAGATTGTCGCGCAACACGGAAGAAACCCCACCATGATAGCAAACGCGACTCTCTGGATCGAGATGGGCTTCCTGCAAGAGCGCTGAAGCGGCCACGACCTTGAAGACCGAAGCCGCTGGTGCCCAGGGACGCAATGCAAGCGCGGCAACATCCAAGGAAGGGTCGGTTTTCGAGTAGCCGGCCAGGACCAGGACTTTGCCATCAGAAATGGAAATCACCGCGGCCGCGGCGAAGGGAAGGTGGTGCGCAGCCAGCGCGTCTTCGACGGTTTTCTGCAGTGCTGGCTTCAACGTGAGCTGTGCCAGCCCGCCGCTTTCCAGGTCGGCTACGTAATGCGAGCCGTGCAGACTCATGGTTTCCAACGCCACGAGCGGACCCGCGACGCTTTCGGCGGGGGCCGACTCGACGTCCTGCGCATGAGCACTGCGTGCAGAAAGACCAATGGTTAGCGCGGCGACGAACCCTCGAATTGCCGCTGTCCGAGCGTCATGTGAAGGTCTCATGTCTACAAAGTCATACATGTAGGATTATGTGTCAAATAATCCTCCTCCTTTACGGCGCGTCGGTCCTGACCTAACCTGGAGGAGCTCCCTTGGCACGGTCACCAACCAAACGCGACGACACCTCACCCGATCTCGACCATGTTCGGGCCAAGACGGTTGTGACGAGCATCAATCGCATCACCGAGAACGCTCCCACCAAGGAAGCGTGCTTGGTGGTCATCTACGGCTCTGATCTCGGCCGCAAGCACAACCTCGAAGGTTCTTCGGTCACGCTCGGACGTTCCACGAAATGCGACGTTCAGATCGATCAAGAATCCGTGTCGCGCGCCCATTCGAAGATTCTCAACACCGGTCGCTCCATTCGCATTCGCGATTTGGGATCCACCAACGGGACCTACGTCAACGACGAGCTCGTCGAGGAACGCACGCTGGTCGACGGGGATTTCATCAAAATCGGCAGGACGATTTTCAAGTTCTTGTCGGGTGGAAATATCGAGCGCGCCTACCACGAAGAGATTTACCGGCTGACGACCGTTGACGGCCTAACGCAGATTTACAACAAGCGCTATTTCGCCGAGGCGCTCAATCGCGAGATCGCTCGCGCCAGCCGCTACCGACGCGAGCTGTCTTTGGTCATCTTCGACCTCGACCATTTCAAAGAGGTCAACGATACGCACGGCCACCTGGCCGGCGACTCCGTACTCAAAACCCTGGCGCTGACCATCAAGTCCAAGATTCGCACCGAGGATGTTTTCGCGCGCTACGGCGGCGAGGAGTTCGCCATCATCCTGCCCGAAATCGACGGTCACAATGGCCACCAATTCGCCGAGAAGATCCGGCGCATTGTGGAGACGACGGAGTTTCGCTTTGAAACAACCAAGATTCCGGTGACCATCTCCATGGGCGTGGCCACCCTCGATCCCGAGGAACCAACCGCTGCGGCGCTGATCAAGCGCGCCGACGAACGTCTGTACGAGGCCAAGGGCGCGGGCCGCAACTGCGTCAAGGGCTAGCAACGCTACCAGAGGCAAGATAATCCGAGTGTCTTTGACCACGACGGAATCCTTGCGGTACTCTTCGAGCGCCCCATCTGCTGGCGGGCACCACCCAATACCCCATGGAATGTCGATGAATTTAGGCAACGTGAAGCTCGCGCTCATCGCGTTCATAGCTGTGTTCCTGTTTGCCCTGGCGCCCGCCCGAGCACAAGCGCAGGGTCAAGCCGAGAAGAAACAGCAGGCGAAGGAGCACTACGAGAAGGCGTCGCGCCTTTTCGACGTCGGCAAGTACGGAGAGGCGATTAGCGAATACGAGGCGGCCTACCTCCTCATCGAAGACGCGGCTTTCCTGTTCAACATCGGGCAGGCGTATCGACTGTGGGAAAAACCCGAGGACGCCATTCGCGCGTACAAGAACTACCTGCGCCGGCGTCCGGAAGCTGGCAATCGAGCGGACGTGGAAAAGAAGATCGCGGATCTGGAAAAGCTCGTGGAAGATCGACGGGGAAACGTGGCCGCACCGCCACTCCCAGCCCCGTCTGCGCCCGTCCCCTCTGCGAATCCGCCTTCGCCCGAACCGGCGGTTGGCGCGCCGGCCCCGGTAGCACCCGGTCCAATTTTGCCGCTAACCGCGGCACAACCCGTTGGTGTTGCCTATGCACAGCCGGTTCCCGCTGCGCCGCCTGCTCCGGCCGGCAAGAGCAACTGGCTTTCCTACACGTTGATCGGCGTGGGCGGCACCTGCCTAGTAACCACCGTGATTGCGGCGGCTGTGGGCGCGAGCAAGGCGAAGAAGCTTCAGGACGCCTCGCAAAACAACCAACCGTTCGATCCGGCCGTTCAGTCCAATGGAAAGACAGCCAACGTGATTGCCATCGTCTCCGCCGTGGCTGGCGTCGCAACCGGGGGCATTGGCGGCTACCTGCTGTGGCGTGGCGCCGGGGCGACGCCGGCAAGGGCTTCGGTTGCGCCAATCGTGACTCCGAATTTCGCCGGCGGTTCGGCGCAGCTAACTTTCTAAGATGGAGCGGAGAATGACCAAGACGATTGGATTTGCGGTCGGGCTCGTGCTTCTCCTCGGCGGTTGCTACAACACCGACGGCATCAAGAATGGCGGGCTGGTTTGCAACAGCGGCACTGTCGCCTGTCCCGATGGTTTTGTCTGCAAGTCTGATCGGTGCTGGAAGAGCGGAACCGGGCCCGACGCGGGGGGCACGATCACAGACACCGCGGCTCCGGGATCCGACGCCGCCGTTGTCGCGTGCACTCTTTCCACGCCGCCCTATGGGCCGTTCGCGACCTGCACGAGCGCGCCAAACCTGACCGCCTGTGATCCCGTATGTCAGTCTGGTTGCGACTGTGGCAAACGCTGCGTTTTCAACCTCCAGACTGGCAACTCGTTTACCTGCGAAACCACGTCGGAACCGGCGAATTTTGCCTTCGTCGCTCCCGTTGGCCAGTGCAACCCTCCCAACAACAATGCTTGTGCGCCAGGGTCGGTATGCATCGGCGACGACGTGTGCGGAAACCTTTGCTACAAAACCTGTCGGGCCGCCGCAGATTGTGGCTCGAATAGCCGCTGTACCCAGGACCTCGTTTTGGATAGCGACGGACAAACGCCAGTGGTGCCGAATGCATACCTTTGCTCGCCCCCGATTGAGTTGTGCAATCCAACGGGAAGCGCTGCCTGCGCGAACCCGCGTGCTGGGTTCAATTGCGTCTTCCTCGCCGGCCTAACCGGCGTTCAGGTGGCGGACACGACAACCTGCGACTGCGCTACCCTTCATAGCGTGGCCATCGGCGGAAAGTGCGCCGCAATTCCCGACGACTGCCAACCCGGCGCAGCCTGCGTGAACGGCGTGTGCCGCCGCCTATGCAATCTCAAGGCAACGGCATCACCTTGCCCGACCGGGGCCGGCGTGTGCACGACTATCTACGGCTCCACCCAATACGGCTACTGCCCATAGCCCGGCCGCTACCAAGCAGGAAAAGCGGGCGGCCCTCTCTCCTAAAGTTGTAGAAGGTCTACCCTGGATAGAGACGTTGCTCTAATCTTGTGCTATTCCGCTCATGGACCCATGGACCCAATGAAGGACAAGCACAACCATAGCCACGACGATGCATCCTTAGCGCAGGGGCAGACATCAATCGCGGCGCCGGTCAGTGACGAAGTCCTGGTCGAGCGCGCCCGCGCCAAGGACGTTGTCGCATTCGAAGAGCTCGTCGGACGCTACGAGGGCAAGCTCTATCGTCTGGCCATGCGTTTCGTGCGCAACGAAACCGACGCGCAAGAGATCCTTCAGGACGCATTTCTTTCCGCCTGGCGCAACCTGCCCGCGTTCGAGGGGAGAGCCCAATTCGGAAGTTGGATGTACCGGGTCACGGTCAACGCGGCACTCATGCTCCTGCGCAGCCGCAACCGGCACCCCGAGGTCACGGTCGACGATATCGAACCCACGGTCCTGAACGACGCCGTCGCACAGAGTGGTCAGATGTTGGGGACCAATCCGGATTGGTCGCAGCGCCCGGACGACCAACTACAATCGGAAGAGATGCGCCGCCATATTCAGCTCTCGGTCGATGCCTTACCCGACGGACTGCGAACCGTGTTCCTCTTACGCGATGTCGAGGAGCTATCCACCGAAGATACCGCCGACATGCTCGGGCTGTCGGTACCGGCGGTGAAAACCAGGCTGCACCGCGCGCGCCTCGCGCTTCGTGAGGCGATTGGCCGCTACTTCGCGCGTTGACGTGATCCCCTCGATCGCCGAGGATTCCCAGTATACTTCTTCAATGCTCGTCTGGCGGTCTTGCATCGGGGGCCGCCTGCTGGCGGCGCTGGTGGCTGTTTTCGGTCTGTCCCAGCTGGCCTGGGCGGCAACCGATACCAGCGATCCGATCGAGCACGCGCGCGAAGCCTTTCGAATAACCCACGGTCACCCCGAGGAGATAGCCGCGCTGTCCGCGCTCGCCCGGAACGATGATTTCATCGTCCCGGGACGTTTGGAGCAGGTTTTGCACGAACTGGTCGATGCCAAGCTGGGCGGCCCGCCCGACCCGCTGGTGCTGTCCCACGCTGTCTATCTGCTGTCGCTGGAAGAGGACCGACGCGGCGATTTTGGAGCAGCGGAGAGCCGGAGGAAGCCGCTTGGTTTTCTGACAGATTTCTGGGTTTTGGGTTCCTTCGACGCCCAGGGGCGCAGCGGTTTCGGCCGGGTTTTCCCCGTCGAAGAGGAGCGCCAGACGCTCGACCCACAGGCGGGCAAGCACTATCCCGGAAAGGAACGGGAAGTGTCGTGGCGACGTGCGCCCGCCGAGGCTTTCGTGCAGGGTGCGGCTCTTGTCGATGCGCTTCTGCGTCCCGACAACGACGCCGTCGCCTACCTTCTGACCTACGTCACAAGCGACCGCGACCGATGGGCTGCGCTACGGCTCGGCAGCTCCGGGCCCATCAAGGCCTGGCTTGGTGGAACGGAAGTTTGGGCCAACGATGTCGTGCGGCCGGCAAGCCTCGACCAGGATGCCGTCCCGGTGTATTTGCGCCGAGGGACCACGCTCCTGCTCATCAAGACTGTGATTACGCGTGGAAGTTGGCGTCTCTTCGCGCGTCTGACGGATCCCGAGGGGCGCGATCTGATCGGCGTAGCCGCCAGCGCGAATGTTCCTGCTCGCCCGGCGCTTGCCATCCCAAACGGGCGTCGCCCGCATCCAGTGCGCGACCTGGGCAAGATTCTACGCGACCGTGCCGAACATGCTTCGGGCGCCGACGCGGCGCAGGCCTGGCTCGACGAGGCGCTCTATCTTGCCTGGGTCATGCCGGCGGACAGCGAGCTCAAGTTCATCGAGACGGCGGCGAACAAAGCTGTTCCGGCTGCGAATACCGAGCTGTCTTCGCCAGCCATCCAAGCGCTCCTGCTTTTGGGAAGCGTGGCACGCGAGGAGGACGATCGGCGAGCGGCGCTGGAACGCGCATTGCCCGCGCTCGACCGTCCCCACGAGCGGGCACAGGTGCTAGCCGACCTCGGCAGACTGGCCCGCCAGCAGCACCGCGAGGATGTGGCGACCACCCGCTGGCGCCAAGCCGTCGCGCTCGATCCCCGGTGCATCCCGGCCGAGCTGGCCCTGGCACGCGAGGAGCAACGCGCGGGCATGACCTCGACGGCGCTCGGTCGCCTGTCCGCGCTGCCCGAATCGGCGCGGTCGTTGCCGCTCGTGCAGGATGCGCTGGCCGATGTCCTGGCCTCGCTCGGGCGTCATCGAGAGGCCGATGCTCTGTACCAGTCGATCTACAACGCGCGCCGATCAGAGACCGGAGCTGCTCGCGACTTGGCCTCGGCAGCTCGCGCACGCGGGGACTTGGTCGGGGCGGCGCGGATCTATGGTGAGGCGGCACGATGGCGTCCGGAGCTGAGCAGCCTCGTGTTCGACCAGGCCGCGATGTTGGAGGGAACGGGAGATCGTCGTGCCGCCGAAGGCGTGCTGCAGGCGGCGCTTGCGCGCTTACCGGAGGATCCAGGCTTGCACGAAGAGCTGGGTAGGTTGCAGGCACGTTCGGGTGAAACCTTGGCTGCCGTCGCCAGCATGCGGCGCGCACTGGAGCTGCGACCGCAAAACCCAAGCCTCCGTCGCTACCTGGAAGCCCTGGCCACGACGAACCGAGGGAAGGGCGACGCCCGAGCCATCGACGATTTGGTTGCCCAGTATGGGGCGGACGGCGAGGCTTTGGCACGTGAAGTCCTGTTCGGGCCCGCTGCCAGCGACGATGCTTCGGCGGAGGTTCTGCTCGACCGCACGGTGGTGCGCGTGCACGCAAATGGTCTTGCCGAGCGCTTCGTGCAGCGCCTCGTCCATGTCCGATCGGAGCGCGCCGCGCGCGAGAACCAAGAAACCTGGGTTCGCTTCGAGCCCGGGCGGCAAGAGGTCGAAATTCGCAAGGCCCGCATCCTCCGGCGTGCGGCCAGTGGAAGCATCGAGGTATCCGAAGCAACCGGACGCGACGAGCGGGAGCTGTCCGAGCCGTGGTACGGCCTTTACTACGACTCGCGGGCCGAGATCGTCACGTTTGAGAACCTGCGTGCCGGGGATGTGGTGGAGGTGCAATACACCGTCGCGGACGTGGCGTATGCCAACGAGCTTGCCGACTACTTCGGCGATTTTCAGATGATCGCCGAGACCTTGCCCACGCGACGTTGGGACTACACCCTCGTCGCGCCCAAACAGCGGACATTTTACTTCAATCAGTCGCACTTTGCCGGGCTCGTGCGCGAGACAGAAGAGCGCGGACAAGACACGATCTATCGTTTTGTTGCGGCGCCCGTGGCGGGGGTGGAAAGCGAGCCAGCGATGCCGGGCTTCGCGGAGGTTGCGCCCTATCTGCACGTCAGTACGTATCGGACGTGGGACGACGTCGGGCATTGGTACTGGAACCTCGTGGCGGATCAGTTGCAGGACGATGGCACGCTGAAAAAGGCCGCCGTACAGGCCACGGCCGGCGTGACGGACACGCTGGACAAGGTCAAGGCGATTCACCGTCTGGTGGTGGAGAACACCCGCTACGTAGGGCTTGAGTTCGGCATTCACGGCTACAAACCCTACAAATCCACGCAGGTGCTGTTGCGCAGGTTCGGCGACTGCAAGGACAAGGCGACCTTACTCGTGGCCTTGCTGCGCACGCTCGGCATCGATTCGGAGTTGGTTCTGCTTCGTACTCGGCGGGGCGGTCGTATCGACGAGACACCGGCTTCCTTGGCTGTGTTCGACCACGCCATTGCCTACGTACCGGCGTTTGATCTCTATATCGACGGGACCGCGGAGTTCTCCGGTTTGTCGGAGCTGCCCGCCGAGGATCAGGACACCATGGCGCTGCGCGTGTCTCCGCGCGAAATCAAGCTGGTGCGCACGCCGTTGCTTCCGGCCGCCAGCAATCTGGCGCGGAGAACTTGGACCGTCGACCTGCGTGGCGATGGGGCCGCGCACATCGCCGAGGAGCTTTCGGTCGCCGGTCAGGCGGCCCACGAATGGCGGGAGCACTACCAGACGCCCGGCGAGCGCATGGAGCGCTACTCGAAGGTGTGGAACGGCCGATTCGCGGGCGCCCAACTAGAAAAGGTCGCGATGGCTATCGACGACCGCAACCAGCCGGTGTACGTGACGGCGGTGGTGACCGTTCCACATTTCGGCGAATCGCGCGAACCCGGCACGATGGACCTGCCTCTGAGCTCACGCGAAGCCGACTTCACGCGCACCTATGCCCGGCTGGGCGAGCGGCGTTGGCCGTTGGTGCTGGGCTACCCTTGGCACCATCAAGAACAAGTCACCTACCACTTGCCGCCGGGAGCGCGCATCGTCCGCGCGCCGAGCGCGCACACCATCGCCAGTCCCTTCGGTTCATTCACCTTGACGGTGGCAAGCGCCGCAGACAGTGGTGGCATCACCGTCAAATCGGAGATTGTGGTCGACCAGAGCCGCATCGACCGGCGCGACTATGCCGCTTTTCGCGCCTTCCTGCGCGACATCGACGCCGCCCTTTCCGAACGGGTGGTAGTCGAGCTGGGGAGGGCGTCGTGAAGACTCGAGGATGGCTGACGTTGGGCTGGCTGCCGCTCGTGCTGGTCGCCCTGGCGGGCTGCGCGGCGGCGCTGCACGGGCGGAGCGTGCTCGACGGAAGCTCCGCCAGTGGCCAGGGTTGGCGGGCCTTGCTTGAAGGCCAAGCGGGCGGCGCCGACGCGGATTTTTCTCGCGCGCTCGCCCTCGATCCTTCCGATCCGGCGGCGCTCTTCGCGGCGGCGAATCTCGCCTACGAGCGCGGCGACGACACGGCTGCATTGGCGCACTCACTCGCGTTGCTCCAGTCGGCGAGCCTCGGGCAGGACCGTCTTGCGGTTGCGCTCTCGACCGCCACGCTGTCGCGCATTCCGCGCCTCCTGTCCGAAATCCCGGATCGCCGCGCGGCGGAGGATCAGCTCATTGCCCTCGCGCCGGAACGCCTGCCTTGGCAAGCCCAATACCAGCTCGCCCTGACCGTGATCGACGTGGCCCGTAAACGCGCGGATGAAAACCTGCTGGCCAAGGAATCGACCCGCGCCGGGTGCGTCTCGGCGGTTTCCTACGTGGGAATCGGCGGACGATTGCCCTATCTCGACCTCGACGGGGAAAGCCAGCTTGCTGAAATTCAGCCACGCTCGCTGGAGCCGGCGGGCTGTCAGTTCCAACTGAACGCCGCTGACAACCAGGCCGCCGTCAGGATCCTGCGCTCCGAGGTCGAGCTTAGCCAAGGACGCTACGACATCGTGCTCGACTACGCTGGGCCAGCTCGTGTGCGCGTCGATCGCGGGCCGTGGCACCAGCATGGAGGCTCGTACGATGTCTACGGCCCGCGTTGGTCGGCACAACGGATCGACGTCCCCGCCGGCAAACACGTGATCGAGATGCGACTTGGAACCTATGGACCAACCATCGACGTGGGGCTGCTGGCAGTGCCCGCGGTCGATGCAAGGATTGAGAACGCAGCGGACCCGGCGGAGATGGCCTTGGCGGATTTATCCGCCGCCCTGGTCGCGAACCTGACCGGAGACGTCGACGGCCTTCTGACCCGCATCGTACGCCTGTCGGCAAGCCCGCACTTCGCGCTCGGGTTGGCGGCCGCCGGGCGACTGGGTGAAGCGGATCCGACCCGTCCGGCGGACATCCTGCGCGACGAATCTCGCCTCCTGTGGCAGCGGGCGCTGGCGGTCGACGCGCACCTGGCCCGCGTTTGGCTCGATCTCGCCAACCTGGAAATGCAGAACGATCGGCCGCGCGAGGCGGCCGAAAACGCCGAACGGGCGCGGCAGGCGGCACCGGGATGGTGGCCCGCACATCAAGCGGTGGCAGCGGCGTTGCGAACGCAGGGGTTCGAGGCACCGGCCGACAGCGCGCTGGCCGCGGGACTGGCGTTGGTCGAGAGTGGTCAAGGCGGATGCCAGCTACTCGAACGCGGCTTCCAGCGCGCCGAGGAGCGCGAGGAGCAAGGTGCGGCCGCGCGCCTGGTGGACCTGCTTGCTCGTTGCGACGCCCAGAACGACAACCCACGCTATTGGGCGCACAAGCACGGCGATCTAGCCAAGGTCGAATCGCTGCTGCGGCGCTCGCTCGCTACCAGCGCGGAGCCGCTCTGGGCGCGCGGAGAAATCGCCGACCTGCGGCTGGCCCAGGGCGACGCTCGGGGCGCGCAGCTGGAGCTTGCGGTGCTGGTCGATCGGGCGCCGCGGGACGCCCGCCCGCGTATTCGTCTGGCGGACGCACAAATGGCGGCGGGCGCCCCGAATCAGGCGCGCGCGACGATCGCCGAGGCGCTGCGGCTCTTTCCCGGGCGGCAAGACGTGAGGCAGGTCGCGCGCTTGGCCGGCTTGCCGCTGCCCCTCGATGACTTTCGTCTCGACGGTGCGGCGGTCATCCGTGAATACCTGGCGTCGGGCCGAAGCTACCAAGCGCCCGCCGTCGTCGTGCTCGACCGCGCCGTCGAGCGTGTGTTTCCCGACGGCACGCGAATCGTCCTCACCCATTCCATCACCCAGGTACTGAGCAAGGACGCCATCGAGAGCGTCGGTGAAGTCCAGGTGCCAAGCGGCGCGGAAATACTCGCGCTGCGCACGCGCAAGGCCGACGGCAGCGTGCGCGAGGCCGAGGAGATCGCCGGCAAGGCGAGTGTTTCCGTTCCCGATCTCGGGGTCGGCGACTTTGTCGAATCAGAAACCCTGGAGGTCAAGGAGCCGCGCGAGGCGTTTGCGCCTGGCTTTATCGGCGAGCGTTTCTTCTTTCGTTCCCCCGAGGCCCCGCTCGATCGCAGCGAATACCTTCTCGTCGCGCCCAAGTCCATGCGTCTCGACGTGAATCGGCGTGCCGACGCGCCGGCACCGGTCGAGTCGGCCGGACCCGACGAAACGCGCGTCCTCAAGTTCGTCGTGCGCGAATCGCCGCAAATCTTTCCCGAGCGCTCCGCGGTCACCGCATCCGAGTGGGTTCCTTCGGTGCGCGTGTCGAGCGGCGTGACGCTCGAAGCTTGGTCGCGCTTTCTCGCCGATCGTCTGGCCCGCGTGTCGCGTGGTTCGCCCGAGGTGCGCAGAGTGGCGGCGGATATTGCACGGCGATCGGGAGCGGATCGCAGCCGACTTCCGGAAGCCATCGTGGCTTGGGTTCGCGAGCACATCGAGCCCGAGACGGATATCTGGGCGCCCGCGACAGTCACCCTGGCGCGCAACCGCGGCAACCGCGCGGGACTGATCGTCGCCCTGGCACGCAGCCTGAACGTTTCCGCCGACCTGGTGATGGCGCGGTCGCTGCTATTCGCCGAGGCGGATGCTCCAACATCGATGGAGGAGCTGGACGACTTTCACGATCTGCTGGTGCGCTTTCGCCTGCCCGACGGAGATCGTTTCGTGGATCCGCGGCTGCGCCGCGCGCCCTTCGCTTATCTTTTGCCCGGGCTCGACGGCGCTCCGGCTGTCGTGGTTGGGACGAGCGAGAAAGTGAAAGTGGAAGCGGGCGTGAAAGACAGCCGCGAGGTGACCCTGCGCGCGCGGCTGTCATCGGACGGCGGAGCCACGGTCGCAGTGACCGAACAGCTTTCCGGCTGGCCGGCGGTCGAGTGGACTGAAATGCTCGATCATGCGGGCAAGGATCGGACAAAGTTGCGCCAGGAGTTCGAGCAGCACTGGCTCGGGCAACATTTCCCGGGGGCGCAGCTCGGCGAGCTCTTGGTCGAGCCGGGCGAAGGCAGCGCCGGCACGCGCGTCAGCTACACCTTCAAGGCGGCGCGCATGGCTGCCCGGCAGGGCGGCGTGCTGCGCTTGCGCCCGGCATTTTTTCAATCCCAACCCGGTCGGCGTTTCGGCACCGAGCCCGACCGCAAAACCGCACTCATGCTCGGCTTCGATGTTCCGCTAGACCTTGACGCCGAGATCGACCTGCCACCTGGTTCAAAGGTTTTGGAGCTAGGGCAGGGGGTCGACGTCGTCGCGGGCGCCGCTCGTTTTTCCGAAGAGCGACACGTGAGCTCGCTGGGCGAGTCTTCGATCAGCATTTCGTTGCACCGCCTGTCGCATCTCCCCATCATGCGAGTGTCGCCGGGCGACTATCAGGACTTCGCCACCAAGTTGCGCGCAGTGGATCCAATCGAACAGGCCGAAATTCGCATCGCGGTGCCAGGGAAATAGGCCGCGCTCTCGGCGCTCTAGCCGTTCCGGTCGATGCGCGCTAGTCTGCGTGTTCCACCATCATGGCCAATTTCATTCCCGACCGAGCCAAGTTCCTCGACCTTGCCCGCCAAGGCCGTCTTTGCTTCGTCTATCGCGAGTGGTTGGCCGATGCCGACACGCCGGTGTCCGTGTTTGCCAAGCTCGGGCGCGGACCGTACTCGTTCCTGCTTGAAAGCGTGGTCGGCGGGGAAAAATGGGCGGCGTACAGCTTCGCCGGCGTGCGCCCGCGCGCGGTGATTCGCGCCAAGGGCAAGAACATCGAGGTGCTCAAGCCCGACGGCGACGCCTTCGCGGTCGCCGAACGCCTGCGCTCCGACAACCCGATTGCGTACGTGTCCGACGCGCTGGCGGGAATGCCGGCTGCGGTTCCCCCCGGCCTGCCGCGATTTTTTGGTGGTGCCGTGGGTTGGCTGGGCTACGACGTGGTTCGCCGCTTCGAACGGCTGCCCGAGCGCGCGCCGGACGAGCTCGGCCTGCCCGACATGTGCTTCGCCCTCACCGACACGGTGGTGGTTTTCGATAACCTGCGCGGAACGCTCAAGGTGGTCGCGTCGGTCGACGTGGCCGGCAAGGATCCGGGCAAGGCCTACGACGAAGCCTGCGCCAAAGTGGACGAGATCTGCGCGCGCCTGACCTCGCCCGCGCCGGCCCTGGCACCGCTCGATCTGGGCGGCGGCATCATGCCCGCGGGTGCGGTCGTGCCCGCGTCTCGCACCAGCAAGGCCGACTACATGGCCGGCGTGGACAAGATCAAGCAGTACATCCTCGCCGGCGATGCCTTCCAGGTCGTGCTTTCGCAGCGCTTCGACGTGCCCCGCGGCGGCGTGGATCCCTTCGACGTCTATCGCGTGCTGCGCGTGACCAACCCGTCGCCCTACATGTTCTATCTGGAATTTCCCGAGGCCGTGGTGACGGGTGCCTCGCCCGAGGTTCTGGTGCGTATGGACGGGCGCAAGGTGGAGGTTCGCCCCATCGCCGGCACGCGGCGGCGTGGGGCCAATCCATCCGAAGACCTGGCCCTGGAAAAGGAGCTGCTGGCCGACCCCAAGGAGCGCGCCGAGCACGTCATGCTCATCGACCTCGGCCGCAACGATGTCGGCCGCGTGGCCGCGCCCGGTTCGGTCCAGCTCGATGAAAGCATGGTGGTCGAGCGCTACTCGCACGTCATGCACCTGGTGTCGAATGTCAGCGGCACGCTGGCCGATGGGCTTTCGGCCAAGGACGTCGTGAAGGCGGCTTTCCCGGCCGGCACGCTGTCCGGCGCGCCCAAGATTCGCGCCATGCAAATCATCGAAGAGCTGGAACCTTCTCGCCGCGGCGTCTACGGCGGCGCGGTCGGGTATCTTTCGTACACGGGCAACATGGACCTGGCCATCGCCATTCGCACGCTGGTCACGACCGGCGACACCATCCACGTGCAGGCCGGCGCCGGCATCGTGGCGGACAGTCAGCCCGCAGCCGAGCACGAAGAATGCGTGAACAAGGCGCGCGCCGTGATGACGGCCGTGGAGCTGGTCCGGCAATCGAAACGCGCAGCCAGCGGGGGTGGCTAGCCATGCTTCTCGTCATCGACAATTACGATTCGTTCACCTACAACCTGGTGCAGTACTTGGCTGAGCTTGGGCAGGACGTGAAGGTCGTGCGCAACGATGAAGTATCGGTTGAGGATATTTCCCGTATGTCGCCTGAGCGCATCGTTATTTCGCCAGGCCCGTGTACGCCTAATGAGGCGGGGATTTCGCTCGAAGTGTTGCACAAGCTGGCCGGCAAGATGCCTATCTTGGGCGTGTGCCTGGGCCACCAGGCCATCGGCCAAGCCTTCGGCGGCAAGGTCATTCGCGCCAAGCAGGTCGTGCACGGCAAGACGTCGCGCGTGTTCCACGACGAGCGCGGACTGTTCGCCGGTCTCACCAATCCATTCGAGGCGACCCGCTACCATTCGCTGGTCATCGAACGGCAGAGCATTCCCGATTGCTTGGAAATCACCGCCAAGACCTGGGACGACGAAATCATGGGCGTGCGCCACAAGACCCTTCCGGTCGAAGGCGTACAGTTTCATCCCGAGTCGTTTCTCACCATCGTGGGCAAGGACATTTTGCGCAACTTCATCGCCATGGGGAAACCGGCGTGACCGCAGACGCGGCTCCCAACATTCGCGAAGCCCTGGCCGCGCTGGTCGAAGGGATGAGTCTTTCGGCCGGGGCCATGACCGCCGTGGTCGGGCAAATCATGGACGGTGCGGCCACGCCCGCTCAAGTCGGCGCGCTACTGGCGGCCCTGCGCATGAAGGGCGAGACCGTCGACGAGGTCGTGGGCGCAGCCCAGGCCATGCGCCAGCGCATGCTTCGCGTGGACACCGATATGCCGGTTCTGCTCGATACCTGCGGCACGGGCGGCGACGGCTCGGGCTCGGTGAATGTTTCGACCCTGGCTGCATTCATTCTCGCCGCCTGCGGGGTCAAGGTCGCCAAGCACGGCAATCGGGCGCTGTCCTCGCGCTCGGGCTCGCACGACGTTCTGGAAGCGCTTGGCATCGATCCCGCGCCGGGTCCGGAAAGCGCGCGGCGATGTTTGGACGAGCTTGGTCTGTGCTTCATGTTCGCGCCCGCTTACCACGCCGCCACCAAACACGCGGCCGGTCCGCGGCGCGAGGTCGGCTTCCGCACCCTCTTCAACCTGCTCGGGCCTCTCACCAATCCGGCGGGCACGCGTTACCACGTCAATGGCGTCTTCGCCCGCGAGCGTTGCGAGTTCCTGGCCCAGGCGCACGGACAAATGGGATCGTTGCGCGCCATGGTGGTTCACGGCGTCGGCGGGTTGGACGAGTTCGCACCCGCGGGCGCAACTTTCGTGGCCGAGCTGAACGACGGAAAGGTGCGCTGCTACGACGTCAGCCCGGCGGACTTCGGCCTGGCCGAAGCCAGCCCCGATGATCTCAAAGGCGGCGAGCCTGCGAAGAACGCGCACATGTTGTTGGAGTCGCTGCGCGGAAAGAACGGAGCCGGGCGGGTGGCCGCGCTCATGACCGCGGCAGCAGGACTTGTCGTGACCGGCGTTGCCTCCGACTTTCGGACCGGCGCCGTCCTGGCTTCCGCCGCGCTCGACAGCGGCAAGGCGCTGGTCGTGCTGGAGCGCCTGCGCGAAATTTCCCCGGCGCCCAGCAAGTCATGATCCTCGACGAGATCCTGGACGAGAAGAAACGAACGGTGGGCTACAGCCGTTTCCGCATGCCGTTCGCCGATGTGGAAAAGCAGGCCGCGGCCGCGGTGTCGCCGCGTAGTTTTGGCCTGGCTCTGCGCTCGGCCAAGGGCATGGCGTGCATCGCGGAATTCAAGCGACGGTCGCCGTCCAAGGGCTGGATTCGCCGCGATGCCGATCTGCCGGCCATCGCGGCGGCCTACGAAGATGCGGGGGCAGCGGCGCTGTCGGTGCTGACGGATACGCCGTTTTTCGGCGGCAGCCTCGACGATCTTCGCCAAGCGCGCGACGCCGCCTGGTTGCCCATCCTGCGCAAGGATTTCATCATCGACGCGTACCAAGTCGCCGAGGCGCGCGCGGCGGGCGCGGACGCCGTGCTGCTCATCGTGGCGGCGTTGCGCGACGAGGATCTGCGCGAGCTGCTCGTCGAGACCGAACGCTGGGGCATGGAAGCCCTGGTCGAGACCCACGATCCGGATGAAGTCGCGCGCGCCGTGGCCGCAGGCGCGCGCATCATCGGCGTCAACCATCGCGATCTGCGCACCTTCGAGATGAACATGGAGCTGGCGACGGCCATGCGCCCGCTGATTCCATCCGACCGGCTGGTCGTGGCCGAATCGGGCATTCGCACCGCCGCCGACGTTCAGCGCCTGCGCGCGGCGGGCGTGGACGCAATCCTGGTGGGCGAATCCCTCATGCAGTCGCCCGATCCAGCGATCGCGTTGCGGGCGTTGCTGGGCAAGCCATGAGCTTTCTCATCAAAATCTGCGGCATCACGCGTCCCGAGGACGCGGCGCTGGCGTGTGGCGAAGGCGCGGGCGCCATCGGCGTGAATTTCTGGCGCGGCTCGAAGCGCTTTGTGGACGACGGCCAAGCCCGGGAAATCCTCGCCGCGGTGACGCCGGGCGTGCTCAAGATTGGTGTCTTCGTCAATCCCCACCCGCTCGCAGTTTCGGAAAGCCTGGCCGAGCTCGGCCTCGACATGATCCAGTTCCACGGCGACGAGCAGCCACAGGCTTGGTCGTCGCTGCCTGGCAAACAGATTGTTCGCGCCATTCGCGTGGTCGACCAGGAATCCTTTGCGGCGGCCGCGGGCTGGAATCCGCGCTACTTCCTCTACGATGCGTTCGGCGTCGGCTACGGTGGCACCGGCAAGCAGGCCCCCTGGCCCATCGTGGCCGCGGGCGCGCGCAGACCGTTCCTGCTGGCGGGCGGGCTCAACCCCGAAAACGTCGCGGCTGCCATCGCGGCCACGCGTCCCGACGGCGTCGACGTCGCCAGCGGCGTCGAGGCTCCTTCCGGCATCAAGGATCGCTCCCTCGTGACGGCGTTCATTGCGAATGCCCGCGCGGCGGCCGGGAAGCTCGGCTCGACTAACCGATGAGCTTGTTCGACGGGCCGCGGCCCTCGCGCACGACGGTAATCCAGTCGCCCGCCAAGCTGACCACCGTCGACGGCGGTCCAGAAAGCGTGCCGGCGTCGATGATTAGGTCGAGACTCTTGCCGTACTCGCGTTGAATTTCGAGGGCCGAGGTAAGAGTGTCGCCCGACAGCGACTTCGCGGTGGCCGAGAGCAGGGGCTTGCCCAGAGCCCACAGGATCTTTTCGCACAGGGCGGTGCCGGGAATCCGAATTCCGATGGTGCGGCGGTCTTCATGGACGAAGGGCGCGGGGACGCCGGGGCCGGCCAGCAGCTCCGCGCAGTACGGACCGGGGAAGATCTTTCGGAGCACGTTGTACGACGAATCCGTGACCAGCGCGTAGCGCGGCACTTCGCCCAGATCGGGCAGAAGAAAGGTCAGCGGTCGCTGGGCGGCGTCGAACCCGCGCATGGTTTGAATGCGCTTGATGGCTTCGTTTTCGCCGAACATGCAGCCGATGCCATAGAGCGTGTCGGTGGGAAACGCGACGACGCCGCCCTTTTTGAAGACGTCGACGGCTCTTTGCAATACGTCGTCATCAGGCCGCGATGGGGCAACTGCGACAATGGGTGCGAATGATGGAGGCATAGGTTAGCCCCATACGGGTAGCGCGGGATGGACCGAGAAGCAAGTCATCGTCGCCGGTTTCTGATCTACACTCGACAACCAACGAGATGCACGCCTGGTTGCCGCTGCTTTTCTTTCTGCCCACGCCCGCAAGCGCCGCGCCGCCGCAGCACAAAGTCGATGTGCGCATCGCGGGTCCTTTGGCGATGGTCGAGGTCTGGCGCAGCCTGGACGTCAAATCGTCAGCGGGGGATCGCCCGAGCGAAACCGTCCTCGATCTCGCCTTGCCCGAGGGCGCCGCGCTTCTTGACTGGGAGGTCATCGATCGAGGCAAGCGCACGCGCCTGTCGAGGCTGAGCCCCGGCCAAGTCAGCGCTGGTCTGACGGCAGCGTTGCGACTGCGCCAGATGTCGCTCGCAACCGCGCCCATCGAGGAAGGCACCGACTACCGCGTGCACGTGGCGCCGATTGCCGACGGAGGAACGGCCTTGCTGCACTATCGCTACTCGGCGATCATCGCATGCAGCGAGGGCCGGCTGGTCTTGCGCATGCCGGGCAGCCTGGAGGCCAATCCCTTTCCAGCCGAGGTGACAGTTCGCTTCGACCCGCTGCCGGATGGGCGCGCGATTGCCGAGGCCAGCGTGGCTTCCACAGCTGTTCCGCTTCGCCGTCCCTCACGCCGCCTGCTCGCGCACGGGACCGCGCCCGCGCGCGACGCATGGGAGATCGGGTGGCGCTATGCCGCGATGATCGAGAACTTTCCCGGTCATGTGCTGGCCGCGGCCGGCGACGGTTTGGCGCGCGCGTCTTTCGCGACGGTCGGGGCCGTCTGTCGAGTCGATCGCTCGGCAAAACTGGAAGCTCCGGCGCGCGTGATTTTGCTCCTGGATCGATCGCGCAGCGTCGGGCCGGGCGGAATGTCGGCGGAGCGCGCGCTTGCCCGCGCCCTCATGGAGGCACTGCCGCCGTCGGTCACATTCAACGCGGTTCTCTTCGGCAGCGAGGCCGCGCCCGTGTTCGCCTTGCCCAGGCTGGCCACGCGCGAGGCGCTCGACGTCTTCACCGCCGCCGCCGATCCACATGGGCTGGAAAACGGAACGGATGTCACGCGTGCCCTCGCGCGCGCCCGAACCCTGATCGATGGCGAGCAGAGCGATAGCACCGGCTGCACCTGGGTCGTGCTCATCACCGACGGAGCGCTGCCCACCAGCCAGACCTTCGCGCGCATGCGCGGCGCGCTTGCGGGCGCCCACGACGAACGGGTGAAGGTGCTCGTGCTATTCGCACGCCAGCACGGGGACGACGAAGTTCCCGCGCCAGCCATCGCGGAATACGCGTCGTTCGTGCGAAAATTCGGCGGCCTGGTGCACGCCATTCCTTCGGGCGACGCGGCGGAAAGCGCGCATGCAATCGTGGATGCCATGGCCAGGGGCGGGGATCTGCTGGATGTCCGCTTGGACAATGCCAAGCTGGCGGACGTCTTGTTGCCGGGCCAGGGCGCGCACGTTTGGTTCGCCGATTCGACGCGCCCGGCGCGCCGGGTGCGTTTTGTCGCCCGCGGTATGGACGGAGACGTGCACGCCGAGACAAATCCCGTGGTGCCTGATCGCCAATGGATGGTGCCGATCCTTGAAGACTATTCGCACGGAGCGTGGTCCGGCGCCACATCGAGCCTGGCTATCGCCATCTTGCCGGTCAGGCCTGGCTTGCCCGCCGCCAAGAACGTCGACGACGTTGTCCATGGTCAGATGGACCCCACCGTGCTGCGCAACACGCTGGCGCTTGCCTTCATGCCGCGGGCGCGCGCCTGCTACCTTTCTCGCCGGGTCGCGCGTGCCGGCGACGCCTATCTGCGCGGTCGCATGCGGCTTCAGCTGACCCTGGAACGCGGCGAGCTTCACGATGCGGTGATTCGCCAGTCGACCCTCAACAATCCGGCGGTCGAGACCTGCGTGCGCGACGCCGCCTTCGCCATCGAGTATCCGCGGCCGGAACATCGCGACGCTCCGACGGTCGCCAACCTGAATCTGGTTTTTAGGCCGCATACAGCGGAGGAGACAGCGCCGGACGCCTCGGCCCAAAACCGCGAAATTGACCGCGAGCTTGACGTGATTTTGGGCCCTGTGACGTTTCCTGCCGATGCCAAGGATCTCATTCCCGACGATGCCCCCAATAAATCGCCAAGCCCGTGACTCCTGCAACTTGACCTTCGCGTCGCACCCGACTATAAACCCACGTCTTTCAAGAGGTTCGCACACCATGTCACAGAAGATGGGCCTGATCGGCCGCAAGTTGGGGATGACCCGCTATTTTCACGACGACGGTTCGTCGCTCGGTTGCACCGTGCTCGAGATCGGTCCTTGTGTCGTTACCGGACAGCGTACCGTGGAAAAACACGGCTATTCGGCGCTGCAGCTCGGTTTCGAAGAGCAGAACACGCGCAGTATGACTCGCCCCCAGGCAGGCTACTTCAAGAAGGCCGGCATCGAGAAGGTGTCGGCAGTCGTGCGTGAAATCCGCCTCGACGATGGCAAAGACGTGGCCAAGCACGACGTGGGCAAGGTTCTCACCGCTGCCGAGTGCTTCAAAGCCGGCGATGTGGTCGATGTTTGTGGCGTGACCAAGGGCAAGGGCTACCAGGGCGTCATGAAGCTGCACAAGATGGCAGGCGACACCGACACTCACGGTACGCACGAGTTCTTCCGCCACGGCGGTTCCATCGGTTGCCGCCTCACGCCCGGCCGCGTGCACAAGGGCAAGCGCATGTCCGCGCGCATGGGAACCAACAACTACACCTCGTCCGACCTGGTAGTTGTGAAGATTCTCGAGGACAAAAACGTGGTGATCGTGAAGGGCTCGGTTCCGGGTCCCATCAACGGCATCGTCGTGCTCAAAGGCAGCACCAAGAACGTACGCAAGTACATCGTGCCAGTCATTCAGCGCGAGGTCGAAGCCAAGAACCCGATGAAGGCCTCCAAGAAGGCCGCCGCTGGCAAGTAGTCGGCAACTCGTCGGCAACTCGTTGGAAAGTAGCAGCGTCTTGGCTTGAGCCGCCAGCTTCGCGATCGCAGCGCACGCCACGACGCCTTTTTTCGCAAGGCGCGCAGCGAGGGCTTCGCGGCGCGCGCGGTGTACAAGCTGGAGGACATCGACAAGCGTATGCACGTACTGCGCGCTGGCGCGCGCGTGCTCGACCTGGGCTGTCGGCCGGGATCGTGGATGCAGTACGCGTGCAAGGTCGTCGGCCCCCACGGCAAGGTGGTGGGTGTCGACCGGCTGCCGTTGCCCGCACCGGTGCCTGGCGCTCACGTGATCTTGGCCGACATCTACACGCTCTCCGACGAGGAGCTGCTGTGCGGCTTGCCGGCCTACGACGCCGTTCTTTCCGACATGGCGCCCGACACCACCGGGATTCGCACCACCGACCAGGCGCGCTCTGCGAATCTCGTCGAGGAAGCCCTCAAGCGCGCCGAGCGCCTGCTGGCACCGCTCGGTTGCTTCGTGGCAAAAATCTTCCAAAGCCCGGACGTCGAGAAGTTGCGCAAGCAAATGTCCGGGCGTTTCGGCGAAGTCCGACTGCTGAAACCCGAGGGCTCTCGCAGTCAGAGCACCGAGCTCTATCTCGTCGGCAAAAGCTTCGGGCCAGCCAGATAGTTCGCCGATGTTTGTCCCGACAGGGATGACGTCAAACCTCGATGCGGCTATTCGTGGCCACTTGGAATATCCTAGGCGCGCATGGACACATCTTCGCCGCCCGAAACGCCACGCATCCACGTGTTGCCGCCGACCCTGGCGGACCAAATCGCGGCGGGCGAGGTAGTCGAGCGACCGG
>Ga0182027_10001935_pt1 | contig 33830 bp, 25 predicted proteins | sample 712E1DmetaG_FD_121300 | JGI IMG/M metagenome (GOLD analysis project Ga0182027, IMG submission 121300) | Permafrost microbial communities from Stordalen Mire, Sweden - 712E1D metaG (Illumina Assembly) | ecosystem: Environmental > Terrestrial > Soil > Wetlands > Permafrost | place: Sweden...
GCGTTCCTCATTGTCCAGAAGCGCAACCACGAGCTTCTCTATTGGTCGCGGGGCGTGCTGAGTCAGCAGGATGCCGACAAAATCTGCGCCGAGGTGATTCTGGAATACAATCGGGCCACCCACAGCAGGGTACAGCAGAAGCGTGTGACCTACCGCCAGCTCATGCCGCCCATGGAATTCGCGCCGAACATCATTTTGCCCCTCGGCTTCAAGTATGCCGTGCCCATCGTGGGGGAAGCGTTCGACTACGGCGGTCTTTATTTCGGGGCGATGAAGGATCTGCCGGACAAGCACGAACAGCTCACGCTGCTGTCGAGCATCGTGAGCCAGACGCGGATTGCGCTTACCAACTCCAAACTCTACAGCGACATGAAAGAGAATTACATCCGCACCATCAAGGCGCTCGCCATCGCGGTTGACGCAAAAGATACCTACACTCACGGGCATTCCGAAAACGTCATGAACTTCGCCGAGGAGATTTCCCGTGAACTGGGCGTGGACGCAAAGAAAGCGAGCAGCATTCGCGACGCGGGACTGCTTCACGACATCGGCAAGATCGGCATTCCGGGATACATTCTTAACAAACACGGATCGCTCACCTACGAAGAATTCAACGGCATCATGAAGACCCATTCCTCGCTGGGCGCGAATATCGTCAAGGATGTGCCGTTTCTCCAGGACCTGTACAAGCTTATTCTCTATCACCACGAGAACTACAACGGCAGCGGCTACCCGGACGGTCTCAAGGGCGAAATGATCCCCTTCGGCGCACGCATTATCCGCGTTGCCGACGCCTTTGAGGCCATGACCTCCAACCGGCCCTACAGAAACAGCCTCGGCAGGAAAGAGGCTGTAAAACGCCTCAAGGAAGGCAGCAACGTTGAATTCGACCCCGACGTGGTTGAAGCGTTTCTGCGGGTGGCGCGAAAGAAGAAGTGGCTGGAAGAATCGGACGTCGGGTAGGGGGTGCTTGACCTCGTTTCTCCCCTTGGGAATTTCGTTCCTGGACCACTGCAATATTCGTCTCCGGACGAGTTTTTTCCAAATGTCAAAGCCGCAATAATATATATTGGTTGTTCCCGATTTCGTCATTTTGTGCTGCATGCATAAGCGAGAGTGAGAAGCCTGCGGCGTTTCCCTGAAAAGAGACCACGCCCCGGGGGCGTGGAGCACAACGTTACGAAAAAGCACTGACGTTCTTTCTTTGATTTCGGGGGTTTGCCCCCTCATCAAAGCCACGGCCTGTGGCCGTTGTTCTTTACTTTCCATCTTATCAATTTTCAACGCGAAAGGTCTTCGTATGAAGAAGTGCATGCTCGTGTTTCTCATGCTTCTCGTTTGCTGCGCCAACGGAAACAAGCCGCAGGACGGCGCCATACGCGTCAACGGCACCTGGATCAAGAAAGACAATATCGACAAGGTGGTGGAGTTGTACAAACAGCAGATGCTCGCGGCTTTTCCCCAGAAATCACTTGAGGGGATTCCTCCAACCGTCAAGAAAAACATCGCACAGCAGCTCATCGCGAACGAACTGGTCTTGCAGGAAGCGCGCAAACGCAAGATGCCGTGCGACTCCGCGCGGCTGGAACAGATGCTCGAAGGAATAAAGAAGCAATTCCCGGACTCCGCCGCTCTCGACCGGGAGCTTGCGAAGATGGGACAAACGCGCCAGGACATGCACAATCAGGTTCGCGACGGACTCCTTATCGACACCCTCATCAAGTCGCTCAGCAAGCCTTCCGACTCCGTGAGCGAGAAGGCCTGCAAGGAGTACTACGACGGCAACCAGCCCCAATTCGCCTCGGAAAAACGTTTTCGGGTGAGCCAGATACTCTTTGTAGTCAAGAAAGACGCCTCTGCCGCTCAGAAGAAAGCGGCGGCCGACAAGGCGGCAAAGGTTCTCGCGGAAGTCAAGGCTGGAAAAGATTTTGCGGCGGAAGCCAAGAAGTATTCCGAAGATCCGTCAACGGCCAAGGCCGGCGGCGATATCGGCTGGTTCAAGAAGGGGGATCTCAAGAAAGAATTCGATGTGGTTGCCACGCCCCTCAAGCAGAACGAGGTGAGCAACGTGTTCGAAACCGATGCGGGATTTCACATTGCAAAGAAAACGGGTGAGGAGATGCTGCCGCCCGAGCCGTTCGAGAAGGCGAAGGACCAGATCGTAAAGATGCTGACGCTCAAGAAACAGAATGATATGGTAAAACATTTTATCGACAGTCTCATGGTCGGCGCGAAAATAGAGTACGCAGACACGTCATACAAGCTGGACAAGTCTGCGATGGCAAGGTAGCGACTCCTGCGCAGGAACGGCGGGTTCCGCCAGCGCGGCCCGTGATCGGCAAGCGCGGTATCCGATTATGGTCAGGCAGGCTTGTCGAGGTGTTCCGCCCGGAAGATACCGTATTTGAGCTTACAGTCGTGCAACAGGTAGGCGTCGCCGTCGGGCCGCATGCCGGCCTGGAACAATGTGTCCATCATCTTGAGCTGCTCTACGTTCTTCTTGAGCCTTGCGGGATTGGAAACAAAGACCTCCGCAAGGCTTTTTTTTGTTCGGAAATCGTTCTCCGCCTGGTTGGCAACACGGATTCCGTAGGGCCCGAGCTGCTGTTTGAAGGAATAGACGTGACGCTTAAAGTCACGGTCGGTGCCTATTCGCATAGCGAGGCGTTCGATGACGAGCCAGACTGTGCGCTCCAGTGCCGCTGCAAGGACCGCCAGCCATATCGACCTCACGGCAAACAGGTAGAAGGCGATTCCGCACGCCAGTGCGAAGTAGAACCTGTAAAATCCGACGAGCCACATGTACAAGACCTTTTCTGGGCTATGGCGCCACAGGAGATTCTTGGGAGGAAGGCGCAGCGGAATGCGAAGAAACAATCCGAGGTACGCCCACGATCAGCAAGAATGCCTGGTCACTTCTTTTCCTTGAGCATTTCCTTGAGAACGCCGGCAATCATCTTTGCCGCTTCTTCGCTGAGGCCTTTACCTTTGTGGGGAATTCTGGCCTGAACATTCCTGATCTTCTGCGCTTTTGTGGTTGCGGGAAGCGAGTCTTTTCGACAGGGGTTTTTGTCGAGCCGCTTGTAGCCGTGTGCGGTGAGATACTGGGGTTTTTCGAACATGCGACGACCTCCGTCTTCGGCAAGGGCCCGTACCATTATTGTACTATACCCTGAATTCCCTTTCAACGATTTCGTTAATGAACCTGTCTATTGACACGGGGTAATACTTGAACATGGGGCCGAAGATAAGGCCGGTCCGGATGTTTTCCTGACTTCCCAGCTGGTCGTTGACCCTGTCCACGTGCTCCTGGGGTTTTTCCTCGCATGACTTGATGTTGAAATACTCGCTTTCGATTTTGACGCTCTTTTTGTGCGCGATGGCAAATGAGAACATCCTGCCCTGAAGTTCCTTATCGAACGTTTCCGGGTCGAACACGTCGCCGAATGTGTCGCCAAGCATGTTGGGTGTGATCACGAACTTGGGAGACACATTAATCTTGCCGTTGATTTCGATGGATGCCGACTCGTTGGTTTCATCGGGAGCGACGAGGATGTAGGGAAGTTCGTGATAGCCGGACACAATGCCGGAAATAGGCTTGCGGACAATATTGGTTTTGAAGAATATTTCCCGCAGATGCTCGTTTTTGTCGTAATCAAACATGGTGGAAAAATACTCTGTTCTACGATTGCCGGGTTGGAGATGATGAGACTTTAATCAGCAAAGCTTCGCCTGCGGCCGCGGTTGTTTACTCTCCGATCACTTCAACCCCGGTTTGCTGCGTATCCGTCCGCGGCTGCGGTGGAATAGCGGTGTCATGCCGCGCCGCCTTTCTCATTACCGCATCTTTCATGGCCGCATCTCTCAGCGAATCCCGGTGAACATCCTGGTCCACCAGCGCATCCGCAATTGCCTTGAACCACTGGCCGATGTTCCCATCGAATTGTCCAAGAGTGTACAGGGCCTGGTTGACGGCGTTCTTCCCGGCCCAGATTCGTTCCTGGGTAAGGCGGTACCTGTGCGCCGTCTGCTGCCTTCCCGCGTCGCGTTTCGCCTCGAAGATGGGATAATACGCCGTGGAGGAATTGCCGTGAAGGTCGAACACGGATATCGCCAGCACGTAATTCGATGAGTCAATCTGCAAAGTCTTTGTGATGCCTTCGCGCTTTGATCCTTTGAAGTAAATGCTTTCCCGGCAGGAATCCGCGCCGAACTGCGCTTCCCGCAGGCCCACATCGCTTGTTGCTGTAAACGTGACCGAAACCTGCTGGGTTTCGGTATAGGAGAGCGTCACGTCGCGAATGGCCGGCCCGGCGCCGCGGTCCTTGTCAATGGAAGAAACTTGCGAGGGGTTAAAAAAGAATGCGAGCTTGTAGGCGGCGCACCCCGTGTCGATGCCGTGCACGTTGACGGGCAAGGGCAGCGTGCTCACGCCCGAACGTTCGTCCAGAACAAAGGATGTGCCGGCCAGACCGAACGAAAATGCGATGCGCAACCCGTCTTCCCGGTTTCTCGCCAGCATGGCGGACGAAAAGCTCTTTGAGAATTCCTCCGCTTTGTCAACTAGCTGCAGCTTGGCCGCAAATGAGGTATCTGCAATGGACGCCGCCCACATCGTCTGCGTGGTGTTGCACGAGGCGCAGGGGAAGAAAAGCGTCTTTGTGCGAGTCGCCGTGCCATACCGGACGATGGAGGAGTCGAACCTGAGAGCTTGCGGGGTGGCGGAAAAAAAATAGGTTGCCGAGACCACAAGCGTATCGAACCTGTAGATTCGGTCGAATCGCATGAGAAGATAGTCGAAGCCGCATTCGTAGGCCATGTGTTTGAGCATGCTGAGGTCGTAGTGCCATTCGGCCCTGCCCGATTCACAGAACGCGCATTCGTTGAACAAAGGTGATCGTGGAGGATTGAGCGGGAGAAACTGCGGCTCTCCCGCGACAATCGTCAAGGACTCGGCAGGACTCTGATGAATTACGAATGCAGGCTTCCGGGGCTCCACATTTGAGGCGTTGGCGGACAATGCAACAAGAGACAGGGCGCAACTTACCCTCAAGAACAAACCAAATACCTTAAGAAGCCATGTTAGCATATTGATGCAATATTTGTAATAATAAAGACTTGCAATAATGAAAAGCAAATTGCGTGATCTGAGGTATACGCTCCGGCATTCATCATTATTTTTCTGCCTGCAGCAGATTCCAACTGCCAATCATACATGGCCAACGCTACGGGTCTGCAAATCGGTTGGCTCGCCGCAAGCGCCCCAGCGGACAGAATCATAATATAAATGCGGCTAACCAATCATTTTGTGCCGCATGTGTAGGTGTGCGAGAGAAACCTGCGGTGTCTTTTTGAAAAGAGAGTGTTTGGGTTTGCAATAATATTTCGGAAAATCCGTCACCAAGCGTGGTGGTTGTCCTGCCAAGCAGTTTTTCGAATCCGGGACAATACGTGTGACAAACAGACGTAATAATCTGACACAAAAGTATTGACAGCTGACTCAGAAATCGCTATATTTAACTGCAGAGTTATTTCTTTGACCATGGAGTCATAATGGAACTTAATGCAAGAGAAGCAAGAGGCCAGCTGGTTCACGACGCAAAGAGCAGCTTGATTCTTGACGCGGCCCTCAAGGTATTTGCGGAAAAAGGATTTCACGAATCAAGACTTGAGGATATTGCTGCAACCGCTGGCTTTTCAAAGGCTTCTCTATATAACTACTATGAAGACAAGGAAGAGATCTTTCTTCACATTCTCATCAGAATGCATGAGAAGATCATTGATGCACTTAGAAATGAATTAAGGGAAGACCGCCACATCCGGGACAACCTTCTTGCCATGCTTCGTTCAATTCTCAAGGTATATGGAGATAACTTCTCGTTTTCAATGAGCATGACCGATTTGAAAACCATGGCTCCCAGCAGCATGCAAAGGTTTCAGGAAAGACACCAGCAACTAATGGCAAGGTTCAAGCATTATGCGAAAGAAATGACCGACTTATCCATCGCTGCTTTTGCGCTCGGCAGAAAACGGGGAGAAATAGTATCATCCCTTGATGACAAGACCCTTTCGCAGTATGTAACCGCAATTGTCCGCGGAGTTTTGTTTGATTGCAAAGCCGAGCGTAAGCTTGGCGATTTGGAAGTTCATTCCCGAAGCATCATGGAGTTCCTGTCGCATGGGATTGGGTTTGCGAATCTGCCGGCAGCAAAGTGAAAAGACTTATGAAGGACGAGAGTGATTCAAGCAGACGTGAGATGGCACGGATTTTGATGACGGATAATGTACGAATTCTGATAAGCAGATGGAGATCAATCATGCGCGAAAGACGAACGTTGTTGATTCTTGGCATTGGTGCCGTGGTATTCTTTCTAGGCCGTGCGCAAGCTCAGAGTCTGACTGTTGAGCAGGCAATACGAGAAGTCTGCACCAATAGCGATTCGGTGAAAATGATGAAGGAAACCATCAAAAAATCAAATGAAATGGTGCGCGAAAACTGGGCGAACGCGTTGCCCTATGTTTCGGCCACCGGCGCATATGTCCATGAATACGGGTCTCCCTTTAGCAGCAGCAGCGGCAGCAGCTCCGGTTCTTCCCGGCCGCTTGCCAAAGAAGCTAGTACCTTTACTCCCATGGACTCCGGTTTGGTGTCGGCACTTGCGAGTATTGTGCCCATGCTGAAATCTTTTAGCGACCTTTCAAATCCGGTTCATTCCAATATTTATACCGCCGGGATCTCGTTCAGTCAGCCCATCTACACTTTTGGCAAGGTGGGAAATGCCATAAGCGTTGCGAGTGACTACAACAAGTCCGCGAAGTGTTCCTATGCCCGCAACATGCAGACGCTTCAGCTCGGCGCACTCGATGTGTTTTTTGGCACGGTAATTATTCACAAGAGGGCCGAAATCGCGGACCACTCGCTTGATCGCAAAAAGGAGTTGGACAGTTTCCTCGAAAGGAATTTTCAGAATGGATCCGGCAGCAAGGCGCAGGTCCTCAAAACGAGGGCGGATGTGGCTGATCAGGACGCCCAGACCATAATCGCAATTCGGGATGCAAAGGTTGCTCGGATGAATCTTAATGCGATGATGGGGCGACCGCTCACCGACACGATGAGCCTGGACACGGTTTCGATGCTTGGTCAGATCGTCACCATGAGCATCCCGCAACCGGAAGACGCTGTAAAGGCGGCACTCTCGGACCGGACCGACATCAAGGCAATAAAGTTTTTGGCCGAAACCAACAAGGGCGGCGCAAAGATCTACAGAGCCATGTATCTTCCCTCGATCGCGGCAACCGGATCCGCCGGTTACACAAGAATGAACTCCGATTTGTCACTGCTCAGCAATAACGGTAGTCCAAGCTGGACTCTTGGCGTCGGCGCGCAATGGACGCTTTTTGACGGCTTTGCCAACAGCGCCAAGGCTGCCCAGTACCAGAGCGACGCCAACAAGTTCGAGATTTTCGTTTCCACAATGCAGAAAATGGTTGAAATCGAAGTCCGTTCCGCGATACTCGAATGTGCGGCTGCCGACAGCAATCTGAACTCTTCGAGGGAAATGCTCACGTCGGCCCAGGAAGGATACCTACTGACAAATAACAATTTCAAACAAGGAAGCGGTCAGTTCGCCGATGTGCAGCTGTCTGACGAAACTCTGAAGCAGGCTGAACTGGGAGTGATCAATGCGCGCTATCGTCAGGTACGCTCCCGCGCCGCTCTCCTTATCGCCATGGGCAAGGAAATAGTTGCACTTAACAACGATCAAAAATCCAAATAGGAGGTTCCTATGTTGCGAACAAAGAAATCGTATATCGCCCTGAGCATCGCATTCGTCACGATGCTCGTGCTCACCGGCGCCAAATGCGGCTCCGAAGCGAAGAAGGCGCCTGCTGCCTCGGCAAAACAGGCCGCCGATTCCGTGGCGGTAAAGGTGGTAGTCGCCGATGTCAACGAGAGTGCGTTTGAGGACTGGGGCAGCTACTCGGCCGACCTGCGCGGCATCGAAGACGCGAATCTTATCGCGCCCAGTCAGGGAGGCCGTGTCAATTCGCTCAAGCCCGTGGGCACCTATTTCAAGGCCGGCGAAGCCCTGTGCGACATCGACGGCGACAAATACGGCGCCGCGCTTGAGGCGGCAAAAGCACAGGTCGCGGTTACGAAAGGCGATCTCGACCGGGCAACCGCCAATGTTGAGAACGGCTCGTTGGGTCGATCTGCGCAGGACGCCGCCAACCTCGCCTACCAGAACGCCAAGGTGATGCTGGCAACGGCGAAGCGGGCCTACGAAGATTGCCAGTGCCAGGCGCCGTTCGACGGGATCCTGGTGAGCCGCAACATCGAGAAATACCAAACCGTTGCTCCGGGTGTAAACACCGTGCGGGTTTCGAGGGTCAGTCAATTGGAGGCCGTGATTGCCATACCGGAAACCGAGGCGTATAGCTACGAGGAAGGAATGAAAACCGAATTCCGGCTGCTGCAGCATCCGGAAAAAGCCTACGAGGGCAGGCTCACCAGCCTCGATCGGGCCGTGGACACCAAGTCCAGGACGGTCACCGCGCGTATCGTGGTCAACAATCACGACGGCTCTCTCACGCCGGGCATGGTCGGAAAGGCCAGCATCCTGCGGAAGAAATACGCGAAGGCCATTGTCGTTCCGTCAACGGCACTGGTGCGTCTCCAGACCGGGATCTCTGCCATGATCGTTGAAAACGGCGTTGCCAGGCAGCGCGTGGTGAAGGTGGCAGCCTCCAACGTCGACAGTTCGCTCATCAGCGAGGGGCTTCGCTCCGGCGAAAAACTGATCGTGACCGGCGCGTTTGAGGTGACCGACGGGACGAAAGTAACGTTCTAAAAGAGAGTTGAAAGTTTAAAGTTTTAAGTTGAAAGCAATTGGATACCTAGCATCTTCGGCAGTCTATCTCCAGGGTATTTTCTTAACTTTCAACTTCCAACTTCCAACTTTCAACTTCAGACTAATTCTGCTTTGAAGGAGAAATTGAATGACCAAGTTCGCACTAAAGAATCCGGTGTCGGTAATCGTGCTCGCGGCGCTGCTGTTTATAACGGGCCTGATGAGCTTCGGCGGCATGCGCAGGGAATCATTCCCCGAAATCAAGATTCCCTATATCTTCGTGACCACGGTGTATCCCGGCGCCAATCCGCCCGAGGTCGAAAACCTCATCACGCAGAAGATCGAAGACAAGCTCGACGGTATCGACGGCGTCAAGCAGATGACGAGTTCGAGCAACGAGAGCTATTCGAACATCTTTCTCGAATTCGAACCGTCGGTGCAGGTGGAGGATGCGCTCCGGCGCGTCAAGGACAAGGTCGATCAGGCCAAGGGCGACCTGCCGCTTGACGCAGAAGATCCGATCACCCAGGAACTCAACTTCAACACCATACCGATCGTCAATATAGCGCTGTACGCCGATTACGATCTCGAACGCCTCGAAAGCCTGGCCGACAATCTGAAAGACCGCATGGCCAAAATCCCGGGCGTTTTGGAAGCAAAGGTTCTTGGCAAGCAGGACAAGGAAATCGCCGTGGACGTTGACCCGGCTCTCCTGCAGCAGTACGGGTTGACCTTGTCGGACATTTCCAAGGCGATTTCCACCCAGCATACCAACGTGCCGGGTGGGACCATGATCACGTCCGGTTTCAGGTTCTCCATCAAGGTGACGGGCGAACTCACCAGCCCGGACCAGTTCAACGACCTGATAGTCCGCTCCGTCAACGACAAGATGATCCGCATCAGGGACGTCGCGAAGGTGGCGTTCACCTACACGCGCGACCGGCAGACAATTTCCCGCACCAACGGCAAACCGTCGCTCACGCTCACGGTTGCGAAACGCACCGGCGAAGATATCGTGCGCATCGTGGACGAGGCGAAGAAGATCATCGCCGAAGACCAGGCGCACTGGCCGGCGGGCACGCATTATGAAATCACCTACGACATGTCGAAGAACATCCGGCAGATGGTGGACGAACTTCAAAACCATCTTCTCATGGGCATCCTGCTGGTGCTGCTGGTGCTCAGCTTCTTCCTGGGCGTGCGCAACTCGCTCTTTATTTCCACGGCAATTCCCTTTTCCATGTCCATGGGCTTTATCATTCTCAACTACATGGGCGTCACCCTCAATATGGTTGTGCTGTTTTCACTGGTGATGGTACTGGGAATGCTGGTGGACGACGGCATCGTGGTTGTTGAGAACATCTATCGCCATCTTGGAATGGGGAAAAGCAGGTACCAGGCGGCTCTGGACGGCACAAAGGAAGTGATGGTACCGGTGTTTACCGCGACAGTCACAACCGTAGCGGCCTTTGGGCCGGTATTGTTCATGCCGGGCGTGATGGGCGAATTCATGAAATATCTTCCGTTAACCGTCGGCATCACCTTGTCGGGTTCTCTGTTTGTCGCGTTCATTTTCAACCCGGTGTTCGCCTCACTCACCATGACCAACAAAGAAGCGCAAAAGCTTGAAGGCGGACAAAAGGGATGGTTCGAACGTTTCAAGGATATTTACCGCGGGCTCCTGCAGCGCACGCTCAACCATCCGTGGCTGCTGGCGGTTCTTTGCATCGTTTTTGTGGTCTCCGGCATTTTCATGTACGGGAAGTTCGGGCCGGGCGTCGTCTTCTTTCCCATCATAGAGCCTGATGTCGCATCTGTCCAGATCGAAGGCCCTCTGTCTCAGGATATTGACATTACCGACGCAACAATCAAGACGCCGGAGGCTGTCGCCATGTCGATGTCTCAAAAAATCGCCTCGGTCAAGACAGTCAACACAATCGTCGGTTCGGGAAAGTCGTCACGGATGGTTTCGTCCGGTCAGGCGGAAAGCAACAAGGGGTACCTGGACCTGGTATTCGATGATTACGAGACGAGAAAGGTCTCGTCGTACAAAACCATGAAATGGCTCGAAGACACCTTGCCCGGCCTCGTTCCCGGGTGGAAGCTGCAGGTGATAAAACAGGCCATGGGCCCGCCCACGGGAAAACCGGTGGAGCTTGAAATAGGCGGCGACGACTACGCGCAATTGAGTCGGCTTGCCGACAGCCTCAAGACGGTGATACAGAAGGTACCGGGCTTGACAAATGTAACAACCGACTACGATCCGGCGCGGCCGGAGATACGCGTGAATGTGGACCGCGAACAGGCCAAGCGCCTCGGATTCTCCACGCTTGACGTTGCCAGCGCGGTCCGCGGTGCCATTTATGGAAACGAAGCCGCCAAGTACCGCGTGGGCAAGGACGAATACAAGATAATGGTCCGTCTGCCGCCCGAGGTGCGCGAAAACCTCAACGGTCTAAGTCGGATCGTCGTTTCCAAAGACGGCAAGGAAGCGCCCCTGTCGAGCGTCGCCACTATCACCCAGGGCGCCAACATCGCGTCAATAAAGCATATCGACGGCAAGAGATCAATCCAGGTGACCGCCGAACTGGCGCCGGGACAAAAGGACGAGCGGGGGCCCAAGAGTCTTGCCTATGCGGCCATCAAGAAGATCAGCACGCCGCCCGGGTATTCGGTGCGGCCCGGAAGCGGCAACAGGATGCAGGCTGAATCCCAGGGTTTTATCGTAAAGGCGTTCTTTATCGCAATGGGACTTGTGTTTCTTACCATGGTGTTCCAGTTCAACTCGCTGTTCCAGCCATTCCTTATCCTCATTGGGATCGCTTTGTCGCTGGGCGGCGTGTTCTGGGGTCTGCTGATAACCAACAAGATATCTGCACTTGTCAATTTGTTTACCGGCGGCACCGCAGACCTTCGAGACGTCACCTTCGCTGTTCTTATGAGCGGTGTCGGAATTATCGCGCTTGCGGGAGTTGTCGCGAAAAACGGCATCGTGCTCATAGACTTCATGAACAGGCTCAGGAAGAGCGGGCGTCCGCTTCGCGAGGCGGTTATCGAGGGCGGCGCAACCCGCTTGCGCCCGGTTCTCCTGACTGCCATCACCGCCATGATAGGGCTTCTGCCGATAGCAACGGGCGTGGGTCTCGATTTTCTCCATCTTGGCTTTGTAACGAGGTCCGAGACCACGCAATGGTGGGCTCCCATGGCATGGGCGATCTTCTGGGGCCTGCTCTTCAACACACTGCTTGTGCTCGTGGTGACGCCCACCTTCTACTATGCGTGGGAAAGCTGGCGGGAAAAGGCAAAGGCGAGGAAACAGGCAAGGGTTTCATAGCTTGCAAAATAGAAAGTTTTGTCTAATTCTTTTTGGTCGGTACTTGGGCGCCCCGCGGCTTCGCCGCGGCGGCTCTCCTTGCGAGCTCGGCCAATAGCCTCGGTGCCGCCTGCCGCAACGGCCTGCGGCCGCGGTCAGGCGGCCCTGCGCTCCAGCGCACTCTCCAGTCCAGCCTGGCGCTGGGCAGAGGATGAATGCCACATTTGTCAAGATGGCAAAGGCACGACCCGATCTTGACATCAGCCCAATTACTGCTTCAACCGGAAGACTGCATCCTGCTAAAGACTTTCAACCCCGACACTTGCGCGATCAGTCTATCCTGCCGTCCGTTGAAATCATGACAGGGCTGATGTATTTTGCAGTGGGAAAAGTTCTAAAAGTTGTTGGGATCGAAAGGGACTTCGGGTGCGAAAATCCTTCATGAGCACTATATTCGCCATTGTGCTTCTTAGCACCGGCTGTGCGCCCGTGATGCCGCCGCCACCTCCTCCTGCCGTGGTAATGCCGGCGCGGCCCCATGCCGACGCGGTGTGGGTTACGGGGCATTACAAATGGCGCCCCTGGGCCCACCGCTATCAATGGGTCCCCGGCCACTGGAAAGTCAGGCGGGGCAGGACGTGGGTCATCATCAACTGATGTCTCCGGAAACACCAATGTCAAAAATCCTTTTTGTAGAGCCTCCGCCGACGCTCGATTGGACCGTTGGTTCCAAGGTATCGAAGGCGGGCAGGCGTCATCCGTGCCTCAACGAGACCGGCGAGCAGGTTTACAGCTACCAGAACCTTTCGTGCGCAGCCGTGCTTCGCAATGCCGGGCATGCGGTGGAGTACCTCCATTGTCCCACGCAGCGGCTCGATCTCCCTATGACAAAAGAGGAAATTTCGAAGCGCAAGCCCGGCATGCTCGTTATCATGGTGGAGCATATCAACGCACCCGTGGCGTGGGAGGTGAGCAGGCACGCAAAGGACAATGGCGTGACGGTTGTGTGGGTGGGGCCGTTCGTGACGTCGCTGCACGAAAACGAAATCAAACGCGCGTGCGTCGATTTTATCCTGCGAAAGGAATGGGACTATTCGGTTGGGGCGCTGGCGCACGCGGTTATCGCCGGAGAAGATCTCGCAACGGTAAAGGGACTCACCTGGAAGGACCGGGCCGGCGGCTCGCGCGTGAACCCGGACGTCGACCCCATAGCCGACCTCGACAGTCTTCCCATTCCTGCCTACGATCTTCTCGACTTGAGCAAGTTCTACGAAAGCGTGTTCGTTGCGTTTCCCGCGGCAACCATGATCACCTCGAGAGGATGCCCGTTCAACTGCATCTTCTGCTCCTACCCGCAGACCATTTACGGACACAAATACCGCGCCATGTCGCCCGAGCGCGTTGTACGCGAGATCGAGTTTCTGGTGAACGACCGGGGCGTCCGGGAAATCCGCATCGACGACGACACCTTCAACGTGGACCGCCAGCGCGTTGTTGATATATGCAAGCTCATGGTGGAACGGAAGGTTCGTGTGCTGTATTCGGTACAGGCGCGGGCGCAGCTCATGACCGAGGAGACCGCCTACTGGCTCAAGAAATCCGGGTGCCGCATGGTGCTTTTCGGCGTGGAATCGGGCAACGAAGAGGTACTCAAGCACATGCGCAAGAACACCACCAAGGACGAAATAAGGCGCGGGGTCGCTCTTGCCAAGAAACACGGCCTGGATGTCCTCAACTGCATCATGCTGGGGTTTTACTGGGACACCAAGGAAACCATGGAAGAATCGATGGCTTTCGCGTTCGAGCTTAATGCGGAATTTACCCAGGTGTCGGCGCCCACGCCCCTGCCGGGAACCGACTACTTCAAATTGCTCAAGGATAACAATTGTCTGCTCACCGAGGATTGGGACAAGCACGACAGCGTGCACCATTCCGCGGTCGAGCTGCCGCATTTGTCAAATGACCTCATCAACGGTTATCTGTCGACCTTCTATCGCCGGTATTACCGCAGGCCCAGGTATCTCTGGATGATGGTGAGGCGGTCGCTGCGGTCGTGGGGCAATTTTACCCAGAGCCTTCGCAAGTTCAACGTCCTTTTTACAAAATAGATTACCCGGGTTTGACACTCCGCGGCCGGGGGAGTATAATCTCGTAACGAACCGGCGGTCGCTGCGCTGGAATCCGTTTCCTTCTTCATGGACAGTCTGATCAATGCCGTTCACTCTCAAGGACTATTCCGACATCAGGGAGCTTGCCAAGGGCGGCATGAGCAGGATATACTGCGCCACCCAGATTTCACTCAAGAGGCAGGTCGTGATCAAGGAAATGGCCGCCGGTCTTGTCACCACCACCAGCGAGATCAAACGGTTCGAAAACGAGGCGCAGGCCGGCGCGTCGCTCTCCCACGACAACATCATCCGGATCTACGACTTCGGCGAGGAAAAAGGGTCGTTTTACATCGCGATGGAGTTTGTTGACGGATTGGACCTTGACCGCCTCCTGCGGCAACAGGATTTTCCCCGCGAGATAGGGTTGATGATCCTGCAGCAGGCGCTGCGCGGTCTGGCCTATGCGCACGAAAAGGGCGTCGTTCATCGCGATGTCAAGGCGGCCAATATCCTGGTGGGGAGTACCGGCGCGGTGAAGGTGGTCGATTTCGGTCTTGCATACGCGGGCGCGCGGTCCGCGCAGCTCACGTCCACCGGCGCGATCGTGGGTACGCCGGTGTACATGTCTCCCGAGCTTGTAAACGGCGAAGAAACCAAGAACCCGCGCATGGACATCTGGGCCGCCGGTGTGCTTCTGTATCGTTTGATAACCGGCGAGTTTCCATTTACAGGAGAGAATGTCCCTTCGACGCTCATCAACATAATCCAGAACAAGGAAAAACCGGCCGAAGAGATCGACAAGACGTTGCCCGCCTCCGTGGCAGGCCACCTCCACGACTGTCTCGAAAAAGACCACACCAAGCGTCTCTCGACGCTTGCGCCGCTCATCCAGGCCCTGCAGGACTATTTCTTTGAGCTTGGCGTTCGCGACCCTGTCGACATGATCAAACGGTATTTTGCCGACAAGGATGCGGCTGTCGGGGAATTGCAGGCACTGTGTGCGCGGTATCACTGGAACAAAGGCAACGAACTTGTCGGCGACGGGAAGCATGTCGCTGCCCTGGCGCACTACAAAGAAGCTCTCAAACGCGATCCGAAGAGTAATGAGATTGCACAGGCGGTTGCAACGGCCGAAGACTATGTGGCAGCCACGCTCACCACCAGGACCGCAAACGTGCAGCAGTATGTTGTGACCCAGGTTCGTGCAAAAAGGCGTGCAGGCAAGGCACGAAGATCCGTTGGCCGGATGGTTGGCGTTGTTGCTGCGCTTCTTGTGGCCGGGTTTGTTTTCGCTTATCAACCCCTTCCCGACGCATTGAGAGCAGTACCCGGACTGCAGTCGGCGCACAAGCTGGCGCATTCTGCGCCATGGCAAACAATCTGGAGAACAGTGGGAAACACGGGAGAGCACATGGTGAAGTTGGCAAACCGTATCCGGGAAGCGCAGCCGGACGTTTCTCAGCGCGTCGCGGGCAGGGGGCAGCCGGCCACGGTTGCAAACAGTGCGGTCGCAGCGCGCGTCGTTGCTAAGACGGATTCCGGAGCGACCGCTGCAGCGGCGGGCAATCGTCCTCAGAACCTGCAGGTCCCCGGCCCCTTGCCGGGGCTGGTGAGGGTAGAGGTGAATCCTGCATCGGCGGAAGTCAAGATAGACAACAAGGAAATCATGGCGCCCAAGGAGCGAAGCGGGGGCGTGTTCCTTGCCAAAGGCGTGCATCAGTTCTCGGCAGCCGCCGAAGGATTTGGTCCTGCAACCACATCGATTGCCGTGTCCGGAAGCGATACGCAGACTGTGATGATCGGGCTGACGCCGCTGGAGAAGAAGCCCGGCGCGCTCCAGATATTTTCGGACATTGCCGCCGAGATTTACATCGATGGAGAGTTCAAAGGAAATACGCCGACCTCCGCGCCCATCGCACTTGCGGAAGGGGAACACGCGGTTGTTTTCAAGCGTCCTGGATTTGCGCCGTACCAGAAAACGGTGCAAATAAAGTCCGGCGAGACCCGTGAGATGAAGGTCGAATCGCAGAGCGGCAAGGACTGGGAGTGAAATACCGCGGACTCCCCTGATATTCACTCCCGAATCTTCACAAAGAACATCAGCGCCATTGCCGGAATAGTGGCGCAAAAGCCGATCACGAAAAGGTTGGTATAGCCAAGGTGCTCCACGATTATCCCGCTGAACGTCCCGAAGATCGTTGAGAAAACCGACATGAACGCAGACCCGATGGCATAGTGCCCCGCCTTGAATTCCTTCTTGCACGTTTGCAATATGTAAACGATAAGCACGGCGTTGCCCAGGCCGGCCGCAATCTGTTCGTAACAGTACACGCCGCCGATGGTGAGCATGCCCGAAAGCGACGTCGCGTAGGGCCGCTGCCAGGCGAGCCATACGTAGGCGAGAATGTTTACGTTCATCAGCAGGGTGAGCGGCCAGATCGCCCTTGCAAGCCCCGTTTTCTTTATCCACAACCCGCCTACGGTAGTACCGACAATGGAACCGAAAAGTCCCACGAGTCCGCTCATCCATGCCAGCTGAATATTGGTGACCAACAGATAGCGTTTGAGAAACGGGGTGCCCATGGAAAAGATGATTTCGTCGCCGATCTTATAGCAAATAATGAAAAGAAGACTGAGCGCAACGGCCGGCTTTGCCTGAACTGCCATGACAACGAGGAGCGCCAGGATGCCGAAATTCATGGCTGGTACGGCTTCCGTCTTGCATATGAGAAGCACCGCGAACGTCGCCATGGCGGCGCCGACGCCGCTTGCAAGGGCGGTGAATGACTGCCGCCTTGATATTTCCAGGTAGGAAGAAAACGAGGTGAGAAAATCGTCCGCGGCCTTGCGTATGGTGGCGCCGGGTTTCTGCGCCGTGCCGAAGTCCGGAAGCGCAAACAGATGATAGACGGCGAACAATCCCATGATGGCCGCCGCCGCGGCGAAGCCGAAGCTCCAGGCCGTGTAAATGCTGCCGCCCGCGACGCGTTTGGCGGTCATGCCGACGGCGTAGATGATACCGAACTTTGCCACTACAAGCGCCAGGCGGTAGGCGAAAACCCGGTAGCCCGTGTAGGCGGCCTGTTCCTTGGTGTCGGTGAGACCTTCCATGTAATAGCCGTCGATGACCACGTCGTTGGTGGCGGCGACAAACGCCATTATGACAAACAGGAACACGAAAATGGAATCGGGAACCGCAATGCCATGTGCCTTGCCTGCCACTGAGCATAGCGCTGCGGCGAGTAATGCAAGCACTGCGACTGCCGCCTGCACGCTCTGCATCCACCGGCGTTTGCCGCCGAAAATGTCGACAAGCGGCGCCCACAAGAATTTGGCGTTCCACGGCAGTCCCAGCGCGTTGAGGTACCCCAGGTAACGCTCACGCATGCCGATGTCGGTGAAGAACACCGAGGTCATCATGCGTACGATTCCGAAGGGAAATCCTTCGGCAAAATAGGTGGTGAAGCACCAGGCGGAAGGTTTTCTGAGAGTATCGGATTTCATCGGTTTGAACCCGGTTTTTTCATCAGGTTGGCCAATTTTCCCGCGCAATATATGGGCAGCATACGGCGGTTGCCTCTGAGTTCGCTGTTTCTGGCGGAAAGAATGTACGAGCGCCCCGGCCGAAAACGATTTTCATAAACTCCCAGGCTTTTCGAATGCGTTACCCGGCCCGATTTGACTTCGATCGGAACTATTCCCTGCACGGTATCAACCACAAATTCTATTTCGGCAGTTTTTCCCTGCCAACAATATAGTTCGGAAAAACCTGCGGCTCTCAGTTCCTGGGCGACAAAATTTTCAGCCACGTATCCCTGATAACTGCCGAAGCCATAGTGCAGAAAATTTCCCGGTTGTATATCACTGACCGCGCCCAGTATTCCAACGTCAAACATGTAGAGTTTAAAATTATTCTCCGATGCACAAGCGGAAAGGGGAACGGCTGTCTGTTCGATAATGGATGTATTAATAATCAGACCCGCGCTCTTAAGCCAGCTTATCGGTCCGGACAACCGCTCAAAGCCGCGCATTCCCCGAACAGCGTCTTTGAACCTGAATTTTGGGGCGGATCCATCGATGTTTCTGGCAAGCTGCTGCGGGACATTGCGCCATAGCCGTTCTATATGGAGCGCGTTTGGTTTTCCGCTGTGCTTCGCGATGTCTGCGAGATAGGCATGAAAAATATCCCGCTGCATCCTCCTGACCAGATTCGTTGCTTCGAACAGGTTGGCTCTGTTGGCCGCGTACTCCTTTACAACCGCGGGAAGACCTCCCACGACAAGGTACTGTTTCCACAGTTCCCAAAGCCGGTCGTGGGCAATCGCCGGATAGTGTTCTTCCGGGTCATGATCGCGTACGAGAATGAAAAGTTCCTCTTCACCCGCCCCTTCGAGAAACTCCGAGAAATTCATTGGCTGCAAGTCGAGGAACGTTACTTTGCCTACGGGAAAAGATTCGGCATCAAAAATCACGCCAAGCAGCGAGCCGGCGGCGCAAAGCGCAAGGCGGGGGGCCTCTTCGCAGAAGTATTTCAAACTCGTAAGCGCGCGTCCGCAACGCTGGATCTCGTCGAAAATAACAAGGTCGGATGCCGGATCAATATTCCGGTTAAAGTAGAAACGCAGTTCATCCATGATACGCTGCGGCCGCAGGTCGCCATCAAATATCCGGGAAATCCGTTCGTCTTCTTCAAAATTTACGTAATGGAAATTCTTGAATTCGTTTTCACCGAATTCTTTGAGGGAATATGTTTTCCCGACCTGGCGCGCTCCGCGAAGGATGAGCGGTTTGCGATTCGCGGAGTTCTTCCATTCTGACAGGCTTTTCAGGATTTCTCGCTTCATGTTGCATAATATACCATCGACGGGTATTTTTGGCAAGCAAATAGTGCTTGCTTATGGTATTTTCGGCAACCAAAGAGCAGTTTGCGGATCGGTATGGTGGTAGGTGCTGTCACACGCGCCTATTAAACAATGCTACCGCTAGAAGGTGGTTAGTATTTTTATTGAGGTGGCACCTTACATCCACCCCTTAGCTCGATTATCGTTTCTCGGAAAGAACCTGCACCTGAAAAACCGGCCCTTTCCGGATTTGACAATGGCGGGCGGAAATGCCTATATTTTCCCGTGAGGCCGTTCAAAATACGGCGATGGCGACGCTTCGAAGTACCCGAAGGGGTAATGCGGGGGAAACCGGGGAAATATTTGAGCGTCTGTAAAGAAACGGTTTTTATACACCCACCCGCTTGCGAAAAGAGCAATTACCTATCAGATTCCCATGGCTGGTGCAAATGAAGGATGGGCAACGCTCGCTAGAAATCTACGGGGGGAAATAGACGAAGAGAAGATTGAAGCTTTCAAGGAAACAGTACCACTACCTTTTGAACTTGGTAGTAGAAAACAGGTTGCCATCAAGATCGTCGATGACCGCGGCATCGAAAGTTTAAAAATTATCAGACTGTAGAGGATGTGGATATGAATTCCGGGATAGCTCTTTTTGAAAATTTTAAGATTCGGCGAATTTATGATGAAAAAGCTGTAGAATGGTTTTTCTCCGTTGTGGACATCCTTCAAGTATTGCTCCAACAGCCGGATTATCAGGCTGCCAGAAATTACTGGAAGGTGTTGAAAAACCGATTAAGAAAAGAAGGCAGCGAGTCGGTTACAAAATGTAACCGACTGAAATTATCGGCTGCCGACGGCAAAAGCTACCTTACGGACGTGGCCGACGCTGAAACCCTCCTTCGGATTATTCAAACTGTTCCAAGTCCTAAAGCCGAACCGGTGAAGTTATGGCTGGCTAAGGTCGGATACGAACGGCTGCAGGACATGGCCGATCCGGCCCGATCCGTTGACCGCGCGCGGGAATACTGGCAGCAGCGCGGGCGAAGTGAAAAATGGATTCAACAGCGCATGATGGGGCAGGAAACCCGCAATAAGTTGACAGATTATTGGAAAGATCACGAGATTAAGGAAGAATCTGAATATGCAATTTTAACCAATATCATCCACAAGGAGTGGTCGGGCATATCGGTCCAGAAGCACAAACAAATAAAAGGTTTGAAAGACCAGAACCTCCGCGATCACATGAACGAAGCAGAATTGATTTTCACAGCCCTTGCCGAACTTTCTACCCGTCAATTTGCCGAAAGTATTCAAGCTACCGGAATGACGGAAAATGCCGATGCCGGTAAAAAGGGCGGTGGAGTCGCACGACGGGCGCGAAAAGACCTTGAGGATAAAACGGGCAGAAAAGTCGTAACCGGTGAGAATTTTCTTCCTCCAGCCCAATCCCGAAAAATGATAGATGAAAAGGACCGGAAATAGCATGACTCAAACCATAGACAAACTCATCGTAAATACCCCCTACAAAGAACCGGTGGGCTCTGGAAAGAACAGTCGCCGCGTCCGCCGCCGGAAGATAAGCCGCCGCCTGAGGTCAAAGAGTCGGTCCTCGACTACGAATTCATTGAGAAAACATGCGCCTGACATCCTCGAATATTTTTTGCTTGCACCGGAGCCACGAGACGGGTATACACAGAATTGACAATTGGCAGCGGAAATACCTATATTTTTCCTTGAAGCCAATCAAGATGCGCACGGAGTAAGCGGGAAACCGGGGAAATATTTGAGCGTCTGTAAAGAAACCGTTTTTATACACCCACCCACTTGCGAAAAAAGCAATTACCTATCAGATTGAGAGGTTCCCGACAACATGGACAAAGCGCCCCTACTTTCCAGACAGGAAATCATCGATTTTGCATCGCGGTATACTTCTCCGGAGGAGGTCGTCGATTTTCCCCACGACGGCGACCTGTTCTGCCTGTTGCAACGCGCGTTGCCGGACAACGCCGTGCTCGCGGACGACAAGGGATGGACGTTTGCGGGATATGGAATATGCTCCGGCTACGCAATTGATGAGACGGAAATACCCGCAGGCAAATGGCTGTGGATGCGTTTTGTGAGCCTGGCGGCGTTCCCGCCGACTTCGCAGACGCTCAAGCTTCAGCCACCCCATATTGCCAAGGGACGGTTTCAGAGCCCGGACCGCAAAATCGAGTTCCGCATTCTAAAGATCGCAACCGGACAGGACCCCGGAGCCGTGCGCGACCGCGAAGCGGTTGCACGGGGGCGAATCGGGAAAAGAAAATCAGGAGAACGCCATACGGGAAAAATTGTCGCGTTCCGGAAGAAGGTCGACGCAAAGCGTGAATAGAAAAAGGCCCGCGCAGGCGGGCCTTTTTCATGCAGCACCGGCAATGTGCCGGCTACTTTGCAATATGGATGTCCGGCCACCGGTCGTTCCCCGTATGGAACGTCAACCGTACCGCGTCCTTCTGCGGTGTGCCGATTTTCCATACATATACTTCGTAGTCGTAAATGTCGTGTTCCTGACCGTAAATGGTTGCGCACCAGACCATCCACTGGCCGTCGGAACTTATCGTGGGGAAGTACTCGTGCGAGCGGCGTCCGGGCAGATCCATGAACCGGAATTTGTTGTCGATGGAGACGCCCCCCGGAATGGCAAGAGGTTTTCCATTGTCGTCAAGATCGAACTTGAGTTCTTCGGTGCTGCCGTTGCCCTGACCTTCGTTCATCCTCACCACCGATTTGTTATCGGGGAACCAGCTGATTTCGCATCCTGCGCCGGTGGTGTACCATTCTTTCTTTTCAAAATTCCAGATGCCGGTCTGACGCGTGGTGCCGCGGAGGGTTATCGCAAGAAACTTGCCGCTGGGCGACATTTCAGGTTGCTGCGCCCAGGTACTCTTCTTGAACTGTTTCTCCGCGTCGAAAATTTCCTTTTCCTCATTGGTGGCAAGGCACTTGATAAACACCTTTGACGCCCGCGCAAAGACGATGGAATCGCCCGTTGGCCGCCAGGTACCCCATACCGCGCCCTCGGCCACTTTCTTTTCTCCGGTGCCATCGGGCTTGACGGTCCACAGGTCCCATTTGTCGTTCATTTCCGCGTCGTTCTCGGCGGCCCAGCCGGACTTACTCCGGCAGAAAAGGATTGTGGCGCCATCGGGTGAAAATCGCGGGAACCAATCGACGTTATCCGGACTGTTGGTGACCGGTTTCAGGTCGGTGCCGTCCGCGTTCATAATCCAGATATCGTGCTTGGAATGAACACGGGACGTGGACCAGCAGATTTTGCCGGTTATTTTTCCCTTGAGACCGTCAAGCGCCTTCTGTTCGTCCTTTGTGGGCTGGACCGTGGCGCCGGTCGGGGCTTCCTGGGCCCGCACGAAAAGGGAAAAAGAGACGATAGCGCACCCGACAATCAAAAGTAAACGCTTGTTCATGAGTCTCTCCTCTACGGTTAATGGTTATCGGTTTATTTCCAGGAATTGAACGTATTGCAATTTCGAACTGTCAACCATCAAAACTTCAACTTCTCAACCCTTCAACTTTTGGTTCTATTTCATTTCTAGCGGCTGCCACAACTGGCTGTAATTAAATAAATCGCGCGCCACCATCATGTAGATAACAACTCGTTTCTTGTCGAGGTTGTTCTTGCGTGCGCGGTAGAATTTGTCGCGCACGAGCGGACCGCCGCCCCAACTTGTAACGATGTCGAGCGGAATGCCAGTATTGGCGGAGATGTGCGCGCCAACGCCGGCGGCTTTGCAATCGATAAGCTCGAACACGCCGGTAAAGCTGTCGCCGATGAGCATGACGGGCGATTCCGGATTGGCGCCTTTGTACAGCGAACCATCCGGATTGTGCACCTGCTTCGCGGCGATTTCAACTGCCGGGAATGCTGTCTTGTCGGCTTCTGCGAGTTTGTCAACAAGATCACCCTGGCGCATGAACGATGTGTCTTTCACAGTGAAGGACACATCGTTTTTTGAAAGGCCCGGATACCACGAATATTGCCTGATGCGGTCGGCGATAAGCTTCGCGGCGATTTCGAGGCCGCGGTCGGTCCAGTGGGTGTCCTGTCGCTGGTACAACGCTTCCTTATTCTTTGGATCATCCTTCTTTGCCGCGAGAAAAGAGGGGAGGAGATCGACAACCTCCACGCCCGCGTTCTGCAGGTCGTGCAGGAACTTTCTAGCGTACGGATTGACAATTCCGTACTCATCCTTGGGCGGGTTGTCTACGGGCAGTTTGTCGAAGTAGACGTCGGATTTGTTTGGCACCGGGACAAAGAGAAGCGAAATGTTTTTGCTCTTGAGGAATTTTGCGAATTCAACGAGGTGCGGGATGGGGTTCTTGTCGGCCGCCTGCAGCGACATGTCGCCGCAATTGAGGTAGGACACTTCGCCGCGGAAGAACAGCCAGTCGTTTTTACCCTTGAACCCCATTTGCTTTTCGGGCAGCGATTTCACGAAGGAGGCCGCAGCAAGCCGGAACGGCTCGTCTTTTTTCGCCCAGGACGCGTAATCGCCGAAGGTCTTGACTTCCGAATCGAACCGTGCATTGTTGTCCTTGAAGGCGGCCGAGACCGAAGCGTCGAACGGCACGGGCGGGGCCGTTTGCTGAGCCGCAGGCGCCGCGTTCACAGCGGGCTTCTCTTCCTTGAAATCAACAAGAAATACGTTGTAGAGGATGGTTCCGTAGGGATTGCCGCGAATGACCACCAGGGGGTTTTTAGCCGTGTATCCCTTGAGTTCCCCGATCGCATCCTTGTCGGCGTCAGGCGTGGGCCATTGCGACTGGCCGGTAAGGTCCACCACATCCGTGTTGAGCTTCGGGTACCAGTAGGAGGCAAGCAGGTTTGCCCAATCCACCACTTGGTCTTTTGTCAACACGGTTCTGGTATAGTCGTTGCGGATCCAGTCGAACGCTTTTTGACGCAGTGTCTTGTCCACATTGTCCAATACAAGGCGGCCGTAGATCTCGTGAAAACCGTCTTTTGCCTCGTCGGGAATGCCCGGGTCCAGGAATTTGACCCAAGGCTTGAATTCGATCTTCACCCATACCTGCGTACTGTCGCCCCGGCCGTGCAGGTAGACGGCGGCGATCTCCTGATAGGCCATGAACACGTCTGGGTCGGCCCATTTTTCGCCGTTTATCTTTGCGCCCACCTTTGAGAAGGCATCGGATTTTGTGATTTCCCACAGCTTGTTTTGGAGCGGATCCCATGCCATCGGCATATCTTTTTCTGCGGCCGATAGAGGCGTTTGCGAAAGTGAAACGCACGCCGAAGCCAGCGCGCCGCCGAAGGTGAGGTTGGTGATGCCAACTTTCCTTGCAGGCTTTTTCGGCGTTACCGCCTGGTGATCGAACCGGATCGGGTTCGCCGTGTATGCCGCATAGTCGAGGTTCGCGAGCGTCGGCGTCGCGATTGTGCGGATCATGACGCGCGAGGTCACTCGATTGTAGTTCTTGAGTACGGTTTCAAACGGTGCAGCGGACAGCGAACCGAAGATAGCCGCACCTGCGGTGATAAGCGCGATTGCCTTGGCGTGTCGAATCATTAGGGGTGCCCTTTCTTACTGTTTTGATGCCACGGTGAGGGGAACGTCTTGCCAGCCTTCGTTTCCATATCTAAAATCGCGTTCGACGATTTCCCAGACAACAAGTTTCTTTCCCTTGAGCAGGCCGGGTTTTCGCGCCAGCGACTCGCGGACCAGCGTGGATGCGCCGCCATCGCTCACGATGGAGGTGATGGGCTGTTTGAGCTCCAGCGCGATGTGGGAAATCCATCCCGCCGATCTGGGCTCGTCGGACTGATAAATGCGCGAGTAGCTGTCGCCGAGGAGAACCACCTGCGCGTTCTTCGGATCGTCTTTGTAAAGGTGACGTTCCGTTTCGTTGCCTTTGTCGTCGCGTGCCACCTGATACACCTGATAACATTTCGTCCTTTCGGTGGGAAAACTGAGCGCAAGTTCGTGGACCTTTACGGACGGGAGCGTTGTCATAACGCCCACGTCGCCAACGCGGTCGATAAAAGTGGAATCGACAACATATTCCGTAGTTCCCGGGCGATACCACGAATACTGCTTGATGCGTTCGGCCACTACGTGGGCGGCGGTGCGGGCTCCGCGCGCGCGCCAGTGCGTGTCCTTCGACAGATACAGGGAATCGCCGGCGATTGAATCGTTTGCGCGTTCGGCGAGGAAGGGCGAGAAAAGATCGACCGCCTCGACGCCCGCGGCCCGCAGGTCGTTGATTGCTTTGAGCGAGTTGCCGCGGGTTGTCACCAGGCGCGGGTCTGCATTACCCGCCAGCATGTCCGGATAAATGCTCGGCTTGCCGGGAATGATGGCAACCAGAAGATCGACGCCGAATTCGGCAAGCTGCTTCTTGAACGTGACCGCCGCTTGAATGGGGTTGTCGGAGACGACCTTGTCGTTCGGATCCACCTTGAGGGCGCGTTTGTCGAGCACGTAGGGGCGAATCAGATAATCGACATCCTGTTTGTAAAAGAACCATCCGTTCTTGCCAAGCACGCCCTTTTCGCCCAGATCCCCGTATAGGGCATACTTGAGAAAAAACATCACGGGCCTGGTTGCTGTGGTGAAAATGGAGGTGTTTTCGATTTCCTTCTCGAATGGCCGCAGGTACTTAGCGTCCCAGAAGATAACGGGCAGGTTCTTAACAATAAGGACCAGGTCGTGTGCAGGCGCGGGTTTGCGGTACTGCGCCGCAAGCCGCCCGGTGGATTCCCGCAGAATGGCAATAAAGCGCAGAGCTGCCGGCCTGTCGCCGGCGCGGAGGTTTGCCATGAGAGAATCGAACGACTGCTGGTACAGGGCGATTGCAGCGACAGGTTTCGACGACTCCGCAGCCTTCACATGGCGGTTGTAGGTGAGCAACGTCTTATGGAGTTCGGCGGCGTCAACCATGGCTTCGTCGGTCTGGGCCTGCTGCCGCTGGGAATCCCGCGCACCGGTGGAATCCGCGGGAGCGGCCGCAATTTCGGCGGAGATCGAATCGATCCTCGCGCCGATGCGGGCAATGAGGCTTCTTTCGATCGCGGCGCGTTTCACCGGCGTTAGGAACGTGTCTTCGATCAGATCGAGCACCTGGATGCGCTTGCCGCTTGTCACTTCGTAGATCGCCTGGGACACCGGAAGCGCAAATATGATAAACAGGAAGAACAGCGTGAAAATGAACTTTGATTTTTTCATGTCGTTTGTATCTCCGGCTTAAATCCTTCGCCCGATGCAATCGGCGAAGATAGTGAAATATTCGGACGCAAAATTTGAAATCGGTTTGTCATTTTCCTGAAATCCCGGTTATCGGTCTTCCATCCTGAAACTCCCGGTCAGAACTGGAAGTAAAGAAACGGGCTGAACGACTGTGTAAACATGCCGAGAATCGCATACAGAAAGAGCGCGCCGCACAGCGCGAGCTTGACTGGGGTCATGCCTTTGCCTACCCAGTCGTATGCCTGCACGGGCTGCCAGACGAAGACTGCGCATATCGCCATCTCGCAAAGGTGGCGCATGGAAAAGATCTGAGCCGTAAGCAGCGGGGCGGAGGCCGAGCCATGGATGATGCCGATCATCGCGCCCCAGTACAGGACTGCCTGGTGCAACGTGGGAGCACGGAACACTACCCAGCCGAACAGGACTATTACAAACGTTATGGCGACCTGCAGCCAGGATGGAGCCCGGGAATATATCGTCTTCTTACCCTGAATGCGTTCTATGATGAGAAATGCGCCCTGATACAGGCCCCAGACGATAAAGGCCATGCTCGCGCCGTGCCAGAGACCGCACAGGAAAAAGGTAAGCGCGAGGTTGAAATAGGTACGCAACGTTCCTTTCCGGTTGCCGCCAAGCAGCGCAATATACAAATAATCCATGATAAATGATGAAAGAGAGATGTGCCATCTTTTCCAGAAGATGGAAATGCTCTTTGAAAGATACGGCGCGCTGAAGTTTTTGATAAATTCGATGCCCAGCATACGAGCCAGGCCCACTGCCATGTCCGAATACCCGCAGAAGTCAAAGTAGATCTGGAACGAATAGGCGAGAACGCCCCACCAGGCGTTGAGCATGCCCGGCGCGTCCGCGCCGAACGCGGCGTCGGCGATGCCTGCCGACGGGTCGGCCAGCAGAATCTTCTTTGCGAATCCCAGGATAAAGATTGCCGTGCCGCTGGTGAACTTGTCCACCGAATGCTCGCGTTCCATAAGCTGGTCGGCCACGGTCTGATACCGGATGATGGGGCCGGCAATAAGGTGGGGATACAGCCCGAGGAAGCACGAGAACGCGCCAAACGAGGGCGCCTGTTTTGCATCGCCTCTGTAAACGTCGATCACGTACGAGAGCGCCACGAAGGTGTAGAACGATATGCCCGAGGGCAAAAGGACCTGCAGAATGTGGAAGGTGTGCGTTGGCCCGCCGCACACGTGAAGAAGCCCGTTGACGCCGCCCATGAAGAACATGTAGTACTTGAAGAAACCGAGCAGCGCCAAGTCGGTGACAATCGCGAAGACAAGCGCGAATTTGCGCTGTTTCTGCGCAATGCCCGGCTTTACAATTACCTGTGCGCACAGATAGTCTTTATAGGAGGTTATGAACAGAAGTAGGGTAAACCACGGAACGAGCCAGCCGTAAAAGACATAGCTCATCACCGTAATCCAGATGTTCCGGACGTACATTCCCTTCCATTTGAACGGAAGCAGGAAATAGACCGTCAAGAAGAACGGAAGAAAATAGAATAGAAATATCTGTGATGAAAAAACCATGCGAGTTTCTCCCTGCGATGTCTGGTGTTTTGGATCGTGCTACTGTGCGACGTCGGCCCGCACGGCATAGTATTTGGCAAGGTCCGAATCGGAATATTCGTCGTCAACGGCGTCTTTCCATACCTTTTCTATCGGCGTAACGAGCCATAGCTTCTGCTTGGCGCCCACTTCGAATTTCTCTACACTACCGGAAACGTTCTTCTTCATGGCGTCCTTGATCTGGGCGCGCGGAATAAGGGGATTGTAGTGTCCCACCAGAATTTCCTGCGGTTTGTAGGTGCCTTTCACGACAGAAAGAACCCGGTATTTCATGACGTAAACATAGTTGTAGAGGTCGTTGGCGGCAAATTTGCCCGGTATTTCCGTGACGCGCGCGATTACCACCAGGGTATCGCCGGTCCGCTTTGATGCGGCCGCTTGTTTTGCGGGTGCGGCTTTATCGGCCTTCGCCTTTTTGGGTGCGGACGACGAATCGGTCTGAGCAAAGGCCGCCGAATACAGAAATGCGCTGCACAGAACGGCAGCAACCGTGATAGTGAAACGTTTCATGAAAACCTCCTTGAAAAAAAAGTGACAGAGTTACAGAGTAACGGAGTTCAAAAAATCAACCGGCATTTCTCGGAAACACCTTCGGCAATTGTTCGGAAACCCTTTTCGGCGAATATCCGAGGTCTTTCATCGCGTCCGTCGGATCGAGGTTCGCATCCTGCGTGATGCCGGCGATCACTTGCCACGTGAGCGGAGGATTGTTCATCGCCAGACCCATTGCCGCAGCTATCATCTTGCACAGCCACACCGGTACATGCAGGATAGGCTTGTGCCGATGGCCCAGCATTCGCAGGCACAGTCTGGAGAAATCGACAATGCTTATCGCTTCACCGCCGCTCAGGTTATATGTTTTTCGAAACGCTTTTTCGTTTCCGCACATGGCGAGCAGCCCGTCGTTGACATCGTCAACATACACGGGACGCTTGAGCGACTCGCCTCGGCCGATAAACGGAACCACGGGAAACCTGGCCAGGTAGGCAAGATACATGTCGAATTCCTGGCCGCCTTCAGCGCCGTACACCAGAGTTGGCCGCGCTATGGTGTATGCCAGCCCGGATTCTTTCACAATATCTTCGGCCTCCTGCTTGGAAAGCGAATACGGAGTAGGGCGGGGATAGACAATCGAGGCAGACGACACATAGATGAACTGGCCGAGCCGTGCTCTTTTCGCTTCTTCAATGATGTTTCGCGTACCTTCGACATTGACTTGCCGGAAGGCGGTTTCGTTGTTCGAGACGATGACCGCCGCCAGATGGATCACGGCTGCTACGCCGTCACACACTCCTTGGCATTGTTCCCGGTTGGCAATGTCGGCGCAGCGTATGTCTGCGGCATAGTCCTTCACCCGGGAAACAAAGGGATCACCGGGCATGCACAGCACGCGAACACTGTCTCCTCGCTGGTACAGCCTTCGCACGAGCACGCTGCCCATGGCGCCGGTTCCGCCCGTTACAAGAATCATTGCCTGTCGTACCTCCCGGCCAGATATTTCGCCAGCACGGCGAGAACCCGAAGCCCGTAGGTTACCGGGTTGAGATGCGATGTCTCGCCGGCATACCTTGTTGGAATGGGCCGTTCCGCTATCGCAAGCCCCTGCGCGCGGCACCGGGCGATCACTTCGAGGTCGAAATCGAAGCTTGCGCTCAGGCGGTCGAACGGCAGCGTGTCGAGCGCTTTTCTGCTGTAAAGCAGCATGCCGCTGTGGTAATCGGTCATCGAAAGGCCAAAAACGATATTTTCAAAGAACGTTAGAACCCTGTTTGCAACGTACTTGTATAACGGCATGCCGCCCGACAGGGCCGTGCCGGAAGCGATGCGCGAGCCCTGAAGCAAGTCGATGCCCAGCGCCGCCATTGCTTCGACAAAACCCAAAACAGCCTCAGGCGGATACTGGCCGTCGGCATGCAGGCAGACGGCAAAGTCGCATTTGTCCTGTTGACAGCGAGCAAGCCCTTCGCGCACCGCCTTGCCGTAGCCGCGATTGAAACCGAAACGCGCCGACCGGATTTTTGCATTTGCGCTGCACAACCGCTGGACAACCTGGCCGGTAGCGTCGCGGGATCCGTCATCCACGATCCACACATAACGGATGATCTCCCACAATTCCCGCGGAATTCGCGAGATGACGTTTTCCAGGTGGCGGGCCGCATTGTATGCGGGCATGAAGATCGATACTGTTTTGTCAATCAGACGACCTCCCTGCATGCGAGCGCGCCGCTGTATTCCTTGATGTAGAACCCGATGGCGACACGGAGTGCATCGGTGAGGCAGACGGACGGGCTCCAGCCCAGGAGTTTCTTTGCCAGCGAAATATCCGGCACGCGCCGGTCTGAGTCTTCGTACCCCGGGCCGTAGAATTCCATTGAGGAAACCGTTTGCGTGCAAAAGGAAACGTCGGCGCATTCGGGCCGCAGTTCGCTGTAGAGGTCGATCATGATTTTTGCAAGACCGGCAATTGAAATTTCGTTTGCAGGATTGCCGATGTTGAAAATGCGTCGCGAAGAATTTTTCGGCTGCGCGAGTATGGCCATGAGCGCGTCGATGGCGTCGGTTATTGCGGTAAACGTGCGGCGGTTTCTTCCGCCGTCGACAAGCTTGAGCGGCTTGTGCGACAGGAGCGCGTCCATGAAGCAGGCGAGCACCCGCGGGACTCCCTCGCCGTCGATGCCCGGGAGAAAATCCATCCGCGGGCCGATAAAATTGAACGGCCGCACGATGGTGTAGTCGAGGCCGTTTTCCTTGCCGTGCGCGAAAATCGCGCGTTCGAGCAGCTGTTTGGCGCAGGCATAGGTCCATCGCTGGGCGCTGATCGGTCCCAGAACAAGCGGTGTCGATTCCTCCCGGAAAATGTCGGTGGTCGAATTGAACGGCATGCCGGCGCGGTACGAAATCGTGGTCCCGTAGACTTCGCAGGTGGAAAAATGCACGAGCCGCTTTCTGAGCGCGGCGCAGCGCTCGACGATCTTGAGCGGGCGGGTAAAATTGCTGTCTATCACCTGCAAGGGAACCGTATTGTACAGAGATGGATTGCAGAGGGCAACGAGCGAGACGACGGTGTCGCTGCGATTAAGGTATTCGTCGACCGCCTCAGCCGAATCGATATCGATGTTCGCGTAGGTGAATTTTGGATTGGTGAGAAACGCCGAGATCTTGGCCGGGTTCCTGTCGATGCCGAACACGTGCCAGTCGGTGTCGGCGAGGATGCGCTCCGCAAGGTGCGATCCGATGAACCCGCCGCAGCCGAGCAGGCAAATATTTCTGACGGATGAGGTGCGATTTGTCATAGAGATGCGTCCCGCCGGCGTTGCTGCAAAGCAACCCGGAAAATGCCGCTTATGAGAACGACGGGAACGGTCGTGGGGGACGGTTTGATTCCCGCGAGCAAAGAGCACAACCGCTTAAAATAGTTCATGACTTTCCATTATATATTAGATTTGGTGCGGGATTCCAGCATAATCGCGAAGTAACCTGCGGCTACTTTCCATGGTTCCAATCGATTTTTTCCCTGAATAATTTATAACATCTTTTGCAAAACACCTATGGTTTTTTTCTTCCTCTCGGTAAGGGAAAACAGTATGGATTTTTGCAGGCTATCTTGTTGATTTGCAAATAGAAACCGTTTTGAGGAATTGGTAAAAATTTCACATGTGGAAATACTTCGAGGTAAGCCCGCAGTGGCTCTTAATCATGGATGCACGGATGTGTGAGCGGATTCGTACAGGTAACACTGCGGGTGAAAGTCCGGACCACATCTTAAGGGCACCCGGAAGTCCCATTAACAAACAATATCCGCGGCATGCAGCCTGGAATTTGTGCCAAGAGAGCTGGAATCTTCGACCGGCAATTCCGGGGTTCGCGCGAGTTATTTTGTAGCGTGACCATGACAACCGAAGTCCCCACAAAACGGCGCATTGCCGCGGCATTCTCCGCTAAAGCAAAAGGCTACAGGACCGGCGCTTTCATTCAGCGGCAGATCCTCACCATGCTCGTACCGCATGTCGAGTTCGTTGGACGCTTTCGGGCGCCGTGGCTCGATGCCGGTTGCGGGGCGGGGGGGCTTTGTGACCTGCTGAAAGACGGAAACATTCCCGTGCATCTCATGCAAACGGACCTCGGCCGAGGTACACTGCGCTCCGGCCCCCGTTGTCCGGCGGTGCAGTCGGACATCGAGGCTCTGCCGTTTGCATCGCGCGCATTTGGCGGCGTGGTGGCCTCGTCGGTTCTGCATTGGCTGGCAGATCCGGCTAAGGGTTTAGCGGAAATTCAACGCGTTCTTGTGCCCGGAGGCGCACTTGTATTTTCCATGTTCACAAAGGGTTCATTCGGCGAAGTGCTGTCGCTGCGCCTGGAGCGGAATCGCTCCGTGCCCGTGATTCTGCCGTCGGCCGGAGAATTTGAGGCGCTGTTGCAGACGTGCGGATTCCGAATCCCGCGCCTCTCGACTTTCTCAAAGGAATATTATTTTGCCTCGGCGCTGGATGTGCTCAAATACATGAGCGGCACGGGCACCACTGCGGTTTCCGGCCGGCTGTTTTCTCCACGGGAAATCCTCGAATTATGCCGGAGCTACGAAGACAGGTATGGGTGCTCCCGTGGAGTCACTCTGTCGGTCAAAACGATCCTGGGAACAGCCTTGAAAGCAAACGAGATATAAAGACCATGGCCAGAGGATTTTTCGTAACAGGGACTGATACCGGCGTCGGGAAAACGTTTGTGAGCCGGTTGCTCGTAGAGGCGTTGTCGCGCAGGGGGCCGGTGTCGTACATGAAACCCGTGCAAACCGGCTGCAAGGCGTACAAAGGTTCCGGGCTGCTTGCGCCCGATTTTGAGTATGTCAAGAAGTGGGGGATGCTTGTGCTCGGACCGGAGGAAATCCACGTGCCGTACCGGTTTGTGCCGGCATGTTCTCCTCATCTGGCTGCACGGTTCGCTCGCAGGAAGATTTCGCTGCCGCGCATCGGGATATGCCTTGACAAAATAGCAAAGTTGCCGATGATGCGGGGCGGGTGCGTTGTTGTTGAAGGTGCGGGCGGGGTGTTGGTTCCGCTCGGGCCGTCCGAATCGATGATTCATCTTATGGTTCGCCTTGGGCTTCCCGTCGTCCTCGTCGCAACGCCCGGCCTGGGCACGCTCAATCACACTTTTCTCACCATGTGTGCGCTGGCCAGCGCGGGTCTTCGTTGTGCCGGCCTTGTTGTCAATTGCGCTAAGCCCTGCCTCCGGGATTTTATCCACCGCGACAATGTGAGGACGCTGCGCGCCTACGCTTCCGCTGTTCCGGTTCTGGAAATTCGGCGTGGTGCATCCTGCTCCGGCGACGTAGTGGAGTTCTGCAATGAAATCCTCCGATAGCTCTTTGGACCACCTCTGGTTTCCCTTTACCTGTTCGCAGGACCTGAGCGATTTTCCCCCGCGTGTCATCACGCGCGGCGAAGGCCTGTACCTTTACGACAGGGAAGGCAGGCGGTATCTGGATGCCATCGGGTCGTGGTGGGTGTCGATCCTGGGGCACCGGCATCCGCGGATTAACGCGGCGGTCGGGCGCCAGCTCGACAAGCTTGAACATGTGCTCATGGCAGGGTTCGTGTCCGATGCGGCGCTGAATCTTTCGACCTCGCTTGCGGCGATGCTGCCCCCGGGCCTCACAAGGATATTCTATTCCGACGACGGGTCCACCGCCGTGGAAGCGGCGCTCAAGATCGCTCTGCAATACTGGGCGGCGCGCGGCAGGCGCCGCACCGCCTTTGTGTCGCTGGGCGGCGGGTATCACGGCGACACGCTCGGGGCGATGTCGGTGGGAAACATCCCGGCATACCACTCGCTGTTTCACGACACATTCAAGTCGCAATTGTATAC
>Ga0182027_10001936_pt1 | contig 33828 bp, 31 predicted proteins | sample 712E1DmetaG_FD_121300 | JGI IMG/M metagenome (GOLD analysis project Ga0182027, IMG submission 121300) | Permafrost microbial communities from Stordalen Mire, Sweden - 712E1D metaG (Illumina Assembly) | ecosystem: Environmental > Terrestrial > Soil > Wetlands > Permafrost | place: Sweden...
AGGGTCGGAATAGTAGATGATTGCTTCTTGCAGGGTCTTTGGTTCGCTCATGATTTTGTTCTCCATGAGCTAAATCATACTCTAAACAAGTGGGCGAGTCAAGTAAATGATTGCCCTAATTTGGACCAAGTCTTGCCTTCCCGCGCAGGGCCTGCAATTTCCTCGGCCGAAACCCTCAAGCGTGCCGCCAAGTCAGCATTGATGGGGAAGCCCTCCGACCATGCGCGGCCGTAACGAAACACGCAATTCGGTACCCTCTCGCGCTTTCCACTATCGACGTAACCGGGGTACTTAGCGAACAGGGTTGTTTCACCCATGACCGGGAGCTTGGCGGGGCTTAGCGCCCCGGTCTGTAAAGGTCCCACAACGCCTGACAGCGCACAAACGCCCGTCTCAGCAGGCAGCGACGCGTCGCCCTCAAGCGCACGTGTCAGCAAGGCGATGTGGTCAGGATGGCAGGCGGGCTTCGGATCTCCATCGACCCACGCGTCGAGGAGGACCGCTCCCCCTTCATGAAAAAGTAAGTTCCGCGCTAGTTCGAATAGAGACTGGTCAGGTGTCTCCCCAAGCTCCTCTCTAATCCGAGCGTCGATCTTCTCGAGAAGCTTAGTGCCGCCCGATGGCATGGCGAAGACGTCGAAAAGTACCTTGATTGAAGGTGTGGCGAAGGCCCCGATCCTCCTAGCCCAAAGCTCAATCTGACTGCGGCCGCCAGGCCACGGCTGAAATCGTTCCAATTTCAACGGGGTTGAGTCACAGAGCTTTCTGAAAGCATCAAACCTAGCGGGCAGCGGCCTTTTCCGGTCCGCCAATAACTTCAGCAATTCTGCGTTCCCGTTGGGCCTCAAGGGGGCCCGGTCGCGCTCTCCGCCCTGTTTGGTTTTGTCCCGAAGCGGAACACGCGGGAAGCTATTCTGTTTACCTTTGCGAAGCGTCCAGTGCTTTTGGGCCTGTTCTCCGGGAAGCACCGAAATGCGCTGTACCTCCCCATCAGAACGTAGGAATACGCGTAGAAGATCTTTCCTGCCCAGCAACATGATGTCGTCGTGACGAGGGGTGCATTCTATGCCTGCCGCTTGCAGTCCCTGTTCAATCCCCAAAATGTCAATCAGCATGAGTGCATTCCTCCTGGTCTTCGCTGAAGCATAAAACGCCGTTCTTCACCTCGACATTGTATGTGAACTCGGGGCAGTACTGCCCAGCGGTGGGCCGGTTAAAGACGCTGCGGAGCAGAGACGGAACCGCTAGGCTGAAAGCCGTGTCTACTTCGGTAATGGGCTCGCGGCCGTCACTTCCATCCCGGAATGGACCCCAGTACGAGGCGGTGAATTCACTCCAGCCCAAGCAGGGTGTTTTGTGACAACGCCCCTGGCGGATGCGGCGCTGGAACAAGTCCTGGAGATGGTGTCGCGGGTGGTGGGCGTTTCCAGTGGATGGTATCGCTTCTTTCACCACTCCGTACAACCGGTAACACACGTCGGCCAGCGCGGTGGCGAAAAACTGAAACGAACTCCCCTCGCGAAGCTGCTCCGGTTTGCGAAGCGGTCCACCGTAATTCGTCGTGTAGCGCTGGAATCGAATCTGTCCCCCTGCCTCACCGATGCGCCGACAGATTTCGACCTTAACCGGTTCGATCCATGCCTCGCCTCGCGGCAGCCGAGCAATCGATTCGAAGATTCCTTTACATGCGGACCAAGTCGGCACGGGGTAGGAAGACGGTGTTGCCCCCGTGTCGGGCCGCGTAAACATGGCCAGAGGCCCGGAGACCTCAAGAGAGACTTCGTAAGATGTGCTCATATCCGTGAAACCTCCGCGAAGCGCGCGGCGAGCTTCGCAACGCCCAGAAGATGCTCCTGTAATCCCTGCCATTTGGTGGGTGGTTCGCCTTCGAGGGTGTGTGCGTAAAATGCTGGGATCTTCACAGATCCCCCTCTCGGCCCCGGAGCCTTCGACCGTTTACGCCCGGGCTCACAAGTGCGCGATTAGCGAGGCGACATCCAGGCTGGTGCTTACGCCCCAAATATCGCGTATGCCGGAGTGTACACCTGGCAGTGACGAGTGACAAGCGGAAGAGCCGGAAGAGCAGGTGTCAGGTGCCGGGTGTCGGGGGCCGGGTGTCAGGTGTCAGGTGTCGGGGGCCGGGGGCTAAACCAGGATTCCAGATTACAGATTCAGGATTCCGGAGGCTGAAGAGCAGGTTTCAGGCGCCGGGTGCCAGGTGCCGGGTGTCGGGTGCCGGGGGCTAAACCAGGATTCCAGATTACAGATTCAGGATTCCGGAGGCTGAAGAGCAGGTTTCAGGTGCCGGGCGCCAGGCGCATTGCTGAATTCTGAATTGTGAGTGCTGAATTGTGAATGAAGGCCGAAATCGGTTTTCCGATGTAAACGGGACCCAGCCCGGATTGAGCCATTAATCCAGTGAATCATTTGGAGTGATCTTGCGGCCGGTGGGTGTTTGTGTTCGCAGATAACCGAAACCTGAGCGCTGAGGCCCTACGACGCGAGCAAAAAGGCTTCTTCGACGGCTATGCCCCCAAGGCGCACCAAGTGCTCAACGATATTCCGGAGAAGTACATCGACGATGGAGTGGCTCAGTTCCAGATTCCCGAAAAACTCAAGGCGCCGCCCATCTTCGACCGCGGGACCGTAATGGAAATTGCTGCGCTGTTCGGTGGGGCGGAGAAGCTGCGCACCGCGGTAAGCGAAATGCAGCGTTGCTGTACTCCCCTCAAAACTTGCGCGAAGCGCCTTGGGAGTGCGGCAACAGCAGCTACCGCCTTGAAGCTATGAACGAATTACCAAACAAAGCTCTCACCACAGAGACACAGAGGCACTGAGAACTCAAAAAAAAGGGCCTTTCCTCTGTGCCTCGGCGCCTCAGTGGTTAATGCAATCGATTTTTTCACAGCTTCCTTTTGATGTCTGCGGCTTTTGCCGCCTGCCAGCGCTTGCCCGTGATGAACCACCAAGACACCAAGGCACCAGGAGAGCCCATCGCAAGCGATTGACCCATTGGGTCATTGATTCATTCAAAAAAACGAGCCAAGGGACCTTCAATAAGTCAATGGATCAATGATCCAGGTAATGGTACAGTTTGATGTAGAGGCAGCTTTAGGCCGCCATTTGGCGAGGTAAACTCGCCGCTACAACATCAAACTGAACCACTACCATGTTCCAATGAGCCGATTGAAGAAGTCCGGGGCCAGGTACATCGGCTTACGGGTGGAGACATTACCTCTTGACAACGCGTCTCCGCTGTGCTAGCCTACTAATGTGAACAGCCTGACCGGCGGGGAAGTCCTTTCCCCGCGCATCGAACACCCCGTCCCAGGAGGAACCATGTCCTTACGCAAAGCACCCCAACTTACGCCCGAACTGCTCGCCGCCACGCGCCAGGATGCCGGGCATTCCACCGGACCGCGCAGCGCCGCCGCCAAGATGACGCTGCGGAAGGAACCTACCACCCTCCCAACCGCTCCTGCCGGTCAGGAGGATGGCGCGAGGATGGAGAACGTCGACGAGGCCCTCGGAGGCGACAATGTGTCCGATAATTCACAGAGCGTGGAGGCAGTCGAAGACTTAAAAGTGAATGAATGACGCGGGAATGTCTATGAAAACAAAGGGTCGGATTTCAATAGGCAGCGGAGAAGCTGGAATGTCATAGAAAACAAAGGATGTTACTCGTTTAAAGCGGGAATGTTGTTGAAAATAAATGAGATAGTCTTGGAAGAGCAGGTGTCAGGTCCCGGGGGACGGGTGTCGGGTGCCGGGTGTCGGGGGCTAAACCAGGATTCGGGATTCCGGAGGCCGAAGAGCAGGTGCCAGGTGTCGGGTGTCAGGGGCTGAACCAGGATTCCAGATTCCAGATTCCGGAGGCTGAAGAGCAGGTGTCAGGGGCCGGGGGCTAAGCCAGGATTCGGGATTCAGGATTCCAGATTCCGGAGGCCGAAGAGAAGGTTTCAGGTGCCGGGTGCCAGGGGCTAAACCAGGATTCGGGATTCAGGATTCCAGATTCCGGAGGCCGAAGAGCAGGTGTCAGGTGCCAGGTGTCGGGTGTCGGGTGCCAGGGGCTAAACCAGGATTCGGGATTCCGGATTCCGGAGGCCGAAGAGCAGGTGTCAGGTGCCAGGTGTCGGGTGCCAGGGACTAAGCCAGGATTCAGGATTCGGGATTCCGGAGGCTGGAGGCCGAAGAGCAGGTGTCAGGTGCCGGGTGTCGGGGGCCGGGGGCTGAACCAGGATTCCGGATTCCGGAGTCAGGAGTCAGAAGTCAGGAGCCCAAATGAAGAGCATCTACTTTCTGCCTTCTACTTTCTACTTTCTGCTTTCTGCTTTCTGCCTTCTGCCTACTTCGACCTGCGACGCCCATGTCGCGCAACTGGCACCGGCCACCAGTCTTCATGTTCAATGCTGGACAAAGCAGGCTCATGGCGCGGTGGGGCGATGGGGAGGTGGTCTCAGACGCGCGATTTCCGGAAGCCGCAAGAGTCGTGAGGCGGGCGCCAATTCCACGTCATCCCTTTCGAGTTCCGGTAAAAACCTGGCCAGTGCGGCGATCGTGGTCGGGTAGGGGTGGCCGATGGCCAGGGCCGTGCCCTGCTCTTCCAATACGCGCCGGAGCTGGCGGAGCTGCCCAAGCGTATAGGGCACGGTCTCGATGTCGTCCAAGAACACGGAACGATAAAATGCGGGAAGGCCTTGCCGGCGAGCCGCCTCGAGCGCCACGCTGGCTGCGGTGGTACGGCTATCCACGAAATAGAGGTGGTGTTCGGCAAGCGATCTCATTACCGCAGCCATCAGGCGGGGATCGGCAGTGGCGCGTGACCCCATGTGGTTGTTTACACCGACCGCCTGGGGAACTGAAGCCAAGTCTGATTGCAGGATGCGTTCGACCTCGAATCCGGTCATGCCGACACGGATTTCTCCCTCCCCCGGCGAGGCGTGGGAACTTGCTTCCGGCTCCATCGGGAGGTGAAGTATTACCTCGTGTCCGGCGCGGCGAGCCTCTGCGGCGGTTTCCACAGAGTCGCGAAGGTGAGGGAGAACAGAGAATGTGAGGGGATACGGCAATCCAAGCAGTTGGCGCGCGACCTCGAGCTTCGCTCCGAGATCGTCAATGATAATGGCGGCGTGAAGGATGCGCCGAACCTCACGGAGCTTCCATCGAGACACCTGCTTTCCATGACGTAGCAAGCGGATATCAGCAACCCGCCATCCCTCCTTGGTCCGGGATTCATTGATGACACATTCCAGGCGGCTTCCCTTCGCCTCGCGCTGGAGAGTGGCGACGACCGGCGAATAGACCTCAGCGCCGACTCGCGCCTCAACGGCAGTTTCAGGCTTTGCGGAGGAGCGACCCAGGGGTGACTTGATCCAGACTTGAGATCGCCCGGTAGCTTCGACGGCATTCTCCAGCTTTTGCGCCAGTTCCTGACGATCCTCTTCGCGCACGGGCGCGAGGACATGCCGCTTACAGTTGCCGGCACAAATGGCGAGAGTCAGAAGGAAAACGAGCCGTAGGGTGGAAGCTTGTGTACCGTGCCGAGTGGGAGTCAAGAGAAGAACGACATGCCGGAGCGAGCCCAAGGTTGAATCTTCGTCTCTCCTTGACAATGGGGGTGCTGCACCGCTCAGGCAGCCTTGGCAGGCGCGGACGAATGCGTCAGGATTTCAATTGCCTTGCGAAGCTGCAAATCGTCCTTACCACCGAAGTGTTCGGGGTTCTGCATCTCCTCTTCGCTTTCCATATCAGCGGAGGTGCTTCCCACGTTTTGGACCACGCTGGGCGCAACGCCGTTATCGTTGATCGCCTTGCCGTCGAACCCGTAATATTTCGCTACGGACAGCAGCAGCGCTGAGCCGTCCCCGACCGGGACGGTCCTCTGAAGTACTCCAACCCCAAAACTGCGCACACCGACCACCTCACCGCGCTTGTTGCCCAAGACGGCAGAGGCGACGATCTCCGCAGGCCCGGCGGTGGATTGGTTGATGAGCACCGCCAACGGTAGATTGCTTACACTTTGAGTGGGATGGGCCGTGATGTCCTGCCTGGGATAACGTTGGCCGGAAAGGTATGTGATCAATCCCTTGTCCAAGAAAAGGTTGGTTGTATCAATCGCTTCCTGCACATCGCCGCCGGCGCAGTTTCTCAGATCCAGAATGATCTTATGAGCCCCGCTCGCCTCAAGCTCTTTGAGCTTGGCAGCAATCTGCCGAGCCTTGCCCTTCTCAAAGGTTGAAACGCGCAGATACCCGTTCCCCTCGTCCACTATCTTTGCCACAACCGGAGGATAATTCAGTATAGTGCGAGTCAAGGTGATGGGCTCCGGTTCGCCCCGAGCTTCCTTCACCACATAGAGTTTTACCGTGGTCTCGGGCGCCCCAGCCAGCAAGCGCTGGATTTGCAGCACGGAAAGCTCCCGTGTGGCCAAGGCCTCCACGCGATCGATTAAGTCGCCAGCCCTCACGCCGAGCTTCTCCGCCGGACTTCCTGGTAGCACGGAAATCACGGTGGCATAGCCCATCCTCTTGGAGAGAAATATGCCGACGCCCGCCGGGCCCGGGTCAGGATGCTTCAGGTAGTCTTGATACTCTGTGGGAGTAAAGTACGTGCTGTAAGGGTCCAGGGCCTCGAGCATGCCGCGGATTGCCCCATCCGTTACCTTCTTGAGGTTGGGTTCGATCACATAATCCATGCGGATGCGGTTCAATACTTCGCTATAAACTCCCAGGTCGCGGTACGTCTTCTCCGAGGTCGACTCGCTCTTCCCGAGCAATCCTCCCAGGACGATACAAAACACCAGAAGACTGGAAACCGAGATTAACGTAACTCGTATGCGAGTAGTCATTACCTGGAAATCTCCTTCAGCGGCGGCCCGAGAGGCCCTCCCTGCTCAAAGTATAGCACAGCAGTAAATTGGATGCACCCGGCTAGTCTAAAGTCACTGCGGACAATTCTGAATTATCAATTGCCTTCGTAACTTCCCGCACCGCAGGCTGACCCCTGCTTATTGCGGCCCACCTGTCTTCTGTCTGCTGGGGACCGGGAAGAACAGCAGGCAGCCGCCAATTCATAATTCAGGATTCCCCTAGCCCGCATTTCTCACCACGTTTGGACGCTCTTGGGGGGCCGCCGGAAGGGCGGGGCTGAACAGGCTGCGGAAAAACTCTCCACGGGTGTCATCCTGAGCGCAGCGAAGGATCTCGCTCTGCGTATCTTCTTGAAAATGCACAGGGCTAGATTCTTCGCTTCGCCCTGCACCGTACGGTACGGGGCTTCGGTCAGAATGACAGTTTCGAAGAGTTTTTCCGCAGCCTGTGAAGCCCCGCCCTTCCGGACCCGTAGTGAGAAATACGGGCTAGCCCCTACCACCTAACTTCGGATTTAGGCCCTTTTCCCGGGAGGCGCCCTTTTTGGGAAAGCCTGGGGCAGAGGCTTCCGACCGCACTGGCTGGCGACGAGTCGCAAGGCTAGATTTGAGAAGGGCAATCTTGCGGCTGGCCCGCTTGCCGAGTTTTTGGTTTAGGAAGCGTCCTTTGTTCATGATAATGATGCGCGAAGGTGCGAATCGACGGAATTGCTAGCCCTTGGATTCCACACCCTCCACCGCGGCCTCCTGATTCAAAGGTGTTAAGAAAGTCCCCGATATCCGATCATGCCAGGTTAGGCCGTCACTATCCACCAGTGCCCAAAAGAAACCCATCATGAAAGCCGAGAGCGACACTAAGTAACCAAAAGCGCGCAAGAGGGACTCCCGGGGCGCCGGTGGGCAACCTTCCATATTTCGAACTGCAATGCCCATCCAAGCCAGGCCGGGCGTGGAGAACGTGAGTGCCGTGAACAAGCCAAAATATGCGTAAACGAAAATGATCGCGATAAGCGCCACAACGACGAGGTTTGGAGGGATCGGAGTCAGGCGGCCACCGGCCCTCCAAAAGATGAGTGCGAATAGCCCCCCCCCAAGCAAGAGGACTAATCCATCTACCAAGCCCGCCAGGAACCTGCGACCCAGAGGCGCCACGAAAAGGGCCGGTAGTTCCAGTTCAGAGGCAGCCGCTGAAGCGCCAACCTCCGACGGCCCGACAAAGATCTCCAGACGATTGTCTGCCAGCGAAGCCGGTTCGATGCCGAATTCGTCTGCTTGAGGCAGCCCAACCTCGAGAATCTCCAGTCCCTCGTCATCCCGTTCCTGCGTTTCCGCGTCCGAATGTTGCACGTCATCTTCAAGCGCTGAAAGAGGGGCAAATTCAGCGTCAATGCTATGAGCGTTCGGCGGGAATTCGAGGACCTTCTCTTCGCCCGGCTCCGTAGGCTCGCTGGTTTCTCTCCATTCAAATTCCAAGTCGAGGTTCTCCTCCGGGAGAGGTTCGTTTCGGAGTCGGGCGCGGCGCTGCCGAAAGGTCTGGACGCGCTCGGAAAGCTCCTGCCTCCAGGGCACAGGCTCTTGCTCCAGGGGAGGGGTTGTGGTCGTTGCCGGGGGTTCGCGAAGATCGGGCGCGCCTTCAAGTTCGACATCATCTAACATAGTCTGAGATCCCCTGTCTTGCGGGGTTGCGCTGGTGGATTTGCTTTGAGTTGGATCCGTATCGGGGGGGGGCTGACCCATAGCTTTTTCCTCGTGTTGCCTCACAGGCCCGGACTGGGCAAGGGGCGACATTTTAGCGGCGAAAGATGGCGGGCGCGGCGCGGGCACAAGACTGGCGCCGCACTTCTTACATTGTGCAAGTCCAGGGTAGCTGACGAAGCCGCATTTAGGGCATTTCACCGGGTGCTCAAAATCCTCCGGGCAGCGTTATACGCTCTCTAATGCATCTTAGCAAATTGATTCGTTCGAGCAAAGCTGCTTCGGGTAAAATAAGGCCTCTGTGCTTGCCCATGAACATTGTGAGCGTTTCCTTTTCCTTGCGGAAAAATAGCGTGCGTGTTGCTTTAGGGTTGTTCTTCGCGCTGGGCACGGCCTTGATCTCATCGGGGCAACAGCAACACTCCGTGCCGCTGAATTTCCAGAGTCCCGACAAAATCCTCAGCATCCGCGCCGATTCCCAGGAGAAAGACAAGGGTATTTACCATCTTCGCGGGCACGTGGAGGTGACCTACCACGGCATGAAGCTGACGGCAGACGAGGTTACCTACGATGAAGCGTCAGCAGAAATCGTGGGTACGGGGCATGCGCTTTTCATCGATCCTCGTGCCCATATTGCGGCCGACGACGTCCACTACAACATCCGAACCCAGAAGGGCTGGTTTTCAAACGGTCACGGCTTCGTCCATTCCAATGTGCGCCCCCCGCGTATGGTGCTTGACACGGAAAATCCCTATTACATCCAGACTGACCGGTCTAAGGTGCTTTACACGGCGAACCCCTTTTACATCCAGGGAGAGGAAATTGCGCGCCTGGATGAGAATACGTACACGGTGAAAAATGGCAGGTTTACGACTTGCGATTGCGAAGCAACGGGTTGGTCCTTTTCCGCCAGTGAGGCGAAGGTGGTGTTGGACGACAAGGTCTTAGCGCGTGGTTCTGTCATCCGATTCCTGGACGTCCCTCTTTTCTACGTCCCCGTCATAGGTACTTCCATCGCCCGCAAGCCTCGCCATACCGGCTTCTTGCTTCCACACATTGGGACTTCTTCGCAGAAGGGGACCGTCGTTGGCGCAGGGTTTTTCTGGGCTATAAGTCCCAGCATGGATCTGTTGCTGGGTCTGGAAAATTACAGCCTTCGAGGGCTGGCCCCGAGAGCACAGTTCCGGGCGACACCCAGCGATAAAACGAAGCTCAGGGTGGACTTTTTCGAGGTAAATGACAAGGACAAGGTTCTGGCAAATCGCGCCCCCGGCAAGAGCATCAAGGCGGTCGGGGACACTGAGGATTTGTTCTACGGATTTCGCGGCGTCGCGGACGTGGACTACGTTTCATCACTGGCTTTCCGCGAAGTCTATTCGCCGACTTTCACCGAAGCGGTCAATTCCGAAGCCCATCAAGTCGGGTTCGCAACCAAGGATTTCGACGCCTACAGCGTCAACGTCTATGCCTCCCGTTATCAGGACTTTCTCTCCGCGCAACTGGTGCCGGGAAACTCCATTATCATCCGCCAAACGCCCGAATTCTCGTTCTTGGGGATGGACAAGCAAGTGCGTGAGAGCCCCTTCTACTTTTCCTTCGAGACTTCGGGCGGCGAGATGGGGCGCAGCGAACCAGGACTTTACCTCCCGTCACTGGCTGAGCGGCTGGACTTTCACCCGGAGGTCACCCTCCGTCTCCCGGAATTCTGGGGTTTCCACCTCACTCCTTCGGCAGGAATGGACGCGGCCCGCTACGGCACCAGCCTGGAACCAACCCACGACCCGCTTGCCAGGCTCCTGGGCGAGTTTTCGCTCGATTTTCGGCCGCCTTCCTTGGAAAAAGTCTTTGCGCGGCCACTATGGGGCCGGAGACTTAAGCACGTTATTCAACCGGACATCGTTTATCGCCTGGTCAAAGCCAGGAATCCGGAAGAACTCGCCAACGTTGTTCGGTACGATGATCTGGACATCCTCTCCCAAACCAATGAAGTTGAGTACTCGCTGACGAATGTTATCCTGGCTCGCAAAGACGTTCCGGCAGGGACTGCGGACACACCCCAGGCTCGGGAACTGATTTCGTGGCGTATCTCGCAGAAATATTATTTTGACCCCACGTTCGGCGGTGTCCTGGGACCGAACAACCCCATTATTTGGGAGCCGACGCTCTCACTCACAGGATTTCACTTCATTCCCGGCAGGCGTTTGTCACCGGTCGTCTCCGACCTGAAGTTGGCTCCCTTCTCGTTTTACGACACTGAGTTGAAAGTTGATTTAAGCCCGAACGGTGAAGGTATGCTTGACGCTGGCATTACCTCTCATGTCAGGCACGGCGTTTATGGGCTGGCCTTCACCGACTTCTACATCAATAAAAATAGCTATATTAACCTTCTGAATGGGACCACCAGTGCCCCCTCCACTACACCGACTGCCACTTCTTCCTACCATCTCTTGAACCTCCTCGCGACGTATGGGGACTTTAACCGCAAAGGGTTGAGTGGCGCGTTCGGCGTGGACTACAATCTTGTTCAGAAGGTTGCCGTCAGCGATGTCGGCCAACTCAGCTATAATTTTGGCTGCTTCGGGATAAATGTTGAGTATCAGCGGTTTTCGCTAGGGACTCTGCGGCAAGAGAGTGTCTACCGAGTGGCAATCTCGCTAGCCAACATCGGGACGTTCGGGGATTTTAAGCCGCGCGACAGATTGTATTAACCGTCTATGGCCTGCACCTTGGCGAATGGAAGGATTGTGGGGAGCCGAACTGAGTAACTTCGGGCAACAGATTCCAGGCCACGGACGAAGGAGCTTGCCATGTCGTTCCCAACCCATCGACCCCGCAGATTGCGGCGGACCGAGACGCTTCGCCGCCTTGTGCGCGAGAACCAACTCAACGCCCGGTCTCTTGTCTATCCGCTCTTTGTTTGTCCTGGATCGAAGGTTAAGGACGAAATCAAGTCGATGCCGGGAAACTACCGCTGGTCGGTCGATCTGTTGGTGGACGAATGCAAGTCGGCGCATGACCTGGGCATCCCTGCCGTAATCCTGTTCGGCATCCCGGAGAGCAAGGACGAAGTGGGCTCAGGCGCCTACGACCCCAACGGGATCGTGCAACGGGCGGTGCGGGCGATCAAGAGAGAATTGCCGGATTTGCTGGTAATGTGCGACGTGTGTCTGGACGAGTACACGAGTCACGGTCACTGCGGCCTGATCAAGAACGGCGAAGTGGACAACGACTCGACACTTCCACTTCTGGCAAAGACCGCTGTCACCCAGGTCGAGGCCGGGGCCGACATCGTGGCGCCCTCCGATATGATGGACGGCCGCGTGGGGTGCATTCGCCAGGAGTTGGACGCCCGCGGCTTTACCCAGACACCTATTTTGGCTTATTCCGCCAAATACGCTTCGGCGTTCTACGGACCCTTTAGGGAGGCCGCGGATTCGGCGCCGAAGTTTGGGGACCGCAAGGCCTACCAAATGGATCCCGCCAACCAACTCGAAGCCCTGCGCGAGATTGCCCTGGATGTGGAGGAAGGCGCAGACATCATCATGGTGAAACCCGCGCTTCCTTACCTCGATATCATCGCACTCGCCCGCTCCGAGTTCGATGTCCCCATCGCCGCCTACCAGGTGAGCGGCGAATTCTCTCTCATCGAGGCCGCGGCCAGGGCGGGATGGATTGACCGCGACCGGATGATGATGGAAACCCTCACCTCAATCCGAAGGGCCGGCGCGGATATCATCCTGACCTACTACGCCAAAGAAGTCGCCCGCTTGCTGGGGTAGCGCGGACCTCAAGAACGGAGGTCCGCGTCACCTGCTGAAGGGTCAAATCCCAGACCGTAGCGCGCCTTCGACGGCCGAGCAGAAGGTGTCAGTTTCTTCCACGGTTGTGTAGACATTAGGCGTGATGCGGATGCCGCCGTAGTCGCGGCGCACCTGGGGGTGGACGATAATCCGGTGCTTCTCCCAGAGAAGGGCGCCGAGCTTTCCTGGATCGGCTCCCTCCACGGTGAAGAATCCCAGTGCGCAGGACTGCTGGGGGTCGAAGCTGGTCAAAATCTTAACACGCGGGTTTTCGGCAAGCCGGCGCGCCCAGCGGTCCTTCAGGTAGCGCAGCCGCGCGGATTTCCTTTCTATCCCGATCCCTTCGTGGAAATTCAGAGCCTCCGAAATGGCAGTGGAAATGGCCGCCGGGTGGGTTCCGATCTCCTCAAATTTGCGGATGTTGCCCCGCATTTCCTCGGGCGCTGCCATCAATGGCCAAAGACCCGGTATCTTTTCTTTCCTGACATAAAGGAACCCCGCCCCTATAGGAGCGCAGAGCCATTTATGGAGACTCGTGCCGTAATAGTCACAGTCCAAATCGGCGACCTGAAAAGGCAGGTGTGCGAAGGCGTGGGCGCCGTCCACGATCGTTTCTATGCCCCGGCTGCGGGCCATCTGGCAGATCTTCTTGACGGGGAAAATCTGCCCTGTATAGCATGTCATGTGGCAGAGAAGAATCACCCGCGTGCGCGGGGTGATGGCCTGCTCGAATCTTTCATACAAGTCATCCAAGTCGCGGGGAGGAACTGGGAACGAGAAAGTCTTGAGGACAATCCCGTCCCGCCTTTCCCGCTGTTCCCAGGTGGTCAACATGCGCGGATAGTCTTGGTCGGTGGTGAGGACCTCGTCGCCGCGTTTCAACTCCAGACCAAATTGACAAATTTCCAACGACTCGCTGGTATTGCGCGTGATGGCCATCTCTTCGCTTGCACAGCCAAAATTGGCGGCCAGTCGGCCCCGAATCGCCTCCACCTGGCCCTCCAGTATGCCCTGGTTCCGGACTGCGGCCAGATTGACGAAATCTTGGTACCGTCGCAAGGCCTGCTCAACCACTCGCGGCGAAGGGGACACGCTACCGTTGTTGAGGTTGATGAGGCTGCGATCGACATCAAAGGCAGATTGAATTTGGAACCAGAAGTCCTCGTCTGGCGCCAAACTCTCTGCCGACCGGCCAGCGGCTCCCTCTCCGGCGGCGAGAATCCGTGGCACGCCGTCTTCGCGAAAAGCAGGAACGAGCGCTGCTGTACCCGCGCTGGCGGCCTGCAAAAAGGTTCTCCGATTCATAACCAAAAGACCTCCTCAAGACGAAGTAGATTGGACCGAGTCAAAGGGAAAGGAATCCAACAATAGCGAGATTTTCCGTCGCAGGTTCTCATTCAGTCTGAAGGGAAAACCATTCGCTTTGCATGTTCAGCCGAGAGCGCTGGTGGACCATCCGCGCCCCGGATTCACCTCCCAGAACATCAATACTGAGAACTTTCGTGCGGGCAGGTATGCGGCCCGCGATACCCGCCCGCACTGCCACACATGAAGCACCTAGAAGTGCAACCGCAAGGAGTACTGTAACTCGCGTCCGGTGTTGGCTTGACTCGTGCTCATACCGAACGTTGAATCGTATACATTCGTGTCCGGGTCGCCCGGGACGAAGTTGTTGAACAAGTTGTACGCCTCGAACCGGAACTCGAGCATGAAGCGCTCAGTCAACTTGAAGTTCTTGGAAATGGTGCTGTCGAGTTCCCACCAGCGTGGCCCGGTCAGCCCTGCATACTGGATTGGGTTGGTGCGCGGTGTATAGGGCAGCGGAGCCTGGAAATCGGAAGTGTTAAACCACTTGGTCAGGGACGGCTGGGAGAGGATTGGATCTCCGTTGGCGATCATCTGCCCGAATTGCAGGAAGTCTCCCGAATGCCACATAAAATTGTGACTGGTCGTCCACCCTCCCAGGATTCCATTGACCACCTTCGGGAGGTTCGGCAGAAACCTCTGTCCCCCTCCAACAGGCAATTTGTAGGCGAAGGCAACGTTCAACCGGTGGTGGGGGGCGCCATCGGGATGCATGGTCGGGTGATCTGCAAACGTATCCGGATCATTGAAGAAGATCTGGGAATCTTCGTGGTTAAAGTTGTACGCCGTCATTAGGGTGAAACCTCGACTGAACGCGCGCTCCGCTCTGATCTGGAGGGCCTGGTAGTGCTCGGAAAAGCCCGAGTTGAACATTTGTGTCAGGCTTCCGTATTGGGGGTAGGGCTCCAGCAGGCTGCCCACTGATACCTGCGGCTCATCGCGAAGCGGTCCCGGGAAGGTCTGCGGCGTCCCATAGTTATAGAAGGGATTGGGCACCTGCTCAGCGAGCGCGCTCCCGTACGTATAGCTGAGTTGGGGGTTGGCCTCGTTGAGGTTGCGGGACTCGAATGACCCGCCTCCGTTGGAGGGTGGCTGGATGTTGTGCCCAAAGTTTACGAAATAAGTGACGTCCATGCGGAAATCGCCCGGCAGCATGAACTGATAGGTGAAGTTGAGGCGGTCGTTAGTCGGTGTCTTCACGCTCTGGTTGAACCACGAAGCGGCGGCGGTGCCGATGTTCGTGTAGCCACCAAGGCTGTCGCCTTCCGGCAGGACTAGCGAGTTGTTGCTAGGGAACGGATTGCTGAACGTCGCTTGCGGAACGCCTTGCAGGAAGGGCAGCACAGTCGAGGTGGCCGAGTAACCGTACTGGGGGATGTTCCAATTCGGTCCGATGACCGCCAGCAGAGTGGAGGCAAAGCGCGCATAGCCGATGCGGACCGCGCTCTTGTCGGTGACGCGGATCGCCGCGCCGACCCTGGGTTGCAGCGAGAAGTTGGGAGTCCCATAGACGCTTTTATGGCTGGGGGTGGCGAACTGCCACATCCCGTCGTACGTGGGGGTAAGGCCGTACTGGGTCACCTGGGTGGGCATCACCGGCGGATTGGCCTGCATATACGGGATAGGCGCGCTGAAGTTCATAGTTTGGCCCATCCGATTATTGGCTTCGACAATCCCGGTTTCGTATTCGTCTCGCAAACCTATGTTCAGGGTCAGTTTGCGGTTCACTTTGATGTCGTCCTGGAAGAAGGCAGCCCACTCGTTGTCGCGGGTGAACATGATGGGCGAGTAACTGGAGGTGCCTTGCACCGCGCCCAGCAGCAAGGAGGCAAAGGGATCGCCACTATAAGTCGTGTCCGGCGACGCGAACGTGTTGGCGGTATAAGCCGACTCAAAATTGAAGTTGAAAGGGGACGGCAAATTGGCGTGCTCCCATTGATGCCAAATCGAGCCACCGAATTTTATGTCGTTCCGGCCCGTGTGTTTCACCAGGGTCGGCTGGAAGCTCCATTTGCGCGGCTTGCCAAGCCACATGCCGGTCATGCCCGAATAATAGCTTCCCACGTTTATCCGGGGGTAGGGGACAAAGGCTCCATTGAGCTCCGACATATAGGGCTGGTACCACGGGTTATTGGGCCAGAATTTCGAATACCCCGCCACGCCTCCCTTCAGCCCCGCCCATGGCGAACTGTAGTTGATGCCGTGTGTCGTTATGCCAAAGCGCAGGTCCAGCATGGTGGAAGGATTGATCGTGTAGAGCGCGTCGCCGACCGAATTGATAGTCGCCGTCAATCCGCCATCAGCGTCGGTGAAAGCGGGTGAGTTATCGCCCGAGTAATTGTTGTTGCTTTCCCATTCACGAAACTGGCTGTAGCGATAGAAGACTTTCCATTTATCGGTCGGATTCCAGTCCGCACGGCCGGACCAGTTGTCATAATGCGACCACCAGGGGTAAGTGAACTCCCAGTTGTTCTGGTGGGTGTAAGGATTGTCACCCGCCCTGTTGGGCTGCCACACGTCTTGCATGAAAGCCAGCCCGCTCGCATCCATGCGGCTCTGTGGGATCTTATTGCCGGGAAATGGAGTGCGAGAGATGGCGCCGGTGACCGGGTCGATTGTCGTCGACAATGGATCGTAGATCGTCCGGAGGGTGCCGTATTGGTTCAGCGATTGCGAATAATCGCCGGTGCGTTCCAGGGCGGTGGGAAGCGTCATCGCCTCGGTGCCGAAGGGGAACTCGGAATGCCACTTTTCATACGAGGCAAAAAAGAACAGCTTGTTCTTGATAATCGGGCCGCCCGCGTTGATTCCCCCGATGTTGTAGCGACTTTGGTTGGGCGTGCGCGTGACCGCGCTGGAGACGGCGTTCAGGTCGGGGTTGCGCCCGTAGTAGTAAGCCATGCCGTGCAGGCTGTTGGTGCCCGCCTTCGTGGAGACCGAAAGGATGCCGCCGGCGCTCTGCCCGAACTGGGCATCCACGGCGTTTTGCTGAACGCTCATTTCTTGGACAACATCCATGGGCGGGGTCCAGCCTGAGCGCGAACCCACGACGATGGTCATGCCGTCCAGCAGGATGTCGTTACGGCCTAACGTGTTGCCAACGTCCACCCCGTTCGCGACCATGGAGAAGAAGGGGTTGCGTTCGTCCAAGGTCCCATAGTAATTCACCACGGCGGGGTTCAGCAGCGCCAAAGTGAACGGGTTGCGGCCTATGACGGGAAGTTCTTTCAGCATCGCTCCGTCCACGTTCTGCGACATCGTGGTGCTGTTGAATTCTACGTTGACGGCGGTAGCCGTGACCTTTACAGATTGGGTTAAGGCCCCGACCGTCATGACCGCGTTCACGGTCTGATCTCCACCAGTCTCAATGATGATGTTTTCATGGACCCAGCGTTCGAACCCCGCTGCCTCTACGGCAACGCGGTAGATGCCGGGATCGACGAAATTGAAGAGATATTCTCCGGTCGCGCCGCTGGACGTGGACACGGTGTAGGAGGTGTTGATGTTGGTTAGAGTAACCTTCGCCCCCGCGATCGCGGCTTGGCTTGGATCGGTCACGACACCTTGCACCCGCCCCGGGGAGTTCTGGGCATAAGCGCTAACGGCGAACATTAAAACCAGGAATGCGGCTTTTAAGATTTTCATTTCGTGCTCTCCTTTTGCTCTTTCTAAATAATAATGATGTTAACCGTGAGCCGTCCGTCAATCGCACCCACGCGGTTTAGCCGAGACGGGAACGGCTCGGGTTCCCAGAAGGATATAGGTGCCACCCGCACTAGTCGAAAGCACGCTAACACTCAAGTTTCCACCTGTCAAGATACAAAATTGCGGCGGCATCATGGTCACTTTGCGTCACACAGCCGGAGGTTCGAAAAGGCGAAATTCCTTGAAGGGTGAGGTGGGGGTCCCGCAGCGATTTCGCAAACTGTGGCCAATGCCGCCGATAGTCTTTTGATCCTTCAAAACTTTCCACCTCCTTTCCTGACCAAGCCATTCTTGCAAATCTTCAAAAGGTCTTTTGCAGGGCCGTATAAAGTGTTTGACTTCCCCGCCCGTTTGGCCGCCCTGCCGGAAGGACGACAGTCTCCCCGGCATCTTTGGCCGAAGGCGTTCGCCAGCGTGTTTCTGGACGGGGCGATCCGGATCCCCAATATGCACCGCCTGGAAGCCGAATTCCGGCGTGGGGTCCTGACGCAGCGGATTGGAAAGCTCAGCGAGGACGCCATAGGCTAGGCGCTGCAGCACCAGGACCCTGCCTCGATCCTCGCTCTGCGTTGTGTGGGCATCCGCTTTCAGAATGATGGGGAAACCGAAGTGGCGTGCGCGCTGGCGTTATTACAGGAACTGGACCGACAACTGGGGCGCCGGCTTATCGACTTTGTCCGCGAGGTTTACGTTGGAGATCCGCGCGTTGCGTTGCAGTTCCGCTAAGATTTTCCAATCGATCGAGTCGAGGTCCAGGTGATCCATTGCCGTTCTCTACAAGGAATGCGGAATAATATGCTGCTATTGTTATCATGCGAAGTATATCCTGCTTCAAAGCAAAACTATAACGGGAAAATAAGAAATCGCGTGCTGCCACGGATCACATAGCATTCAGCTTTTAATCCATGTCGAAGAATAGCAGCGCCAAAACCATCCTCAAGCCCGGTCTGGTAGCCAGGTTATTGCCGGACGGCGATCCGGTAGAGACCGAGGAATGGTTAGAGTCCCTCGATGCGGTGCTGCATTCCGAGGGTCCAGAGCGTTGCAAAATTCTCCTCCAGGAGTTGTACCAACACGCTCAGTCTCTGGGCGTGGAAGTCAGCGCCCTACTGAACACGCCGTACCACAACACGATCGCTCGGTGCGATCAGCCACCCTATCCTGGAGACCTGGAGATCGAGCGACGGATCATTTCCATTGTGCGCTGGAATGCGCTGGCTATGGTCGTTCGCGCGAACCGCCAAAACAGTCAACTGGGTGGACATCTCTCGAGTTACGCATCAGCCGCCGAACTCTTCGAGGTTGGTTTCAACCATTTCTTTCGCGGCGACGACCAAGCTTCGGAAAGGACGGCCGATCTCGTCTTCTTTCAACCGCACTCGGCTCCCGGGGTCTACGCGCGTGCCTATCTAGAAGGGAGGCTGACAGAAGAGCATCTCGCGAACTTCCGCCGAGAGGTGGACGGCAAGGGCCTGTCTTCATATCCGCATCCATGGCTCATGCCCAGCTTCTGGCAATTTCCGACGGGGTCCATGGGGCTCGGCGTCATCACCGCTGTATACCAGGCTCGGTTTATGCGCTATTTGGCGAACCGTGGCTTGATGCACGCCTCAGACCGAAAGGTTTGGGCCTTCGTCGGTGACGGCGAAATGGACGAACCGGAATCACTGGCGGGATTGACCCTTGCGGCGCGCGAAAACCTAGATAATCTGATTCTTGTCGTTAACTGTAACCTTCAGCGCCTGGATGGACCTGTGCGAGGCAACGGCTCGATTGTGCAGGAGTTGGAGCGCCTCTTTGTCGGCGCGGGTTGGAACGTGATCAAGCTGTTGTGGGGTTCCGATTGGGATGATCTTTTCGCCCGCGATCGGCACAACGTGATCTTGCGCCGACTGCATGAGACTGTTGATGGGGAGCTACAGAGTTACGCCGCCCACGATGGTGCTTTCAATCGTGAGCGCTTCTTCGACAAATACGAGGAGCTGCGTGAGCTTGTCTCCCATCTATCCGACTCCCAGGTCGACGGTCTGACGCGAGGGGGGCACGATCCCGTCAAGATCTACGCGGCATTCGATGCAGCGATGCGGCACGCAGGGCAGCCGACTGTCATCCTGGCGCTAACCAAGAAAGGATATGGACTGGGACGCTGGGCAGAAGGTCGGATGTCTGCCCACCAACAAAAGAAGCTTGACAATGACGCCTTACGATCATTCCGTGATCGATTCAAACTGCCGTTGTCGGACGAGGATGTCGAGAACGCCCGATTCTATCGCCCTCCTCTCGACAGCCCTGAAATGTCCCATCTTCACGAATGCCGAAGAAGGCTCGGAGGATTCGTCCCCGCGCGCGCAACGACAGCGCAGAAAGTGGACACGCCCAATCGCACCGCATTTGCCGGGTTTGCCTTTGAGCCGGAGGTTCGCGAGATGTCTACCACCATCGCGTTCGTCCGAATGTTGAACGGCCTTCTCAAGGACGGGACATTGGGACCACGGATCGTTCCAATCGTGTCCGACGAAGGACGAACTTTCGGCATGGAGTCGTTATTCCGCACGGTAGGAATTTACTCTCCTTGCGGGCAACTTTACGAACCCGCGGATAAGGAAAACTTCCTGTATTACAGGGAATCGACCGACGGCCAAATCCTCGAAGAGGGGATTACCGAGGCAGGGGCGCTCTCATCCTGGATCGCGGCAGGAACATCGTACAGCCACCACGCAATCCCAATGGTTCCTTTCTACATATATTACTCCGTTTTTGGATTCCAGCGAGTCGGGGATCTGATCTGGGCTGGGGCCGATTCGCGCGCGCGAGGGTTCTTGCTCGGTGGTACAGCAGGGCGCACAACTCTATCTGGCGAAGGTCTACAACACCAAGATGGTAGCAGCCACCTCATTGCCTCGACCGTCCCGAACTGCCGAGCCTATGATCCATGCTTTGCTTATGAAATCGCCCTTATCCTAGAACATGGCTTGAAAGTAATGCTGGAAAGACAGGAAGACGTGTTCTTCTACCTCACCTTGATGAACGAGAACTACGTTCACGCGACAATGCCCGACGGAGCAGAAGAAGGGATCATCTGCGGGATGTATCTGGTACGCCCCAGCCGACTGGCAGTTGCCTCCCCTCCCCGGGGCGGCATGAATTTCACTCCGCGTCAAAACTCAAAAGCGACCAATGTCCGTTCAGCATGTGCCGGATCCGTACGATCCCCTCGCGTTCAACTCTTGGGCTCGGGGACGATTCTTCGGGAGGCCCTGGCCGCTGCCGATCTTCTCGAGCGCGACTGGAATATTCCTGCGGACGTGTGGAGCGTAACGAGCTTTACGGAACTGCGTCGTTCAGGTTTAGAAATCGAGCGCTGGAATCGACTCAACCCAACCCGACAGCCACAATTATCTTGGGTAGAGAAGTGTCTGGGCTCTACAACTGGGCCTGTGATTGCTGCTACCGATTACGTGCGCGCTGTTCCAGACCTCATCCGAACCTGGGTTCCCCGGCGATACATAACTCTCGGGACGGACGGCTTCGGCCGAAGCGATACACGTGAAGCTCTGCGCAGATTCTTTGAGGTGGACCGTAACAACATCGCACTCGCCGCCATCAGCGCACTTGCAGACGATGGATTAGTTGGTAGGTCTTTGGTGTCCCAGTTTATGACCCGGCATTCCTGCACCCCTCCTGTGCCTCCTCCCTGGGGTGACAAGCGCTGCAACGGGCCCCTCACTTGATATAAGGAATGTGGCAATTGATTCACTTGCTGTGCCACAAGAATTTCAGTCTGAATTCGGCCTCCACTTTTCTCCTGGAAATTCTCTTAGCGAATGAGGCCTCCCCTCATGACCCAGCGCCTAGCCTGCGGAGACTGAACCCTTACCTTCTCGCCAGAGGAGGCTTGAGGTAGGACTTCAGAGGCCCGTGTTCGGGTAGCGGAAGCGCCGTACTGTATTTTACCTGCTTCAAGGCGACACTCGATTGAATGTTGCCCACTCCTGGAATCTTTGCCATAAACTCGGTAACAAATCGCTGATACTCCGGGAGGTCGGATACGACGACGCGCAGCAGGTAATCCGACGTGCCGGTCATCAAGTAGCATTCCATGACCTCCGGACGCTCCTTCACGGCCTTTTCGAACGTGTTAAGGCTGGGTTCGACCTGCCTCTCGAGCCTAACCTGGACAAATACGTTCACGCCAAGACCTACTGAGGTGGGATCCAGGAGAGACACGTGCCGGATTATGAATCCCCTTCGCTCAAGTGTTCTTACTCTGGCTAGACAGGGCGAGGGGGATAAATTCACTTTGTCCGCGAGGTTCACGTTGGAGATTCGAGCGTTGCGTTGCAGTTCCGCTAAGATTTTCCAATCGATCGAGTCGAGGTCCAGGTGATCCATTGCCGTTCTCCACGAGGAATGCGGAATAATATGCTGCTATTGTTATCGTGCGAAGTATATCCTGCTTCAAAGCAAAACTATAACGGTAAAATAAGAAATCGCGTGCTGCCACGGATCACATAGCATTCAGCTTTTAATCCATGTCGAAGAATAGCAGCGCCAAAACCGTCCTCAAGCCCAGCCTGAAAGCCAGGTTATTGCCGGAAATACGAGGACTTGAGCGAGCTTCCTTCCCATCTATCCGACTCCCAGATCGACGGTCTGACGCGAGGGGGCATATTTGCGGCAGGCTCGATGTCCGGCAAGAGATGGGCAGGCAACCGAGGGGGTAGCGATCTTAGCCGTGTCCCGAGTACCCAAAGTCGCTTTGCTGTGGACGATTTCAAACCATTTCGGGCGTGCGCTGGTACACGGAATCGCACGTTATGCGCGCTTGCATACGCCGTGGTCACTGTATATGTGTAGTGGAGACTTTGAACGGGGGCGACCCCGCCTGGAATTCACAGGAGCGCTCGCCGAGAGCTGCTCAGCAGAGGAAATCGAATATATCAAAGGCATGGGCATCCCTGTGGTGCTAGGGGAGCCTAACACTGAGGAATTGGCAGTCGGAAATCTTTTGCGGGGAGTGAGCACAATCGCGACTGATTCGCCGGCGATAGCGAACATGGCTGCGGATCACTTGGTAGGGCAGGGCCTCCGAAGCTTTGCCTTTTGTGGGATCCAGAACTGTCCATGGTCACTTAAGCGGGAACAGGCTTTCTGCGGACGGATAGGAGAAATAGGCTTTCCCTGCGAGAGGCACCGAATTAACGTGGGCGACTGGCCGAGGCAGGGGGACTGGACTCGTGAATGGCCCGCAGAGCAATCCCGTTTGTCCCTGTGGCTGAAGTCGCTGCCTAGGCAAACGGGTCTGATAGCTTGCAATGACATGTGTGGACGGCACGTGCTGGAGGCTTGCCGGGAAGCACGAGTGCGCGTTCCAGACCACATAGCCGTGGTGGGGGTCGGGAATGATGACTTGGCATGCGAGTTGTCCCATCCGCCGCTCTCCAGCGTGGCACTCGACGTAGAAAAGGCTGGCTATGAAGCAGCCCACCTGCTCGATGCATTAATGTCGGGGGCTATCAAGAACGGAGTGCATGTCGTGCCGGTGAGCCCGCTCTGGGTTGCTTTGCGTGGATCCAGCAACGTCATCGTGCCGGGTGATTTTATGGTTGCCGACGCACTGCGCTTCGTCGAGGATCACGCCAAGCGCGGCATCGGTGTCCCGGACGTCGTCAGCGAGATGGGGGTCTCGCGACGGACCATGGAACGAAGATTCTTTCGCGCCACCGGCCGATCAATCCTGACTGAAATCAAGCGAGCTCGCTTGGATTGCGCCAGGCGCTTACTGCAAGAAACGGATCTGCCCATGTATCGCGTTGCGATGGAGGCCGGTTTCAGCAGCACCAGGATGCTTAATCGTATCCTCCGCCGCGTAGAAGGGTGTTCTCCCGGGGCTTATCGTCTGCATTTGAATCGAGGCCGCGGCCAGGGCGGGATGGATTGTCCGCGAACGGATGATGATGGAAACCCTCACCTCAAAGATGCCACGGTAACCTAAGCTTGAATCGACAGGGTAGCTGGCGTATGATTCCGCGGCGAGATAAAGTTGGAATCGGAAATTCTGGATAAATGCAAGATATGTCCTTTTGAGAGTAGCTCAACATTGGACTTCTTCCAACGATTCGAGGGATATACCTGGGTGGTTCTCCATGGCTCCATTACGATGCCATCGAATGTGACAAGAAGCCATTTCAAAATGCGCTCCCTCATAATGTGACCATAAAAATGAACGCCAGTAGAGATCAAGGAGGTTTTTAATGAGGCCTACAATGTGGAGTCGACGGTCATTTCTGCGTGCGGCCGGAGCCGCCGGAACGGTCGCGTCCGCGACCAGAGGGCTGAGTCTCGAGCGCGTCCTGGCAGCGTCCCAATCGGTCGCCGGCAGATCGCCCGAAGACGTCGCGAAAGACGAGTTCTACTGGCGGGAGATCCAGATGGATTTCAAGCTGGACCGCACAATCATCAACCTGAACAACGGCTTTACCTGCCCGACGTCCCGGGTCGCACTGGAATCGGAAATGCGCTACATGGATATGATCAACATGGCGCCCATTTTTTATCAAGGCCCCATTGCCGAGCGCATCCAGACGATCCGCTTGCGCATGGCCGCGGAGTTCGGATGTGACCCGGAGGAGCTGGCCCTGACGCGCGGCGCCAGCGAGTCGCTGCAAATCGTGCAGAACGGGCTCGACCTTAAGGCCCGGGATGAAGTGGTCACGACCGAGCAGGACTACCCCCGCATGCTGACGACGTGGGACCAGCGCATGCGGCGCGATGGCATCAAAGTGCACCGCCTCCAATTCCCCGTCCCGACGACGGCGGACGATCTCTACCACCGTTTCGAACAGGCCATCACGCCGCAAACGAAAGTTTTCCATTTCTGCCACGTCACCAACTTGACGGCCCAGTTGTTTCCGGTCGCGCGGCTCTCACGGCTCGCCCGCTCACGGGGGATTGTTACCATCGTCGACGGCGCCCACGCTCTGGGGCAATTTACATTCAAGCTGAGGGAGCTCGAGTGCGACGCCTATGGCGTCAGCCTGCACAAGTGGCTGCTGGCGCCGATCGGAAATGGCTGCCTCTACGTTCGGAAAGAGATGATCCCGCGGTTCTGGCCTCTGCAGGCAGCACCCGAACAGCAGGACGATGACATCCGAAAGTTCGAGTCCATTGGGACGCACCCGTGGGCCATCCGGGCGGCGCTCGGCGAGGCACTGGCTTACCATCAGGCCATCGGTGGCGAGCGCAAGGCGGCCCGGTTGCGCTATCTGACCCTGCGTTGGGCCAACGCCCTGAAGGTTCACCCGCGCATCAAGATACTGACGGATCTCAGCGAGCCTGCTCAGGCTTGGGCTATAGCCGCGGTCGACATCGAGGGGATCGACGTCCGGGACCTCTCGAAATTCCTGATGGACAAGTACCGGATCATCGTCACCGGGCTCGTCGGCGGAGCCCCGCCGAACCAGGTCTATGATTATCAGGCCCTCCGGGTGTCGCCAAACATTTACACCACGCTCGAGGAAATCGACACGTTCGTCGCGGCCATGGAAGACGCCTTGAAAAACGGCGTTCCTTCCACGCAGGCGTCTCGCGGCGGTGCGACGGAGGAATGGTACACCTAGCTGGACTTCTAACCACGGGTATGGAAGGGCGGGGCGGCTGGCGCAGAGCACAGCTCTGCGAAATCGTGCGGATTAATGGTCAGAGACGTGAATCGCAGAGTTGAGCTCTGCGCCGGCCACCGTCGTTAACCCGGCAAAAGGAGGGTTCAGATGAAACGTTTGGCAATTTGGGCAGTGGCGGCAACGGCCTTGGTCCTCGTCGCAGGGGCTACGGAGGCCATTGCCAAGGGAACGTTCACAATCCCGTTCACGTTCCAGGCCAGCGGCACAAGTCTCCCCAAAGGCGAATACTCGGTCGTCCAAAAGGACGATAGTCATATTACGCTGCGGCAGGAAGCGACCGGCAAGGAATTTCAGGTTCCCTTCACGAAGAGGCTGGCGCAGCCGAGCCCGCCTCTCGCCGAACCCCAGCTTGTATTCGACGTGGTTGGGAACTTCGCGCCGTCCTATACGGAATATGTAACGGATTACGTGCTGGCCGAGGTGTGGCTGCAGGGTGCGGATGGATTCCTCGTACATACCATGAAGGGTGCGCACAAGACCCAGACCATCAAAGGGCAGAAAGCAAAATAGCGGACTGGACAACTACCCTCGAAAGTTGCGGCGCTCGATTTCCCCAAAATTACCTCCCCCTCGCCCCTTTGGGGGGAGGGGTATTCGGCGGTCCCCCGTATGGGCCGATCTTTGGGAGCATTTTGCTCTCAGGGAAACGGGCCGCTGAACTGATCCTGGAGGCAAAATGAAAAAGATAGGCATACTTGGCGGCATGAGCCCGGAATCCACTACGCTGTACTATGAGCACATCACCAGGACTTACACGGCGCGGTTTGGCGACTACGGTTACCCAGAGATTCTGATCTATAGCGTGAACTTTCAAAAGTTTGTGGACTGGCAGCACAAGGGGCAATGGGATGAGGCTGCACGGGAAATGGCCGAGGCGCTCGAGCGGTTGCATGTGGCCGGCGCCGATTTCGGGCTCATCGCGACCAACACGATGCACATTGTATTCGAGGAAGTCCAACGAGCCGTACACATGCCCCTGCTGAGTATCATACAAGCCACGGCGGAAGCCATCCTCGCAGCAGGGCTTCGGTCCGTAGGCTTGCTGGGGACCGTATTCACAATGAATGAGCGATTCTTCCGCGATGGGCTGGAGCGGTCGGGAATCCCGGTGTGAAGGGCCTTCCCGTTAACTCAAGTTTGCATTCAATGACTTCCCACTCGCCGCGTGGATTCCCGCTTTGGCGGGAATGGCGGCGCTCCAAATGACACCGGCACCTACAATCTAGTAGACTTTCGGGACTTGCTATCTTATTGTGCTGTTCGTGGAGGAACTCATGACTAACTTTTCACGTCGTTCTTTGCTTCAAATGGCGGGCACAGGGCTTCCTGCCGCCGCGCTGGTAGGCTCGCATGCACCCGCCGAAGCAAAGGAGCCTGGCGAGAAGGAGCAAGCAACGCTTGGCGGACTGGGCCACTCGCCCTACCATCGAGACCCGGTAACTTTCTACGTGCATCGCCTGGGCACGGATCATGCCGAGGGTCTCGCCGCCATCGACATGAACGGCGACGGCCTTTTGGACATTACCAGCGGAGCCTATTGGTATGAGAATCCCGGCCCCGCCGGTGGCGAATGGAAGCGGCACAAGTTTCGGCAACTCGCACCCAACGTACCCTCAGGGCCTGAGGATGCGGAGAACAAGCCTTTCTGGGAGGAGTTCGTGGCGGACAACGGCGAGTTCGCGGTTGATGTCAATCACGACGGCGCCGTCGACCTGGTGACTTCTTCTTGGCAGAATGACGGCATCTGGTGGTTCGAAAATCCAAAGAAAATGGGCGAGATGTGGAAACCCCACTTCATCTGCCACTCCGTGCAAACCGAGGGATTCGCCTTCAATGACTTGGACGGCGATGGCCAACCGGAGTTGCTCGCGCCCCACTACGGCCGTCAGGGCATGCTTTGGATCAGCTTCGCCGGGCCCGAGCCGGCAGTGCACAACATTGGGGGGCATGATGAGGATGGCCACGGCTGCGGCATCGCTGACATTGACGGCGACGGCAAGCCTGACGTGCTCTCGGTCCACGGCTGGTTCCAGAACATCGATGCCACCCACGACAAGTGGGAGTGGCATCCCGAGTGGGACTTGGGTGATTGTGGTTTTCCGATTATCGGATTCGACATCAACAACGATGGAAAGATGGACCTGATCTACGGGCACGGCCACAATTACGGCCTTTACTGGCTGGAGCAAACCACCCGGGGTGGGAAGCGCGCCTGGACCCCTCATCTGATTGACGACTCGTTCTCGCAGCTCCACGTCCTGGCTATGGCGGACATCGACGGCGACGGCGAACAGGAGTTGCTCGTTGGCAAGCGTTACCGCGGGCACAACGGCAACGATCCCGGCTCCTATGAGCCTCTTGCCATCTACTACTACAAGATCAATCGCCGTAATGCCACCTTTACTCGCTATACCGCCAGCTACAACGGCACGGCGGGCGGTGGCACGCAGTTTGTGGTAACCGACATCGACGGCGACGGCGACCTCGACGTCCTCGTGGCGGGCAAAACCGGGGTTCATTGGCTGGAGAATCTGAAAGTGAACACGCGCTCACGCGAGGCGAGGGAGAAGGAACTGCTGCTCAATACGGCCTGGCCGTTTCCCGGTGAGGGGAAGTAATAAGCGACTCCTGATTCCGAAGTGGCCCAATCGAATACCAACTTCGATCAGGTCAATGCTCTGAAGCGTTCGGCCCACCCGCGCCGAAACGTTTCTGGCGCGCAGTTTGCTGCGTTGAGAGGTGCGCGTCTTCCTTCTGCCCCTGCCAGCGCACGCTTTCAGCCGTCAGATCTCAGCCATCAGCACGCTCACTGAGAGCTGACGGCTTCAAAGAGCTGGCAGAGTTTCACTTCTTGAAACTCTGCGGCTCTTCATCAGATTCGCCTCCGCCCCGTCGCAGGACGGCAGGCAGAGTCTCGTCCCTCAGAGACTCTGCGGCTTTTCCGTGCGCCAGATTTGTGTCAAGAGAACAGTAACGATCATTAAGGGTTTAATTCTTGTTAAGAGCCGCAGAGTTTGAACTGCACAAACTCTGCGCTACCCCGCTCCGCCCCAGCCCCACTCGTCGCATGCATCCCGGCAAAAACCTTCCAGACGTATGCGCCACCCGCGATTCCGGAGCCGGGGCGCGCGCACCGGAGCTAATTCCAGGTTGCAGATTTCAGATTTGAGAGATGCAAGATCCGGCAAGACCACGGATATGGCTGAGACGCCCGCGCCAGTGCAGTAATTCGAGATGGCAGATTTCACATCTCACCTACTACCCGTCAGCCGGCGCGCGCTTATTCCTGGGCGTCAGCAAGCTCTCGAATCCAGATATTTCGGAAGCGGACCGGGTGGTTGTGGTCCTGGAGTTTCAAAGGCAATTTGGTCGGGGTTTGCTTGTACGGCTGATGTTCACCATCCGTCAGACCGATGACGGCGACGTGGTCCTGAACCAGCACGCCGTTATGCAGAACCGTGAAAGTTGCCCGGCGCACGACTTTCCCTGCCGCGTCAAATCGCGGTCCATGGAAAACGATGTCGTAAGTCTGCCACTGGCCGGGAGGCCGGCACGCATTGACCAAGGGCGCATAGTTGCCGTAGATTCCTGCGGCCTGTCCGTCCGGATAGGTCGTGTTCTGGTAGGAATCCAGTACCTGGACTTCAAAGAGGCTCATCAAGTAAACCCCACTATTCCCGCGATCCTGGTCCTGACCGTGGGGTGGGTTGGGGGAGGCCCATTCCACGTGGAGTTGGCAATCGCCGAAGGCCTGCTTGGTCCTGATGTCGCCGGTTTTCGGAACTACCTCGAAATAACCCTTCTCAACTTTCCACTGGGCCGGCCCGCCCTTGAGCGATTCCCAGGCGGCCAGATCTTTGCCGTCAAAAAGAATTATGGCGTCTGAGGGAGGCTTTCCTGCTTTGTCTTGCGTACTTGCCTCTCCCGGGGTGATGACGGGCGGTTGTGGCGCGTTTCGATCGTGTTGCACCCACTGTGGCTCTTGTTGTTGTTGAACCACGCTAGGGCTAGGGGAAGGCTGGTGAGAACAGCTCACCATAAACATCAAAGCTAAAATCACGGTTGCTGCGGTGGCAAACAAACACGCAATGGTAAGAACCTTGCTTCGCATCGAGTTCCTCCTCTAAGGCTTAAAATGCCGTCGAGATTGTACACCAAAACCAACTTGGCGGCTCGTTGGCGTGGCCCCTGGCGTGGACCCCGGCGCTCACGTGTCATTCCGAGCATAGATTTCATGAGCCTTGGGGCTCACCACGTTGCATGAAAATGCGCGCAGCGCCTTGGAGTGCGGCACAGGCATTTTCGTGGCAGAGAGGAATCTCGCCCTGCGCTGAGGCGGATCGAAGCTCAAGGTGACCTGGGGATAAGTGGAAGAGAGAACCGAGCGAGATTGCTCTCCGTCGGCTGACGGATCGGAATGACAGCGGGACTCAGCCCGATGGCGACGTAAAGTCGCCGCTACAATTCGGGTTCAGAATCCACGCAAGTTGGTGCTCTGTCGTTTCGGCAGACCTTCTTTGGGGATGCGTTTCAAAACCACGTATTCAATGCCGTACTCTTTGCAAAAGGCCCGCTTTTCCGGCACATCACCATCTTCGTTTACGGCATAAATATCCGGCTTGACGACGGCAACCTCCGGCTCGGCATCCATCCAACCTTGCCCCGAAGATATCAGGGTCCCCTTGACGAAGCGCACGGATTGAACCATATACCGGCGCTCGTCCTGCGAAAATATGGGGTGACCATCGCCCTTCAGCAGCTTGATGTTGGCGTCATGCCCCACGACCACATAAAGATCGCCCAACCCGGAGACTTCTTCGAAAAACCTTACGTGGCCCGAGTGAAACCAATCGTAACAACCGGTCACCATCACGCGCTTTTGTGACGACCGCTCGCCCTTCGGACCGAACGGCAACACCGGGAAGCCTCCCAGGTCTTCGCTCTTGAAAGCACGATATTCAACACCGTGCGACTGGGCGTATTCCCGCTTCCGAGGATTGTCGCTCTCCTCCTCAACAGCCCAGGTTTCAGGATTGATTCCATCGACCCGTGGGATGGAGTCGCGGTCCACCGGCCCCGACACCAGCCTTACATCTTTGACATACCGATCAGCCTGGAGCAGATATAGCCGTTCCTTCTCAGGAAAGTTCGGCGGGTGGCCTTCCAAGGCGCGAACGGTCTCGTCCGACCAAAGCAGAACGCAAACGTCCCCGAGCTTCGAAGCCTCCTCGAGAAAGCGGACGTGCCTGGAATTGAAATCGTCAAAACCACCGGTGACCACAGTTGTCTTCGCGTCAGCCATTCTTCTTTGAGTACCTGACCTTCACGCGAATTCCCCCGGGCACCGGTTCCTCGGATACGACGTAGAGGTACCCGCCGCCACACCCGGAGTACATGGCTCCCGCATACCGGGATTGGTAGTAACCCAGGATTCCCACCAAGTCCACGGTGATGGTCGGGTGGCGGACAGTGTGGGGCAAAATCGTCTCCCAGCACTTCATGCACTCATTCATGGAGGCGCCCAGCGCCTTGCTGTTTTTCGTCACGATGGCGTCAAAGCAATGCTTTCCCGTCTCCCCCAGCCTCCGGACCCACTCCGGATCGAGGTTCTTTCGCCCCAGGGGATTGTAACTGTCGGGACGCGGCGCGACCGGCACCATGTGAATCACGTCCTGCAACCAATGGGCGACCTCCGGATCATTGTTAGACTCGACGTGGACGGGGAAGTAGCCGCCCTCGTACCGGTAGTCGTAGTCTAGCCTGTTCACTCCGGGGTAAATCAAGCCCGCCATGTCCTGCGAGCCGGAGGGCTCCGGCTTGCCCTGGTTCTCTGCTTCATACAGCTCGCGGGTAAGTTGCTTGGGATCTCCATCCGGCAGTTTGCCGTTCCACAGCTTGCGCGCTACCTCGCGCGTACTGGTTGCCATGCCGCAGCGATCCATATATCGGGAGGTGGGCTCAAGACCGACCACCACCATGCAGCCTGGTGGCGTGGGGTTAAGTTTGGAAACGAACGGTTGATCGATCCAACCGCCGGCAAACGCCATCCGATAGGGAATTTCGCTGATAATCGAAGTGATTTCAGTGGCCTGTTGCAGGTGCATGGGCGCCCGCCGCTTGATAGTTTTCTCGCACCGTGACTTTACCGGCTTTTCGGTCCTGATACTGCTGTTCGATCCAGGCGTAGGTCTTCGCCAGTCCCTCGCGGAATGAAGTGCTGGGCTCCCAGTTCAGGATCCGCTTAATCATGGTGTTATCACTATTCCGGCCGGCGACTCCCCGCGGCGCAGTCAAATCATACTCGCGATGCAACTTGATGCCGCCAATTTCTTCCGCGATGCCGACCAGCTCGTTGACCGAAATGAGCTCGCTGGAACCGAGATTGATAGGCGTCGCGATCAGGTCTTCGCAGTGGGTGATCATGTCGATGCCCTTCGTGCAGTCATCGATGTACATGAAGCTGCGGGTCTGCGTGCCATCACCCCAGACTAAAATCTCGTTCCTGCCGGTATCCTTGGCTTCGATGACCTTCCGGCAGATGGCCGCAGGAGCTTTTTCCCGCCCGCCGTCCCAGGTGCCGTTGGGGCCGTAGACGTTGTGGAAGCGGGCCATGAAGGTCTTCAAGCCGCGCTCCGCCCAGTATTCCTGGCAGAACATCTCGGACATAAGTTTTTCCCAGCCATAGCCCCTCTCCGCCATGGCAGGGTAAGCGTCCGACTCTTTCAGTGCCCGGCAGTTCGGATCCTTCTGTAACTCGGTGTTGTAGGCGCAGGCGGACGAGGAGAAGAAATACCTTTGCACACCCGCCCGATAGGCCGCTTCGATGAGGTTGGTATTGATCAGGATGCTGCGCAGGCATTCGATTCTGAAGTTTTCGATAAAGCCCATGCCCCCCATGTCGGCAGCCAGATCGTAAACCTCGACTGCGCCCTCGCACACCCTTGCACAATTCCCCTTCTCACTCAAGTCCAGGCAGAGGTTTTCAACACCGGGCACTCGCTGGTACCAGTCCCGCAAGGGTTTTTTGTCAATGGCGCGGATTCTGGTAAACCCGCGATCGTGAAAGTAGCGAGTAAGCGCCCCCGCAATAAAACCTCCCGCTCCGCCGATAACGATCAAATCACCTTTGTTCGTACTCTGTTGCGTATCCATATCCATTCCCCTTTAGAACGTCGGATGCTCTCAAACCAAGACCGGCACGACCCGGTCAGGCCCAACGGTGTTCCGAACTGTTGGTCAGCAGGTAAGCAAGAGACGGTCTGCAACCACTTCGGTTTCGAGGGTCCGCTCCTTCATTTGGAATCTCTTCAGCATTGAACGACCGCAGTTGACTAATATCTCCCGAGGGAAGAGCCCCTTAGGAATTGGCAGATGGCAAATCATATCGCCGGATTTCTTGGTTCCGTCGATGCTCAAGGCAACGTTTACTCCCCGTTCTTTGACCTTTTCGATCACCCGGAGAAGGTGTTCTAAGCTGAAGGATTGTGCACCATAGAGAATCGATTGGCTGTGGCTGTAGGGCGGGTCACAATAGACAAGGTCACCCTTCTTGGCTTGGAGCATCACCTCTTCAAACTCCACCCCGATGAACTGTGTCCCCGCAACTCTTTCCCGCCAGAGCGACACTCTTCGGGCAAATTTCTCCCCGGAAATAGGTTCGTGCACACCGCGCGGTGTGGACATATGCCTGCCGGAAGCGGACAACACCCCCATAGCAGGAGCGACAGAGGAAGATGAGATCGGCGCCGTTTGGCCTTCGGTTGTAATTGGCTTTGATCCTTTCGTATTGCTCGACCCGGTCTCCGGAGATAAACTGGTCGTACCTTTCGTTGTACCACCTAACCAATGTCGCCGGGTCTTCCTTCAATGTCACCCATATCTCCATGAGCGGCTTAAAAGAGTCCGATCCGATTGCCTTTCGGGGGGCGAGAGTGGCCAGGACTGCGCCCGACCCAAGGAAGGGGTCAAAGTAGGTGCCAAATGACGATGGGAAAAACGACACTATATCGCGGGCGAAACGTTGCTTGTTCCCAACCCATTTCAACAGTTGCGCCCTGAGAGGGGAAAAGTGAAGGCGTGGCTGACCGTAGACGCTTTGTACGTTACTCGTCGCGCCCATTGATCGAGCCGAAGGATCAAACAGGGTCAGTTGCGTCCTACTAGACAACGTCCACCTCAGATGCCCGGATTATACCACCTTATGCATATCCTAATTTGGGATATTTCAACCAATGCTCGTATAGTGTGCCGGTGCAAAGAAGTCCTCGGGCCATGGACAAAGAAGCATTACTGGATGCGTTGCGCGAAGCCCGAAGTGAGGTCGGACTCACGCAAGCTGAGCTCGCCGCACGCCTGGGCCGGCCACAATCGTTTGTCAGTAAATATGAATCGGGTGAACGACGGCTCGACTTGATCGAATTGTCGGAAGTCTGCAAAGCCTTGGGAATTTCGCTTGAGAGCTTCGTCTCGCGCGTCAGGAGTAAGGCCTCTTGAAACCAAACCCCAGGTTCCTCACCCAGCCAAAGAACTTTTGGGCACACGTCCGTCTGATCGGACAGGAAGTGGGTTACACCGATCGTCGTACAGGCAATATTACTGATGTTCGCAAAATACGGTGACAAACCTTCGTCGTAGCGCCGCCGTCCAGGCGGCATTCTGCGATGCCGGCAAGATGCCGGCGCTACCCCTGAGGTGTCACTATATTTTGCGAACT
>Ga0182027_10001937_pt1 | contig 33826 bp, 20 predicted proteins | sample 712E1DmetaG_FD_121300 | JGI IMG/M metagenome (GOLD analysis project Ga0182027, IMG submission 121300) | Permafrost microbial communities from Stordalen Mire, Sweden - 712E1D metaG (Illumina Assembly) | ecosystem: Environmental > Terrestrial > Soil > Wetlands > Permafrost | place: Sweden...
AGTGGGACCGGCGGTATTGATGCCGGCTATTGCGTTTGATAAGGAATAGGCCGTGTTGCCGATTGAATCTTCGGCCCGGTAGCAGACTTTTTTGCCATTGTCCGTTTCCGAGCTGAAAGTCAGGGAAGTGTAGCCGGTGAACGTCAGGCTCCCGTCGCAGATGTCCGTTCCGGGATTATCGATGGCGTAAGCCAGGGTGGCGGACTTGGTGGCCGAAGCGGTGATGGTTTTGCTTTGGGCGGGAGTGGTGTCGGGATTGACGATGGTAATGACCGGAAGCGTGACATCGATACTAATCGGATTAGCCGAAGCCAAAGTGGATTTGTTCCCCAAGGCGTCTTCGGCGTAGAGGCAGATATATTTTCCGTTGTTGGTTTGGGTGGTTTGATTCATCGAATCGGCATCTGATTTGGTGTAAGTGCTTGAATCAGTGGAGCAGGTGGTATCGCTGTTGTAATCCCATTTCTTGACGGTGGCGCCTCCCCAGCCGGCGGCAATAGTATCAGATTGCACCGGACCGGCTTCGACATTATTGGTAAATGATAGGGTGGGACCGGTAGTAATCAGCGTAATGTTTTGAGTGAGATCGGAAGTGGCATTACCGCCCCCGTCTTCAAAACGGACATAGACGGTTTTGGAACCGTCGCCGGAAGTGAGGGTATGCGCCTGAGTTGCAGCGCAAGTGGTCCAGTTGGTGGGAGAGGCAGAGTTGCCAAAAGCCATCTGGACCGGAGTCCAGGTATCGGTGGGACAAGTGATATTTAATGTTACGGAAGTGGAGTTGGTAGCAGTGGCACCGCTGTTAATGGTGAAGCTTCCACCGGTGGGCGGAGTGGTGTCGATGCTATACGCTTCGCTCTTAACTGTTTCGGCGTTTCCATTTAAATCGGTGGAGAAAAATTTGAGGGTTTCTGATGCACCGACAGTAATGACAGCCGGAGAGGGCGTGTAGGAATATTGAATTCGGGTACCACTGGTAGTGGGGTCAGAATTATCCGTGGTGTAATACGTCTTGGCAGGATCACAGCCGACTCCAGATCCGTCATTGCAAGTTAGGGTTACTGATTGACTCGAATTGTATAATCCATGGGCCGGGGAAGCGGTCGTGGTGGGCGGGGTGGTGTCAATTCCAAAATCTCTATCAGTTCCCCCGTAGGCCGTCCAGGAGCTTTGCCCGACCGGATTGGAAGTTCTGGCTTGCCAGTGGTAGGAGGCGTTGGGAGTAAGGCCGGTAACGGTGACGGTTCCCGTTACGGCAGTGCCGGAGTAAGCGAGCGCGTTTCCGGAATTAGTAACCGAGTTGGTAAACGGAGTTCCCATAGGCTGGACTTCTACTTGGGGAGTGAGAGAATCAGAGGGATTAGAGGAAGCCATCGAAAACTTTAAAACGGCAGTGGTTCCATTGTTCCAGCCACCGCTGGCAATGCTGGTCGTGCCGTCCGATTTGTATTGAGAGAGGGAGGAAGGAGAGGAAGGCACAAGGAATTCGTAGGCTCCGATGTCGGGAGCCGAGCCTTGAGGAACAGTGGTGCCAGAATAGTCGGAAGTGAGAGAAACATTTGTCCCGGCGTTGATGGCGGGAGAGGCGGATTGAAGGTGGAAGTCGGGAGTGGAGGTGGAGACGAAGAGAGGATTGGAATTCAAATTCGCGCTCACTCCGGTCAGTGCGTTGAAGGTTGCCAGACTGTTCCCGCCTGTAGCATTCCAGAAGTAAAAATCAGCGGAGTTGGGAGTGTATAATTCGTTGTTCTGTATGCTTAGGCCACTCGCGTTGTAAACATGTGAGTCAACATAGATTGCGACAAGAGGGTGCCCGCTGATAGAGCTTCCTGTCGAATAAGCTATATTATTTTTAACTATGGTGTTGGTTCCTGGACCACCGGTAAGTCGAATCTCTCCCGGATTGTTTAATTGACCACCTGAGTTTTGGTCATTTCCATGGCAGGTATTGTTGAAAATGTTGATATTGGAAGCTTGATTGGTGCCAGTACAAGGGCCGTCATTGTCATAGGCTATATTGTAATAAATATCATTATAGCCCGATCCATTATCAGAATAGATTCCTTCGCCATCAGAGGCGTTTGATTTCTGGCCATAGACCACATTATAGCGAGCAATATTGCGTTGGCCCCAGGAAGTGCCAGAGTCGCTATAGAACTCAATCCCAACGGTTTCAAGTGCTCCCGGCCCAGTACTTGTACCATTGTTGTAGACTGTATTGTTCTGAACTATACAGTAGTTATCTATAATATTTATTGCATTCCAAGCATTATTGTAGACCTGACAATTCTGGACAATATTTTCGTTTCCAATCGATGCTGTCCCATGGATTGACTGTATGCCATTACCTGCGTTATCGTGGACTGTAGAATTCTCAATCAGAAGATTAGAAGTGCTCACGTCTACCCCGTGTTTTCCAGACCACGATATATCACATGAGTTTATTATAAGATGGGTTCCACCACTCTCTTCTACAAAATTACTCCAATAATTATTCCCTTTTTGAATACTAAGATTCTGGTAGGTGATATAGGACTTGCCATTATTATTAACAACGGGTCCAACTGTTGTAGACGCTTCAATGTTCGATGGGCTACTATCAGAATAAACATAGAGCACATTAGATGCCCAATACCATTCGTTTGCCCCGGTCAAGGCTCCTATTGAGGTTACATGTGTGCCTCGCACATTGTTGAAAAATACTTGGGATGGAGCACCTGCAGGATAGGAAGCTTGATACACATCTCCCGAATTAACGGGGTAGGCTATTTCAGCGTAGCTTGCTGTCCATCCAAATGACTGACTGCCTGGAGTAAGTGAATATTGGCTGGCTCCGCTCAAGTTCCCTGTTTCGCTCTGATTGTATAATTGCGTTTGGGTTGGACTGCTGAGAGGATGCCAGCCAGTAGAACAATCAATAGCTCCCCCATTCGCCGGAAGGGTCACAGAAACGGCTGCCCCCGTTGCCGAACTGATGCTAGTCCCAAAAGGAGTTGCCTGATTTACACCTGACAGAACCTGCGCGCCGATTGCCCCCGCTACTGACAGCCCCCCCAATTCCAGGTCACTACTATATTATTACTCCCTGTGGGCGGATTATCTACGTACCATACGTCTGCACAAACCCCCTCACTGCTGTTGCACAATGGAGAACCTGGAGCTTCTACGGCCGTCACCCCCCCGTAAGTAATACCGGCAAGTATGCCCGATGAACCGGGATAACTAAGTGTAATGGCTAGAGTCCTATTACTTCCAGTTGAACCTGAATTATAAGATAAAGTTTGAGAACCTACGGAAGCAGACAGGGTTTCATATATTTGAGAATTTGCCGCAAACCCCGTACCTGACACAATGGCCACTGCGTTGGAAGTATCAGCAGTCCAGCCGCTCACTAGATCAGCCCCGCTGATTATCGGCTTCGAACCGCCTCCATAAGATCCAAATATAATCGGGTTGCCAGAACTACCAGAAGAGGATGGAACAAGTTCCCCGCCTCTCCAAATATCACCCGCTGCGAACAGGATCTGATCGCCCGGCTCATAGGTGTAGCTATTTATTGTGGAAATGGCGGCAAACGCAGCGTGAGCCCCGGTCGTCGCTTGGGTTGTGCCGTCTCCCCCCGAGCTATTGGTATCAACATAGCAAATGCCTAATCCACCACCTCCTGTTGAGCACGGCGCATAAGTCCCGGCCATAACCGGCCCGACAGCGGCACTCGCCACCGTACCTGAGTAAGAGCCTGTCCCGGTTGCTGTTACCTCAATCCAGCCTCCCGCGTAACCACTGCCGATCACGTAGGTGCTCGATGTTGCCCCAGAAATATTTGCATACACTCCCGATGGAGTCGCAGACCATTGCCATTGGTAAGAGGCGGTCGCCCCAGAAGGAAGAATAGCGCCTGATGTCAGGGTATCTCCAATTTGTGCAGTCCCTGTCGGTGTTCCAATCGAGGCAAGAGCTATATTTGTCACCGGCCCTACGGTAGAACTGGTTTCTGTGCCTGTATAAGTTCCTGTTCCCGTGGCTACTACTTCAATATAGTTTCCGATGTCACTCGCCTGAAGAGTATAAGTGCTGCTCGTTGCCCCAGAGATGGGCGTATAAGAACCTCCAGACGTTGGAGAAGATTGCCATTGATAAGAAACCGTTGCGCCTGACGGAGAAATAGTCCCAGCGGTCAAGACGCTCCCAGCCGATAGAGAGCCGGTTGTGGCTCCTATAGAAGTAAGGGCGGCTGTTATAGTATAAGTGTACCCGGCCGAATCATTCCAGCTTGACGCTGTGGAAAAATTATTTGTCGCCCAGTTCTGCATCGAGCCGCCTAAAGTCGATACTATGGTCACTCCAGATGTAGAAGGAGATAAAACTTGTTGAGCCAGCATAGTTCCCAAATCCCAAGTGCAAGTGGTATCATGACCTAGAAATAGACACTGACCATTTCCAGACGGTGAATGATTAACATATGCTGAAATAGTATTATTACCGCCACCTGTCTTGTAAATAACATTATCTAAACCTAATTCAAACGAACCAATAGAATACGAAGATATAGTGGTCCGCGCGAAATAAAGAGCACCGACCGTAGAAAATATAGACGTTTGCTTTAAAACGGCGCTCCCATTAGCTGCGGTAAACACTGCATAGGGTGGAGAGAAAGTAATTGTGCTTTGGTTTGAAGTCCAGCCTGAACAGGTTGTACCGCTGCAACTAGTGAATGCCGGATTAGATAATAGATTGCTCCCATACGTTTCTCCGGTCCCAGCCGCTTGTACATAACCCGATACGCATTCGCTAGTATTGGTTTTGGAGCATATCTGTATGCCGGTTCCAGCGGGATATTGAGCAAGATTTATCGTCGCCCCTAAATCAACAAAAGCCGTGCCATTGACAAGAGATAACTTTGTGTTGGCTAGAGTAACGGTGCCAGCCCTCGCCTTCCCTACTCCAAAAACCAAAAAACTTCCTAAGACCATTAGGAAGACAACGACAAAACGCACGCCAAGTAATCGATTTGATTTTGTGTTTTGGTTTTTCATTTTGATGAGCAATCTCGTAGTCTCAGAAATCAGAAGCGCGAGATCTTTTTTATTTTAACGACTTCATAATTGGGGGTGGTTGTGTCGCAGAAATGGAAAACAAGCGACTACATTAATATCATTCTGCGAATTTACCATTTCCAAAATTCGTGACCTGATATTTTTCCTGATTCAATATAAAAAAACCGTCACTTAAAAAGTAACGGAATTGAATATTTTCCTGAAATTTGCTTTATTGAGAGAGAGAGAATGCGAGTCATTTTTTTATTTTAGATAATTTTTATTTCAACTTCTTACACATTTAGACGCGAGCTTATCGCGTCCTTGCCGTTAGATTAAATATACCATAAATATCTATTTTCGCAATTTTAGCCACGCATTCACTTTTTCTTGAATATCTTTTTTCACTTTTTCCCAGCTGATATCCTGAATCATTATAGGCATTGGCTCATTATCTGCCTCCTCAAAATAGACCAGACTTTTTAAGATATGGAGTTTGTTATAATTAATATTGGCATATTTTTTTTCAAAAAATCCGATAATTTCTTCCAGTGAATATTTCTTTAAAAGAAAAAATATATCAATAAAATCTTTTTTGCTCCCACGGGATGAGATGGCGTCAATTTTCATGGCCGCAATATCTCGTTCGTCAGCCATTTTTATTTTTTCAAAATCAACTAACGGAAAAAGTGATTTATATTGATAGCGTAAAAAACTGACTCTCACATTATCCACCAATCCATTGATCGTGCCTTCGGACTCGCCAACAACTTGAAAATTGCCAAGTTTGGACAGTTTGGCTTTTATCTCCTGATTGAAAAAATTAGTTTGGCAAAACCAATCTAAATCAATAGATTCTCTATGCCCAAGTTGAACAGCCAGCGCCGTTCCGCCGGCCAAGTAAAATTTTTCAACTAAATCGCTTCGTCTTATCTTTTCCAAAACCAGCTTTGTTTCTTCGCTAATCGATTCTTTAAACATTTATTTTGATCAAGATTAAAATATTGGCACCAAAAAGACAGCGATTTATTATCCAGTACCCTGCTTTTTAAAAGTGCTCTCTTGATTTTTTTATCACCGTAGGTTTCTATAGCCCAGCGAAAATCCGCCTCATCCCCGTAATTAAGAATCCTATCAATAATAAATTTGCCGTTTTTGATAGGGTCAACTTTGGCCACATCCCAAAAAAGTGATTTTTTTGTCAGGGTTTGCATATGTTGATTATAGCATAAATTTACGCTTAAAACAACCACTGTTTTAATGCGCCGCCGCGCTGGCTTTTTCTATCCCAAAAACAAAAAAACTTCCCAAGAACATTAGGAAGACAACGACAAAACGCCAATATCCGCTTTTTACCGTTTCCAAAATTCGTGACCTGACATTTTTCCTGATTCAATATAAAAAAACCGTCACTTAAAAAGTAACGGATCTGGAGAAAGCCTTTTTACGGCTTCCCCGATTATTTCCAAACGGCGGACGCACGCGTCAAAAATATCCGTGTCCCCGGCAAACTGATCGTAACTTTTATCTTTGACGGTATTTTGGATTTTTTCTATAGCTTCCAAAACATCCTGCTTATATTGCAAATCGCGATCCATATAATCCGACAAGTTCTTTATAAATTAGGGGTTTGATGAGTGGTTTTTCCGATCCCCTGACCACCACGTCTACTTCTTTATCTAAAACTTCTTTAAGTTCATTTTCCATTTTGATAAACTGGACAAGACTGGGGGTTTTTTCGAATTCCACCAAAATGTCCACGTCGCTTTCTGGTTTTGCTTCTCCCCTGGCAACACTGCCAAAAACCGCCGCTCTTTTTACACTGTAGCGGAGAAGAATTGGGATAATTTTTCGCTTTATTTCTTCGATGTTCATAAAATTATCGTAGCATCTTCCGTCTCTTAATACAATACTAGTAACAAAAAACACCACTTTATTAAATCCTTTTCCCGCCATCAGCGCCAAATCCTCAACTGTTATCTCTTTTTTTGTTATAAATTTTCTACTAATTTTTATATTCTAATTTTAACATACCAGAGAACGGCGTCAATCAAATAGCTCAATTGGTTTTCTCCCTCCTTAGAAATACGCTTTGGACGATCCCGATGGAGGCCAATGTTATCACCAAAGAGCTGCCTCCGTAGCTCAGAAGGGGCAAAGGCACGCCTGTCACCGGCATCATCCCTATATTCATCCCGATGTTCACCAGCGCTTGAAGAAAAATCATTACTACGATACCCACCGACAAAAGATAGCCAAAATTATCCCGCGAGGTTCTGGCCACTTCTTTTATCCTCCAAAAAATAACCCCAAAAAGAGCCAGCACCAGCGCTCCGCCAAAAAATCCCAGCTCTTCAGCAATTACCGCGAATATAAAATCGGTATGTTTTTCCGGAAGAAAATCCAGTTGGGATTGCGTTCCCTGGCCTAAACCTTTGCCAACCATTTTTCCCGATCCTACCGCCACCATCGACTGGATGACGTTGTATCCGCTTCCCTGAGGATCGTTATTGGGATCGATAAAATTGATGATACGCTCTTTTTGATAATTTTTGAGAACAAACCAGGTCGAGGAACAAGCTACCATACCCAGAAGCAGAAGCACTGCCAGATTTTTTTTGCTGATCCCGGAAACCGAAAGCATAATGGCCCAGATGCCCACTATGAGCACCGACGAACCGATGTCCGGCTGTTTGAGAACAAGAAAAAGCGGAATGGAAACAAGCATAATCGAAGCTATGATTCTCATAACGATGCTCAACTGGTTTTTCTTCTTGCTGAAAAAACTGGCCAAAAAGATGATAAGGATAAGTTTGGCAATTTCCACTGGCTGAAACCGAAAAGAGCCCACGCCTATCCAACCGGTATGCCCTCGCACCGTCGTGCCAAAAATAATGACCAGGAAAAGCAGGAAGACTATGGCAAAATAAAGTTTGGTGCTGTATGAACTGAGCACCCGATAATCATAAAAAGCGAAAAAAAGCATCAAGACCAGACCGATTATGGCGGAAACGATCTGCTTTTCCAAATTGCCGGGATCAAGAGTGGCATCCTGAAAAGAGACGCTCCAGAGAGCGATAAGCCCCAGGAATAAGAGCAAAAAGACCGGAACAAGCATCACCCAATCAAGTTTGATTAATTTATTCATGATAAAAAGCTAGAATTTCTGGATATCAAAGTATTTTTTTACAAAGGCCTCGGAATCAAAGACGTTTACTTCCACCTGGGTTTCCATATCCTGGACATTTTCCGCTCCTGGAAATTTGCTGGGCCAAAAGGTGCGAAAATCCCTTTCTTGTCCGGAAACCACCGTTTCCATACTGGTAGAGTTGAGCGCCAGGATTTTCCCTGCATTATCTTTCAGAATGACTCTCACTATTATTTCGTTAAAATCAAAGGGGCTTTTATTTCTCAACAGTCCTGTGGCTTGAGCAAATCCCACGCCGGAACTGATGGTGCTGTAATTCTTGTTCACTATTTCTATTTCCGGATTTTTATAATAGTCGTTAAATTGTGTCCATTGGGTGTCTTTGATGGTAAGCTCCCCGCTCGCCGGAACGCTGGAGGCCGGTATATTGTTTTCTATTATATATTTCTGTTCTCCCGGCAGGATGAAACTGGTACCTTCTTTTTGCGCCAAGACATTGCCGTTGGCATCTTTAAGTGTAATCTCATAATCGATCTTGCCGCTGCCAAAAACATTGTTCGGATTATTTATCAGGCTATAAAAATCATACTGATCCGTCACTCCGGAGAAAACCAAGCCCGTTTCCCCGACAGTCAGAGGCTGAGCCTCGATATGTTTGCAAGGAGCACACACTCCGCCACAATCCACATCTTGCTCGTTTTGATTTTTTATCTTATCGGCACACGTTTCTTTGGGTCTGGTAAACTTATAGATAAACCAGATGATCGTTCCCAGAATGATAAGATAAATAAGGATGATGATTATTCTTTTTATATTCTTTTTCATGAGCTTATTTTAACATATCCTGCTGCTGATTTCAATAATATGGCTGGCTACGAATAATATAATTTTCAGATAAAAAAACAGCCCCTGGGCTGGTTTTTCTTTAAATGCATAATTCTCGGCACTGACTTACTCTCCCTCTTGCGAGGTACCATCAGCGCTGACAGGCTTAACGGCTGTGTTCGGGATGGGAACAGGTGTTTCCCTATCGCTAGAAGCACCGAGAATTATACATTCAAAAATTCGTATGTGCGCATTCGTAGTGCGCCTATTCGCATACCTTAAAATGCGTTTATGACCGGCGAAAAGAACATAAATGATACTATGGTCAGCATAATCACGACAAAAAACAATGCGATAAATCTTAGGCTATTCTTATACTTTTTCTTGAGTGTCATATCCTAATAGATTATACAACCGATCGATGATTTACACAAATTCATTTTCATTTTTAGCAACTACTAACTGCTAATCGTTTTTTTGCGAAACGTATAACGCACAGCGCAAAACGTATAAATACGTTCCACGATATACGATACACGTTACGCGAAATTAAGAGAAATAATAAGTCAATTTATTAGTATCTCTCGACTAAATCGATCACTCGACTTACATCTGAGACCTATCAACCTGGTAATCTTCCAGGAATTGTGTCCCGATAAATCGGGACTGTTGCCTAATCTCGAGGGAGGCTTCCCGCTTATATGCTTTCAGCGGTTATCCCTTCCGGACGTAGCTACCGAGCAGTGCTCCTGGCGGAACAGCTCGTACACCAGAGGTTCGTTCTTTCCGGTCCTCTCGTCACATATCTCCCTTATTTCTAAGGGTGCAGACTATATCTTCACCCCGACGTTACGTCGGGGGCCGACATATTATAATGATATATTTCCACTTCTGCCAATCACTATCCTATCCTCGAGAATATTTAATATTATCAGGATAGAGTCGTTACGGGGTTAATCCTAAAACTTTTAGCAATTCTTCTTTTGATCTCTTTTTCTTGGTAATATAATTTTCCGATTGAATACGAATAATATAATCAACCAGTTTTTTATAATCACCATCGGAGATCTTTTTCTTCTGCAGAATTTTTGCTGATTTTAACAGCATTTCTGTTTGGATTGATTTAAACTTTACAAATGGTTTGAGCAGCTTAAGAATTCTCTCTGTTTGTTTGTATCCATTGATTCTTAATTCCGTAATGTTGTCATTACGACGGCTGATATATCCGATTTCAAGTTTTTTTCGCATCCAAAGCAGAGGTTTTTCATGGCGCGTGTCCTGATACATACAAATCGTAAGCATAAAACGAGCCTTATCATTGTCGTTTCGCTTTTTTATTTGCATCATCAAGCTTCCATCGCCATCCAAAAATCCTGCGATATACGCTAATTGAGTCTTAGAACAACTTCCCACGGTATTGCCTTAATATTTATCTGGTCCTCAAGCATATTATACCACAAAAACAAAGGACCGACAATGCTTTTGCACTCGTTAAACCAGATAATAATGAAGGTTTCACCGTTATTAGTCGGGTTGTCATCTTCGATTACTCGAAGAAGTAGCAATTTCTTACTAGGAAAGAGTTCTCTCAAGCAACAACGCCTACAGCAGATAGGAGACCAACCTGTCTCACGCATGTTAATTACTACTCAGACATCAAATGTCCAAGTTCATAATTTTTCTCCATTGTTACCAATGGCATGGACTATACCACACTCCAATATGTCAATATATCGACAAATGGGAGTACTGACGTTTTATCCAACTGTATTAAAGTTGAATCGGTCGGGACTGCGACAGTATCGCAATCCCGACTCAGTCTCTACGGGGATTATTTATAATATTCCTTGAAGAATAAAATCATTTTTTAGATACGTGACTACTCTTTCGAGTTCGAGAACTCGGCCATAGAATTCAGCTGCTTTTCCACTGGCCACAGCCAACTGAATTTTGTCCAGGCTTTTTTGCGCTTCTGCGAGAATGCTTAAAGCATCCCTGCTGGTCATATATCTTGTATCTTGATTTATTGCTTCTTCCATATTGCTTCTCCTTATTTGGAATGATTGAAATAATCTTCCCTCGGTATTACCCTCGTGCGCAGGTTATGCACGTTCGGGTTTCACCGATATGAGTCAGTTTATTCACTCTGATATTACTACCAGAGGCCGCCAAGCTTTGCTAACAGCACAAAGCTTAGTTGACGGTTTGAACCCAGCTCGCGTACCACTTTAATTGGCGAACAGCCAAACCCTTGGGACCTTCTCCAGCCCCAGGATGTGATGAGCCGACATCGAGGTGCCAAACCCCTCCGTCGATGTGGACTCTTGGGAGGGATCAGCCTGTTATCCCCGGGGTAACTTTTATCTGATGATCTTCTACGCTCCTACAAGCGATAGTCGGTTCACTAAATTCCACTTTCGTGACTGATCGACTTATGGGTCTCTCAGTAAAGCTGGCTTATGCTTTTGCACTACCGATCCGATTTCCATCCGGATCTAGCCAACCTTTGTAAACGCCTCCGTTGCCATTTAGGCAATGTGTTACTACTTATTTTTCAAATAAAAATAAGCGTCATAATATTTCTATTATGCTCTCTATGTCGCCATAGAGTTCAGACTATATCATCATGCTAATTATATTTTAGCATGGCTAACGTGTAGTCGTTGAGGATTCCTCGACTATTGTCAAGGCTTTTCCTGCTGATTGTCCGCACTGGACACATTTTCACCTTAAACACTAAGGTAGTGCCAGATACTAACCGGATTTTCCAGCATATAGTTAACTATGCACTCTGGCGTTACCGTCAGAGGGCCCCTAATCAACTTCCTGTGTTCATGTAATTAATATTCGCAAACGGAGATTTTGGCGGGAAATATTAACTACCCATGGTTGATTATTGTTGAGGCGACCGCCCCAGTCAAACTACCCACCAGGCACTGTCCCCGGACTGGTAGAAAACTAGAAAAAATCATTTTTTTAACTCAACTTAAATACTATCATCATAGATACTATTGATACTATTTCTTGATTGCATAAGCTGAACGGTTAAAAAAATGTTTCCAATTTCCTAACAGCCCAGGGTTAGCGTTTAAACTCACAGAGAGTGGTATTACACTGTTGCCTCCATCCCGACCGGAATCGGGACTTCAAAGGCTCCCACCTATTCTAGGCACCATAAACTCAAACGCAATGCCAAGCTATAGTAAAGCTCCACGGGGTCTTTTCGTCTTGCTGCAGGTCGACGGCATCTTTACCGTCATTGCAATTTCACCGAGTTCTTCGTTAAGACAGTCACCAAGTCGTTACGCCTTTGATGCGGGTCGGAATTTACCCGACAAGGAATTTCGCTACCTTAGAACGATTATAGTTATCGCTGACGTTCACTGGCGCTTCGGAGATTGGCGTGAACCGCTCTCGTTAACGTTCCAGCACTGGTCAGGCGTCACCCCCTATACGTCCCCTTACGGGTTTGCAGAGAGCTGTGTTTTTGATAAACAGTCGCTTGGTGTCTTTTGTTGCAGCCGACCTTGCGGCCGGCAGTCCATATCCCTAAGTTACGGACGCTGTTTTGCCGAGTTCCTTAACGAAGGTTCACTCGTTCACCTTAGGCTACTCGCCCAGTCTACCTGTGTCGGTTTTAGTACGGATTTCGCATTACTAACCTTAGAAGTTTTTCCCGGTACCCTGCTTTACTTCGTTTTCCCACCGAGGTGGAATTCCACTAATATCTTGGGCTATATCTTGCGGATTTGCCTGCAAGACACCCTCAATACCAATACCGAAATCCAATAATCGGCAAAGTATACTAGGATACGTCTCTCCATCGAATAATGCGAAAGCTATGGAATATTAACCATATGTCCATCGACTACGCCTTTCGGCCTCGCCTTAGGCCCGGCTAACCCTGGGATGATCACCATTGCCCAGGAAACCTTAGACTTTCGGTGTTGGGGGATCTCACCCCAATTGCGGTTACTCGTTCCAGCATTCTCACTTCCATACACTCCACGGCAGCTCACGCCTTCCGCTTCAGCGCGTATGGAACGCTTCCCTACCACGCCACACTAATAAATCAGTATGACATCCGCATCTTCGGTACTATGTTTAGCCCCGTTACATTTTCGGCGCGAAATCTCTAGACTAGTGAGCTGTTACGCACTCTTTAAAGGATGGCTGCTTCTAAGCCAACCTCCTAGGTGTATAAGAAATTTCACTTCCTTTGCCACTGAACATAGATTTAGGGACCTTAGATGGCGGTCTGGGCTGTTCCCCTTTTGAGATCCGACCTTAGAGCCGGATTTCTGACTGCTTAGATAAGAAACATAAGAATTCGGAGTTTGGTTGAGATGACTACGGCGAACCGCGTCGATCTCATTCAGTAGCTCTACCTCTCATGCTCATTTAATAAGCGCTAGCCCTCAAGCTATTTCGGGAAGAACCAGCTATCGCCAAGCTCGATTGGAATTTCTCCTCTATTCACAAGTCATCCCCCAGAGTTGAACGACTGGTGGGTGCGGGCCTCCTTTGCCTGTTACAGCAAATTCACCCTGCTCATAAATAGCTCGCCTGGCTTCGGGTCTAGTCCGTGCAGCTTTATTGTCGCCGGTTAAGGCTCGCTTTCACTACGCCTCCGCGACTATTAGTCGCTTAGACTGGCTACACAGAACTAACTCGCTGGATCGTTCTACAAAAAGCACGCAGTCACCGCTCGCATCTCGCTTCGCGCGACGCTTAAATTTGAAATTTTTAATTTAAAATTTTAAATCAATTTTAAATGACGTAATTTAAAAATTTAAAATTTAATCATTTAGATTTCATTTCAAATTTAAAATTTAGCCTTAAAAATTTGAGTGTCTCACGCAGTGAGACACGAACGGCTCCTACTCTTCGTTAGCATATGGTTTCAGATACTATTTCATCCCCCTCATCGGGGTGCTTTTCACCTTTCCCTCACGGTACTAGTTCGCTATCGATCTTCGTTGATATTTAGCCTTGGAGCTATAGTGGCCCCAGATTCAAACGGGATTTCACCGGTCCCGCCCTACTTGAGAATAATTACGTCTAAAAAAGTTTCTTTTCGCGTACAAGGCTATCACTTTCTATGGCCGCTCTTTCCAGAGACATTCCGCTAAAAAACTTTTTAAAACCCCGATTAAACGAGTAAAATTACCTCGCAACACCGCTCACATCGCGCTTCACTCGACGTTTACGTCGAATGAAATGTGATATGAACGGTTTAGGCTACTCCGCTTTCGCTCGCCACTACTCACGGAATCTCAATTGATGTCTTTTCCTCCTGGTACTAAGATGTTTCAGTTCCCAGGGTTCGCTTCACTACCCTATGTATTCAGATAGTGATATCCCGATAAATCGGGATGGGTTGTCCCATTCGGACACCTCCGGATCAAAGGTTGCTCGTCACCTCCCCGGAGCTTATCGCAGACTGCTGCGTCCTTCATCGCTCAACGAAGTCAAGGCATCCACCATACGCATTAGTATTACCGCTCTTAATTTTTTTACCCCAACTTTACGTCGGGATCGATTAGCAGTTAGTAATTTCCAAATTACTAACTCTGTTATTTGCATTACCTACAATTCTAATAGTATGTTGCAAAATACTATTAGAAGACTAATCGCCAATATCCGGCACTATTTCCGCTAGTGATTGAGATATTGCGATTAAGACCTAAATTGTTAAGGTTCGCTTGACGCGGAAAATAATCGGTACAAAAAATTATACAAACTATTTCAGCGACAAACAAAAAACCGCCCTTTTAGCGGGTTTATGAACAAATCAAAAACCTAAGAACTCACCCGCTTTGTTTCTTCGAATTGATTGTGATATGTATCATTAATTGAATAAAATTATTTCAACTAAGAGGAATAATTTAACGCTTATTTATCTTAGCAAATACAGGAAATGTGTCAAGGGGGTAATTTACTTGTGTTTTTCCGTCAATTCTTCCCTTATTTTCCTGAGAAGCAAGGCTGCCTCTTCCTTTCCTCCCAGTCCGAAAGCCAGTCCGCCGGCCAGAGCCAGCATAGCCACGATGCCGATGAAAATAGTGCTGACCAGCGTTCCCGCTACTCCCAGCTGGATAAGAGCGGCAAAAATACCGAAGATGATGATAGCCCATTTGGAAATGGCCGCTAAAAACGTAGCCGACACCATTCCAGCTGCCCGGCTACTGCCCCGGACAACGCCATAGACGAAATTTCCCACCAAAGTTACTATGGCCAATATCACTACCGCCACCACCACATTGGGAATGTAGAATATTATACTGTTAAGAAAATTGGTGACTTGGGTAAGCTGCAAAATATTAGCTGCCGCCATCAGAAACACCAGGATCAAAAACCATTTCACCAAACCTCCGACAAAATCAGAAATTCCCGCCCTCACTCCGATCTCCGACATCTTTTTGCCGAAGCCTACTTTTTCCATCGCCCTGTCCAGGTGCATATCCCGGAGAGCTTTGGCGACCAGCCTGCCAAGAGTAATGGCAATAATCCAACCGGCAAGAATTACTATGATAGCTCCCAAGAGAACAGGAAAATAGTTGACAAACCGCTCGCTCAGATTAATAAGCGACATAGTTATAGCTTCTCCCCAGGTTTGGACGCCGTTCATATTTTTGTTTTTTATTTGGTTATTGCAAGGACATCCGATGTCCCCGATTGGAAAAGCAGCACTTGGACATCGGATGTCCAAAGTCAAGCTTCTATTGTGCTGGAGTAGTGGAAGAATTGCCACTGCCGCCAGATTGCTGAGTAAGACCCAAGGATTGCGGGGTATTGTCGATACTAGCATCCAAGTTGGACACCATCTTCTGCAACTGGTTCTTGGTATCATCATTGCCGGACGGCAGGAGGCTGATCACTTTCTGGTATTCAGTCTTAGCGCCCTGCTTATTCTTTTCTTTTTCATAAAGAAGTCCCAGGTAGAAGTGTCCGTTAATATTCTGGTCGCTTTGGGCGGTAACGGCCTTGAAAAGTTGCTCGGCATCTTTCATATCATTATCCGTTCCCCGATTCTCCAACATCCTTCCCAAACTGATTATATAGTCGGCATTATTGGGATTGAGAGACACTGCTTTTTTTCCGGATTCGATAGCCGCGTCATTTTCAGATAAAGCGTTCTGGGCGGTAGACAATTGATATTGAGCTTCGGCTAAATCTGGTTTTTCGGTCGTGGCTTTGGAGAACATACTTTCAGCATCAGCAACCAATTGTTTCTTCTCGTTCTGATCGGTTTTGGAAGCAGCCAGCGCCAGATCTATCTCGCCGATCTTGAGGTAAAAATTAGGATTATGCGGTTCCAATTGCAGTCCCAGTTTGTAATTATCCTGCGCTAAAGTGTATGAATCGGAAACATAAAGACCGGTATTTTCATAGACCTGGGCCACTTCTTCTATCGTTCCCACGTCTTTGGGCATCATATTTTTGCCGATATTGGAAGCAGTAATGGAAGCATTGATATATTGTTTGATCTTATCCACATCCCTTTGGTCCTGGCCCTTCAGCGTCTCGGCGTTAGCCAGGATCATATAGTATTGTCCGAGCTGGGTATAATATTTTCCTTCCTGGCCGTAAAGGCGGATAGCCTGGCCCATATAGTTGACCGAGTCTTCCTTGTTGGCGTCAGTCACTCGAGAAGCTTTTCCGGCATAAACATCAGCTACATAAAGTTTTCCCAAAAATACGAAGACGAAAGCCACGCCGGCGCTGACCACCATAAAGACGAAAGCTAAAGCCAAAGCGAATTTAGGGGAAGCTTTGAGCGAAAGACTGAGATATTTTTCTTCGGATTGGCTTTCCTTGAGAGTGGCCGCCAACGCCAGGATGCCCAAAAGGATAGTCATAATAAGTACCGTTCCTTCTATTTTGGTAGTGAGAGAACCGACCAGAAAAATCAAAGCGGTGGAAAATAATCCCAAAGACATCAACTTATTCTTCTCTTTTTCTTTAGCGATAAGATACATCTCCACACTAAGAAACGAGAGGACAAGGATGATCAGGAAAAATGTTCCGATTGCTCCGACAGTGGAAATCGCTTCCATAACCATCCCCGTTCCCTGCAAAAAGCGCAGATTATAGAACATATTATTATTGAAGCTTTGCGGACGCAGCAGGGAAAAATCATAGCCGTAGGTGGCCGGACCGGAGCCTAGAAGAGCTTTGTTCTTCAGGGAATCCTTGGCTATCACCCAAGAAGTGTCAAAATCCAGCGGCTTCACTTCGGCAAAATTAATCCTGGCCACAGACACGGTGCCGACCATTTTGAGTGCCATAACAGCCACAAAAAGAACCATCGGCAACCAGGACCAGGAGCTGGTCGGCCGCACGATCTGAGACAAGATAAATACTAAGAAAATTACGATACCGACAAAAAGCGCCAGCCAGGGAACAAAATTATAGAGTGCGGTAAGCAAGAACAGATTCAAAGCCAGGACCAAAAGAAGAGCGACAGTCAAAATCCACCTGGTCAGCTTCTTCATAGTTTCATTCTCACCGATTTTGAGAATGACAGCAGTCAAAAGAGGAATAAGGGCCGAGATTATGATGGAAACTCCGAGCATAGAACCGGAAAGACTGACCGGCGCATATTGAGCCAGACTGTCAGGCAAAAATTTGATATTCAAAATGGCAAGAAGTGTCCAGACCGAAATGATAGTTCCGGAAGTGATGATAGCCGTGATCATCATTTTGAGCCGACGCTCCGTGAAATGGCTGAAAATCAAATAGTAGGCAATGATGATAGCCGTAATGCTCATAAGGCCGCGGGAAGGATCGGCGAAAGCGCCCCAGAAACTGTGCCAACGATCGACGGAAAAAATAGTGGCAGCGAGACACGCCAGCCAAAAACCCAGGATTGGCCAATCAAGAGGCGTCCGGCGGATATTCATCTCGCCTATCGTCACGCCCTTGGCCGTCCAAGCCACCAGCCCCAGAAGAAGCCAAAAATAGAAATATATCTGTTTTTCAAAAATAAGGCCCTGGGAAGCCAGACCAGTAAAGAAAAGCGGAAAGCCTAAAAATATCATAAATAAACTGAGGCCCACAATTTTGTCAAAAACCTTGACGATAAATTTGTGGTCTTGCTTCGACACCGGTTCTTTTTTCTCCGCGGGAGGAGTAGGAGCAACTAGTGAAGGAGTAGGATCTGGTCCAGCCGGGCTGGGTCCTCTTCTCACTCGATCAAAAAAAGAGTTGGGTTGTTCCTCCTTGCTTTTTAGATTGACGTTGATAGGCTGTCGGTCCATAATTTTTTTTTAATGATTTATTTCTTGGTTAATTATAGAAAAAAATAAAAATAAAAGCAAGTAGGCTTTTGCAAGGCAATTTAAAATTTTAAATTGAAAATTATTTCTCTTTAATGATGTCCCACTTATAAACCGTATCTACTTCTCTGCCTTTTTGGTCGTCATTTCCGATGCCGATCTTGCCCAGATCAACGGCGTATTTTCTCATCTTCAGCTGATCCATGGCCGGCTGTCCGTTCGGCGTTTTTTCCTTCGGTTGCTCTTTGGCTTTTTGTTGGAGCGACTGCACCAATACTTCCGCTTGCTTATCGGTAAGATCCATATGCAAAATCAAAAATCCTTCTTTTTCCGCGTCGCTAAATTCAAAGCCTCCGTCTTTTATAAGCACGATATCGCCTCTTTCATAACAACCGCTGGCAATTTCCGGCGGACAATTACGGTTCTCGATCTGCACCATCAATTTGTGCGTCGTCACGGTCCCAATTTTGGCCGCCTGAGCCAGGCTCAGGTTCTGATCATCGGCTTTTGGATGATAATATCTCCACGCCTTATATCCTCCGCCAAAGACAACTAGGATGATGATGACAATGATCGTCCACTTCCGCCGCCGCGGAACGACGAAAAGTTTCACGATTTCCTCCAATAGAATAAGGAAGAGGTTTTTGATGATAGTGAGGATGGTTTTGAGGGTTTTTATAGTTTTTTTGTTATTTGGTTATTATATTATTATAGCACATATCTTGTAATTTTGAATTTCGAATTTTGAATTTTGAAATAATGATTTAATTCTTTAATTTTGAAACAATTTTACCAAATATTAGCGTCAATTCCTGGCATTCTTTCCACAACTTTATTAAATCTTCTTTTTTGTTTGGTTCGCATTGAGCCATCATTCGGAGCCAATGCTTCGTTTCCTGAGTTTCTTTTTTACAGATGTATATTTTGTTCTTAAAGTCTTTCCTGGAACTAGCAGCATTGGCCTCCATATAATTAGCTCCAATACTAGTTGACGAACGAACAAGTTGATTGATTATTGGTCTATTAATTGAATCTTGTTTTAGACACTTGCAAAATCTTATTATTCCTTCTCCGAATTTTGCCGTTCTCTCCTCTAAATCGTAATTCATGGTTTTAAAATTAAATCATTCGAATTTATTTCGAAATTCAAAATTCAAAATTCGAAATTTATTTTATATTCACATTTCTCCCAAAATTGACATTACGATTGATATTCACCGCGCCCGGCGTGCCGGCCGAAGCCGAATTTATTTCATCCGCCCCGATGTCCCATTTGCCAGTTTCTTGCGGACGCGTGTCGCCGTCAATGTCAGTGTTGAAAGCCAGATATGGATCAGCCGAAAGCACCGCGCCGGCATTTTTAGCCACAGTATCGGAAGGAGAAAGATGAAAGTCGCCGTTAGCAGTATCGATAAATGAAACGGTAGCAGTTTTTTTACTGTGTGTTCCGGGAGCTGTGTTGTCGCTCGAAATATTATAATCGGAAGATGCATCACTGGCATCATAGCAACCATTTACACAATTTTGAGCAATATTGTTCTTAAGGTACCAAGTGCCTGTAATGACATCAGTATTCCAATAATTGTTATTAAATGTATTATTATAAGCGTATACCTTGGAATAGTACCCATATAGCGCCACCATCAGATTGCTTCCATTCGACCAATTGTATGCAATATTATTCCAAAAAGACAAAACAATATTGGAGGAGGAGCCCCAAACAGCAAAACTATTACTGGCGCTTCCGCTAAAATTTCCCTGAAATATTGAACTGCTAATTTTAATATCATTTGATCCAATAAGATAAAGAAGAATTCCAGCCCTTAAAGCACTCGCAGTAGTTGATGTCACTTTAAACTGAAGGCCTTCAATCCTTAGGTAATTAGCTAAGCTAGTTATTGCTGTATTTTCATTCATTTCCATTTTGTATTTCGTGTCATCCCACTTCCCGCTATGCCTTTGACTCACTCCCACTTCTGTTGTCGCGGTCGGCGTGTAAACCCTAATATAATTATTTGGCGCAGTGATCCAGTTAGCGGCAACATTTGTCGCTGTCGTATCCGCCGTTGTCCCGTTGGCATAAGCGGCGATGTTCCATTGTTCATTAGTCGCGGAAATATTTTTGCCGCTGGACCACGTATCAAAATTTTGAAAAGACGAATTGATGCCGGTGCTTTCTGACGCGGTGACGGCATTGTTCAGCGCGGTGTACGCTCTGAAAATTGACCATTGATAATCAGAAGTGGAAGTAGCAGTGGGAGATCCGCCGATCGTATTTTGGATAGTATAGTGTGTAGCGTCCGTTCGGCCAGAAATGAAAGCGATGTTATTAACTGTGGAATTATTGGATGAATATTGGATGACATCACCCACGCCAATAGTGGTTCCGGGAGCAGTGGCAAAAGTAGCAATGTTGCCGGAAATGGAAAGGGAATTGGCAGGATTGGTGCCGGAAGCGAGGGCAGAGGTGGCGCCGGGGGCTATACTTCTATATATAGCAGTGGTGGATTCATCAGCCCCGATGTCCGTGCCGATAGTATAGCCTTGGGAGCTGAGCAGATTTCTTCTATATTGCCCGTCGATATCAGTGGTGATGGGGAGATTCACATCCATGCTCAAATCTGCGCCAGCGTTTTTGGCGGCGGTATCGGTGGAAGCCAGATGAAAGTCGCCGTTAGCCGCGTCGGCGAATTGGACGGTCGTATTATTTTTAGCATTCGATCCGGGAGCATCGGCTTTATTGGAAATGTTATTGATGGAGGAGGCATCAAATCCGCTGCCGTATCCATAAACACTATTTTGAACTATATTATTTTTAAGAATGGTGCCGGAATAATTATCCGCAAAGCCTGTTGCACAATTGACAACGGTATTATTGTAGGCGTAAGCCACAACGTGATACCCAAAATACATTCCTTGTTCCAAGCCTGTCACATTACTGAAATTATAAATAATATTGTTGCGAATTTTTGTTCCGCTTGTACCAGCATAAAGGCCATTATTCTGGCTACCGCTATTGACATTGCTTTCCCTGATAATATTGTTGACAATCTCGACGCCGTCAGAAGCACCAACTGAAATTCCATTAGTCCAATTGACCGGATCGCCGGGTGCAATATCAATTTGCAATCCGTCAATTTTGGTATAAGCCAACTCGGCGTCTAGAGAACCGTATAATTTATATTCGGAATCATTCCATTTTCCTTGATGTCTCTGGGAATTATTGGCTTCGGTAGAAGTATTGTATGGCGTATAGATTCTGATGTAATTATTGGCGCCGGTGGTATAGCCAGTAATAGAAACCTGTCCCGACGTGTCAGCGGCGGAGTCGTAATAGCAAGGAATATTCAAAATCACTCCGGAAGCGACCAGATCGCCGCTATCATTGAGAAAATTAGTTCCGGATGCGCCAGCGATGGCGGCGGAGAGAGTAGAGAAAGTATGTTTTATGGAATTGACCGGCATTGTGGTGCCGACACCCAACAAATCTCCGGTAGCATTCTGCACGGTCCAGTGCATTTGGTCGGCGTTGGATTTGGCAGAAATGTAGGCACGGGAATAGGGAGAAGTACCGTATTCGATGTAATCTCCCACGCCAATATTATTAGTCTGAGCCACGTTCAGTGTAGCGTTGCCGGAAGCATCGATAGAAACAGTCACGCCTGTGCCGGCCAAAAGACTGCCGGTATTTTGTCCAACACTGTAATAGACATTGGTCAATCGCTCGTCCGCACCGATGTCAAAGGCAGATCCCGATGGTCTTGGTTGGCCGTCGATGTCAGTGGTGACTTTTATGTATGAATCAGCAGAGAGATCCGTGCCGACATCTTTGAGTGCGGAACTGGAAGTTAAATGCAAGTCTTCACTTCCGGTAGTTACGTTTATGAAATTAGCAGTGGTAAAAGCGATATTTTGCAAACCTCCCGAACCAGTGGCGTCAGCGCTGGCGCAATTAGTCATGGTAAGTGTTCCGCCTAAATTGGAAAAAGCGGCGGTGGCGAAAGCTTTCGCATATACATTCTTTGCAACCACTGTCCCATATTCATTTGATAATCCGTTGGCATAAGCAGCAGAAGTTTCCAAAGTGCTATTGTATATATTCAATATACCGCCAAGATTATAGACGCAAGCATTTCTGGTGATCCAGTTGTAATTACCACTGCCAATAATTACTGAATTCCAGACATTCACCACGGGCACAGCAGTATTATCATTATAATTAATATATATTCCTTCACCAACATAATTATATATGGTTCTATTTATGAAAACATCGGATATATTGATTTTATTGGCGCCGGTAGTTTGACTGGCAATATAAATTATTGGCTTATCGTGACCTGTATATCCAGATCCAGCTAATTGCAAACCGTCCAAATTAACATAATTGCTATTGATAGTTACCCAATCTACATCAGTAAAGGAAAGATAATATTTACTCGTATCCCAAATCCCTTGATGCCGCTGACTCGTCCCCACTTCTGTTGTCGTTGTTGGAGTATAAATCCGCAGATAATTTAGTTGCGCTGTCGTCCAACCGGAAATTGTTACCGCCGTCGTATCCGCTGCTCCGCCATAACAAGCGATGTTCCATTGCAGATTATTTGTCACGAGACTTTGCGTGCCGTTGGCGCTGTCAAAATCTCGAAGTCCGGAGTCAATGCCGGTATTTTCCGTTTGAGTGACAGCGTTCTCCAGCGACGTATACGCTCTGAAAATTGACCAATCTGTATCCGGCGCGGAAGCGCTGACTGCTGTCGGAGCGGTGCCGTCATTTTTTTTGACGATATAATGAGTGGAATCAATCCTATATTCGATAAAAGCAATGGCATCAATCGTGCCGTTGTTGTCGCTGTCGTATTGCAAAGCGTCACCCACGCCAATATTGTCAGCCAGAGGCACAGCAAAGGTGGCGGTGGAACCGGAAATGACCACGCCGTTATTTGTTCCAGTGGTGAGAGCAGCGGTGGCTCCTACGCCCACGCTTCTATAAATCGGCGTGGTCGCTTCATCGGCGCCGATGTCCCAGGCAGAGAGAGTGGGTCTTGTTTGACCATCGATATCAGTAGAAAAAGTGATATTGGCATCAGAAGCCGCCGTTCCGGCGTCGATGGCGGAAGTATCAAGAAAATTGAGATGAAAATCTTTGTTGGCTTCGTCTTGGAATTTTATGGCTTGCGAAACTTTGTCGTGGGTGTTGCCAGCGCCGGTGACAGTGTAGCCCATTGAAGAGTTGTCGGTGGAATTGTAGTCGGTGCCGGCGGCGAAAGTGCCGGAGGCGGAAGCAGCTGCTCCTTTTATCAGATTATTTTTGGCGATAACCGTGGCGGGCCTGGCGCCTAAAATTATTCCATTAGCGCAATTAACTACAGTATTATTGTAAAATATATGGACGTCTGACGCAGTCCATGAATAAGAAACAAGCGCCTCATCGTTAGCAGCTGCAAAATCATAAATCAAATTGTTCCAAACTTTGTAATTTCCATATCCTACCCACACAGCAGCGTCGCTGCCGCCGGAAGCAGGATCTTTTATAATACAATTACTTATATTTATTAAGCCATTGCCGCTCTCACTAGCACTGATTCCACTGTTATTACTCCAATTGCCATCCATAAATATTTGCAGTCCGTCAAGCGTCAAATAATCTTCTTCTATACCAATAAGCGATCTGGGATTGTCTACCCAAAGATTATACTTCGTATCATCCCACTTCCCACTCGCCCTCTGGGAATTATTAGCTTCCGCCGTGGTGTCTTTGGGGGTATAAATTTTGATATAATCAGTGGCACTGGTAGTGTAGCCGCTGACTGTCACCGCCGTCGTGTCGGCCGTGCCGGAATCGTTGTAACAGGGAATATTCAAAATAACATTGGCCGCCGTGAGATCGCCGCTGTTCCCCACGTGATTAGTGTCCGATGCGCCGGAAATAGCGCCTTCAAGCGTGGTGTATTCGTGTTTGATGGAAACCACCGTGGAGTCGGAAATATCGGTCGGAGTGCCGCCGGTGGCCGTAATAAGAGACCAATTTTCCATACTCGTATCATTTTTAGCGGAAATGTACGCGATTGAGCTGGTGTTGTAAGTCACTCTGTCGCCGACTCCGATATTTCCGATCTGTGCCGTACTAAATGTTGCCATGCCGCTTGCTATTGTCATGGTTGGCGTTCCGGTCATAAGATTTCCAGCGTTTTGTCCGACGGAATAATAAACATTTAATACTGACAAAGACCAGTGAACATCGTTTCCGGCGTTGTAGTTCGAACCATCAGAAGCATTGATGGTGCTTCCGCCTGACGCGTCAGAACGGGAAACATTGACATAGGAAACAGCTTGCGTGCCGCTCACTATTAAAAGCCAGGTGCCGGAAGCGGCGGAATTGCGGAAGAATATCATAGTGTTGGCCGCTCCTCCGTTCCAGTTGATGTTATTGAAAGTATAAGTGGCGCCGCTGGTGTATTGCACCCGGACTGACGGCGTGGTGATGGTGTAAGCACCGGTCGCGGTAGCAGAGGCGCTAAAAATGATACCGGGAACAAAACTCCCCAGTTCGTTATTCGAAGCATCGGTACCGTAGGCGTTGGTGATGGTAAGATTATAAAAATTGGACGGACTGACCATAGTGCCGGAAAGGGTTTGCGGAGCGGAACCGCTGAAGGTGGTGGTCGTTGTTCCGGCCGTGAAAGTGGCGGTATTGGAAAAGTTACCGCCAAAAATCTGGTTTTGGGAATTGGTACCGGCGTCAAACGTTCCGGCGCTGTTGGTGAAAGTACCGGCCACACTGATGCCATTGTTAATCAACCGCAATGTTCCCGCGCCGCTGTGAGTGAAGTTATTGAAAATATGCCCGACACTGATGCCGCCGGAATCCAGAGTCTGGGTGCCGGAACCGTTGAAATTTACTGTGTCGTTAGTGACCGTCAGCGTGTAGGAATTGGAAAAATTTCCCGAAACATAAAGAGTTTCGTTGGAGATATTCAAAGTATCATCCGCGCCAATAGTAACATTAGTCATCTGGACGTTGCTGGAAGTGGAAACGGAAGTGGTGGTGGATGGACCGATCGTCACCACGCCTAAATCTTGTGGCGTTACGTTAGAATCTGTGATGGTTTGCGAGGCTCCGTTCAAAGTCATCGTTCCGCCTTTCAAAAAAGTAGTGCTCGCCGATAGCGCTATATTGCCCGCGATATTTTGATTCTGGCCGCTGCAATTAAAAACACCGGACGCCAGATTAAAATTGCCGCTCAAAGTGACAGCGCCAGTGAGCGTGGCCGTATTGCCGACACCGACACTACTGGTCAGATTTTTAAAATTAGACACGCCGATCTGTGGAGCCGTACCGGTGAAATTGACCGTTCCGGTGGCCGTAAATGTGCCACCGGATTTTGTCCAGGTGGAAGCGCCGGTTCCCGTCACCGTGATCGTGACGCCGCTGTCAGTGATCGTTCCATTAGACTGATTATAACTGCCGATAGAAATATTAGTCGAACTGGTCAGCGTCGTGGAACCGCTGGAGCTGTAAGTGAAAGCGCCGGAAACCGTGAAGGCGGCGTTTCCGGTCATCGTGGCTGATCCGGAAACGGTCAGCGCGGCTATTGTCGTCACGCTCGTCATCGTTTTGGCGCCGCTACCGGATAAAGTCAGATTATAATAAGGACTGGAACTTGCTTTGATCGTTTGGGCCGCGCCGGCATAGTTGACGGTGTTCCCACTGGCATTGGCGGTTAAAGTGCCGGTAGAGAGACAGCCGGTGGTGCCACCTTTACACGTCAAATTAGAGCTGCTGCCTTGAGTCCAGACGGAAGTGGTAGCGTTGGCGCCGGTAATAGTCCCGTTAGCGGTAAATATGCCATTGTTAGTCACTGTGGTAGAGGCACTAAGAGCCACAGTACCGGCTACTATCAGGTTAGCCGACGAATTGATAGTTTTGTTGTTGGTCAAAGTGAAAGTCCCTGTATTGGTTATGTTGCCGGTTCCATCAAGAATAGTGCCACTGCCGTTTAAAGTCACACCGGCTGTACCGCTTTCCGTACCGTTATTAATAAAACTATTAGTTGCGACCAAGAGACGACCGCTGCCAGCCAAGATAGACCCCGTGTTAATAGTGACACTGGCAGCAGTAGTGCCGGCGCCTAAAGTAACCTTGTTTGATCCGGTAGTAGCTATGACGGCGTCGTCAGTAGTGGCTGGTGCCGTGCCGCCCACCCAGGTAGAGCCGGTCGCCCACACTCCTCCGCTGGTAGTACTGGTGCGCACGGTATCGGAAGCGATTTCCCATTGCCTTGCTTCCTCAAAAATCGTCTGGTTATTTTTCAGAAACTGCAGCGGTCCCAGGAGATAAAATTCGGGCGACAGGAGCGGAGCTTTATATTGATAGCCCAGAGTTATTTTGTCTCCTTTTTTGACGGAAATATTCCAGGTGATGACCTGATCATCACCATTGGTCACGACATTTTCATAAGCGATCTGATCATTTTCTCCTCCCTGGAAAACTTCGAAACTGGCCGGCACCACTTCCTGCACCTGACCGTCAAAATCCTGGTTGGCCGTAACGGAGAAAGCCATCGGATTGGTGTTGGGAGGATAAATTCTGGTCGCCGCGGTTCTCTCCACATCGAAAGCCACTCCATTTTTTACTTCGAACTTATCCGAAATGGTATATTGTCCGCTATCCGTGTTGGCGGTAAGCGTCATCTGATATGTTCCCTCTCCGCTAACTTTATATTGGGCGGCATAATCCGGCGTGTTGGTCAGCAGATGCGACTCGCAGACATCTTTGTCAACTGTTATTTCTCCGCCTTCGGTGGATAAAACCTGAGTCTTTCCATTTGGGTCTTTGATATTGAGCGTGAGCTTGGCATCACAAACCATTCCGCCCACATCATTGAGAACACCGATGGAAAGATTGGCCGTTTCGCCGGGAGCGTAGATCGATTTGCTCACGTTCATCGCCAGCACTCCCCAGCTGAAGTCCTGTATGGTAGTGAGAACTTGCGTGCCATCGGCGGAAAGCATATCCACCTCAAGATGATATATCCCTTCCCGGAACGATCTTTTGGATTTGCTCAATATGATTTTGGCTGACGCGCCGTTTTCCTGGACGTCCACTCCGATATCATTGGCCGAAACGCCGTGCGGACCGAAAAGCTGTGTTTTGAGAATTCTTTGCTGCTGAGGCTCGTTCGCGCTGGCCTTTTCGGTACCCAGTAATTTATCCAGGAAACCGGACTGCTTCGGCTTTTGGGCGTCGGCGCCGGGAAGAGTGATATCGAATTCCGGATTCTCGCCCGGCTGGAAATCCTGCCGGTCGTTTTTGAAAATTTCCGACTTATCCACTTCCGTTCTCGGCAGTTGGTTTACATCTGCCACCGGCGCCACCGATTGGACGCTCGCGTTCTGGCCTCCCGGATGATGGATAAAGTTTTTTATAAGACCGAACTTAAGCGCGCCAAAAACCGCTGCCGTAGCAACGATGATAACGATAGCTATTATGATGGAGATTTTTTTTGTTTTGGCGTTCACTGCTTTAATTTTCAATTTCTAATTTTCAATTTTTAAACAATTTCCAATGTTTAAATTATTTAATTTTTCAAACCGTTATTTTTTAAACTAGTAGATATCTTGTTAAAAATGAGGGTTAGTTCATAGGCTTCTTTCCATAACGTTTTTAGGTTTTCTTTCTCTTCCGGATTTGATTCAGCTAACATTTCTATCCAATATTTGGTTTCTTGAATTTCCTTTCGGCAATTGAAAATTGAAAATTTATCTTCTAGTTCCCGAAGTTCACCGCGCTGTTGTCATTATATAGCGTCTGAATTTGTGTCGGCGTCAGCGCGTAATTGAAAATTTTGACATCGTCGATGGAACCGGTGGCAGAATCTAACGGGGTACCGGTTGAAACCATATCAGTTCCGATGTAAACAGGATACGTACCTACGAAATTAGGCGTATCAGAATCAGAACAACTTGTTGTTTGGAGCGATCCGTTCAAATAAATCGACGTTGTTGAATCGATAGCTCCAGGAGATTTCGTTATACAAATATGATTCCAGGAGTTGGCTGAAATAACATCGCCTGTATAAACAGGATGGTCTCCATAAAATTCGGCAGATATCACGCCAGTGCCTCTTATTCCAACAAACATACCAAAACCTTGAAAAGAACCGTTATCGCCTTGTGAAATAATTGTTTGACTGGAAGAAACATCATTTAATTTGACCCAAGCGCAATAAGAACCCGCAAAATCTCCGGAAAAAGTGGCGCTGGTACCTTGTACATAATCATCCGTTCCGTCAAAATTCAAACTGGCGCCATATTTGCCGCTTCGTCCATTATACCACGGCGTGTTGGCGTTCACTGAACAGCTTCCGGTTGCCGTTTGTCCGGACGAGCCTAAATTAATCGTTCCGTTATTGCCATTCCCTGATTCGTCGTGCACCGTCGCGCCCGTACATTCATTGAACCTATATGATAAAACTGGTCCGCCGTGATTATATTCCCAAGCGACTTGTGCTGGTGTGCGGGCGTAATTATAGACGCGAACCTGATCGATAGTGCCATTCCAGCCTTCCTGCCAATAGCAATTACCACCGCTGCAAGCACCGCCAATGAGAATTCCGGAATCGGAATTGAGCCGGCCGTTATCCGGAGTTTTTTGATCAATTTGAACTCCGTCTATATATAAAGTAACCGTTCCTGTCGTATTGTTCCAGGTGCCGACAACATAATACCATTGTCCAAGATTATAAGTATCTGCCGCCGTCGCCCATGTATAACTGCAGCCGGAATCTTCAACCGCCATTTGAAAATGATTATCCGTAGTGCTTCTCAAATCCCAAGCATAATAGCAACCGGAATTTCCCGATTGGGCTATTTGAGGTTGATTCCCGGTTGAATAAGCATTTGCTTTTACCCAAGCGCTAACAGAAAAATCACCGTTGGCTCTGGTAGAGATTGAATCAGAAACGGCAAGTGACGAACTTCCATCAAAACTCAATGCCTTCCCGTATTTCCCCTGCGTCCAGGTTGTTCCTGAAATAGTGCCATCATTTCCATCCCCGCTCGTATCATAAGCTATCGTTCCTGTTCCTTCATCCATTTTATATTCCGCGATCGGCGCGGCGCAAGAAGTGGTGTCGCCCGGGACGCAATAGTCGCCGCTTCCGGCGTTGGTCGGTTTGCCGGTGCCTGAAATAGAACCGCTCGAGCCGAATTGCTCCACTGATCCGCCGTCATATTCTCTTTTCACCTGATCGGTAGAAAGAGCGTAGTTCCATATTTTTACTTCGTCGATAGTACCGTTGAACCACGCACCACCGTTAGGAGGATTATTTCCGATAATAAGATGATTCGAAGCAGTATTTTTTATACTACCTCCTGGCCAATTAACAGGTGCTTGAGCAACCCCATTGCAATAAGGAGTCAGCTTGGTGCCATCCATCGTAAATGCGATGTAGTTCCAATTGCTCATAGAATAACAATTTGATACCACTGGGTTGGCGTAACCACCAGAATCATTCCATACTAAAAATTTTATGTCAGTATTACTGTTATTTATAAACATTTCATAATCACCTGTTGAAGCAATCCTTCCGTAACCACTACCACCTTGGCCTAATGGTTTGATCCAAGCTCCGACTGTAATCGTAGTTAGCTGTTTTACGCTGGGTGCTGTGCCTGCGTCAATATAATCACTCGTCCCGTTAAAACTCAATGCTTTCCCAAATTTCCCATCATTCGTCCACGTCGGCGCGGACGAACCTGTGCCGAGCATGCCATTCAAACTCGCTCCGCCTGTGCCACTGTTATACGCGGTCGAGCCGACGCCTTCGTTGAAATTATAATACGCCACTGGCGCGACGCTGGTGTCGGCCGAACCGCCCAAAGCTGCGGCAGCAGCAATAGCCTCATCGGCGCCGATGTCCCAAGCCAGACCTTGCGGCCGGGTTTGGCCGTCAATGTCGGTATTGAATGCTAAATTAGGATCATCTGACAAATCCGTTCCGGCGTCTTTGGCGGCGGTGTCTTGCGAACTTAAGTGGAAATCGTCCGCCGCCGCGTCGGCGAATTGGACGGTGACATTGGTTTTATCGTGTGCACCTCCTGTACCTATTGATGAATCATTGGTTATGTTGTAATCGGTATCGGCCACAAATCTACCAATGGTTGGCGTGGTGACGTTCGCGAAGATATTGTTCTTGGCAACTGCAGTGTTGCTATCATTCCATATTCCAATATCAACATTATAAAAAGTATTGTTATAGATATAGGTTTCGGCGCCTTCATTCATAATTCCTTGCGCACTGTTGTTCACAAAATCATAATAAATGTTATTCCAAATATATGTGCTACCCACACCCCAATAGATAGAAACACCGCCCGGTTCATTGTAATTGCTGGTGTCGGCTCTGAATATATTATTTGATAATCTTATCTGCGTCGATGGTCCCTCAATGTCAACATTATCGCCGGCATTATTTATGATATTTGTAGTGTGCATTTGCAGTCCGTCAACTGTTATATAATTATCATTTATGTCCATTGCATCATTTACATCCGTGTCGGGCACCAAGCTGTATTTCCCATCATCCCACTTCCCCTGATGCCTCTGCGACTGATTAGCTTCAGTCGAAGTGTTATACGGCGTGTAAATTTTGATATAGTTCGTCGCTGAAGTGGTGTAGCCGGAAACAGTGACAGCCGTGGTATCGGCTGATCCGGCATCAATATAGCAAGCGATGTTGAGAATAACCCCTGTGCCGGCCGTGAGATCGCCGCTGTTCCCCACATGATTAGTGTCCGACGCGCCGGAAACAGCGCCTTCAAGCGTAGTGTATTCGTGTTTGATGGAAACGACGGTGGAATTGGAAATATCGGCCGGAGTGCCGCCGGTGGCTGTTACCAGCGACCAATGCTTTTGGTCAGGATTGGTTTTGGCGGCGATATAAGCGACTGAACTGGTGTTATACGTCACCCGATCGCCCACGCCGATATTTCCCGTCTGCGCCACGGAAAAAGTGGCCGCGCCGGAAGAAATGGTGACCGTTCCTGTTCCGGACATTAGATTTCCCGTATTTTGGCCGACACTGTAGTAGACGTTACTGGTGGCGGAGGCGTGATTAACAAAGCCTATTGAGGATAGGAGGGCTATACATACATATAGGGTGAGTTTAAGTTTTATTTGCATTTATGAATAATTTCGAATTTTGAATTTTGAATTTCGAAATAATGATTTAATTTTTTAATTTTGAAAATAATTCGTCAATCTATTCTTTATATATCTTTTTCCCATACCCGATTTTAAATATTTTTCCCTGGCTTCCGCATCCCTTTTATTCAAACAGGCTTCATAATAAATTAAATCAAATGGGGCTCTTTGTTTGGTTGATAAACATCTTTTAGCATTATGCTGCTTGAACCGTTCTTTTAAATTACCAGTAAATCCGGTATATAAATTATTATCCTTTTTACTTTTTAAAACATAAACATAAAACATATCATTAAGATCCATCCCGTTAGAAGTCGGAAAAAACATTTTGATATAATTTATTGTTGTTTAATTTTAACAACATTCCATTATGACCATTTTTATTGTCCGACTTCTAACGGGACTCCACAATAAACCAATCCACCTTCACATCTTTCGTAACAGGATTGCTCGTTTTGATGGTGAATCCCGTATAATTTCCGGTGCCGGAATCTATCTTCTTCTCCACCCAGACACTGCCGCCGGCGTCGCCTTGAGGAGTAACAAAAATCTTGCAGGTAGAAGTCACGGCGGTGGTTTTCACTTCCACCGATTTGCCGTCGTTGCCGGGATAATTGTCGTCAGTTCCGTCGAGATTATCGTCTGTATATATATGTATAGTCTCCGTGCCAATCGTAGCCTTGTCCTTATCCGCTACTTTGACCGTAAAAGCACCGGCCACTACTCCATCCGCCTGCAACTGGCCGCCCAAAATGTCGACGTTGCCTGAGCTGTCTTTGTACACCAAACTGTTGGTGTCGAGGGCTTTGGCAAAATCGATCACCGCCTGGTTCTGCTGCTGGAGAAGCGTCATCTGATCCTGGAGAGTTTTTGCCTGATTTTCAAGAACGGTAATTCTTGATTCGTCAGCCGTTTGCTGGGTCCTGATAGATTGAATATCGTTTGTATTTTGGGCCAATGTTACTCCGATAAGGCTTATCTTGTCAGCATCAGACAGGTTCTGATCACTCAATTTATTCTGGAGATCAGTAATCATCGATTGCTGCTCACTGATTTCCGTTCCCTGATTATTGATCGCTGTTTGCTGTTCCTGGACCGCTTTCACTATCACCGGAATAAACTGATCGGTCATCAGTCCCAATTTTCCGTCCGGTCCGGTGGTCACCGCTTCCGGATAAACCTTTTGCACTTCCTGGGCGATAAAGCCGTTGATGGTCGGACCGGTCGGATCCCAGATACGGTTATAATCTACCACCCGCAGTCCCGCGATGATGCTTGTTCCGTTGAGAGCGGTATTGGCGATATTGGTCTTAGTGGAGACATCGGAAACGTTGGTCACGCCGAACGTGCCGTTGACTTCCGCCAGATACCCCACATTGATGCTGCCATCTCCGCTGTAAGCGTTGAGATAATAAGTCGTGCCGCTGGCGTCGTTAGCTCCGGCCAGGATACGGATGCCATAATCGACAGCGGTGTTGCCGCTATTGCGGAAATTAGCCGCGTAACTATTATTAGCACTGGTCAAAACATCAAGAAGGTATTGCGGAGAAGTAGTGCCGATGCCCACCTGGCCGTTAGCGTCGATACTCATAGAAGTGGCGCCCGACCCCATAGTGACGGAGGAGTTGGCGCGATCAAGGACAAAGAGATCGTTGGTGCCCAGCGTTCCCGATCCGGAAATCTTGAATTTGGAATTGTCGCTATAATCCACTCCCATAGTATAAACCGGAGCCGTACCGCCCAGTCTGAACTGCAAACCCGCGTCATATCCGCCGGTATTGTTAACAGTCAGCATAGTACCGGAAGATGAGGCACTGGCCAGTTCCAGCAGTGAATTGGCAGAAGTGGTGCCGATGCCGAGGAAATCCGAGCTGGCAGTTCCATTTGTGCCAAGATAAGTAGTCGCGCCGCCGTCAGTGAAGACACTGGCTCCACCGACCAGAAGATCTTTGGTCACGCCGCCGCTTCTGAAATTCAAACTGGTGCCATCATACCACAGGTCGCCATTGTTGGGACTGGACGGCGCTGTTCCCGCGGCAATATTGAGCGATGCACGGGAAGTATTGGAACCGGCAAGGGAAAGAAGAGCGGTCGGATTCGTCGTGCCGATACCGATATTGGTTCCGGAATTATAAAGGGTGTTGCTGGCTGTCCAAGCACCACCGGTATAATAGAGAGTTTGTCCGGTAGCTCCGGCTGGCATGCCAGTGCCGGTAGCATTAATAGTGATGCTTCCTGCCCCATTGGCAATACTGACTCCGCTGCCCGCTGTCAGAGTATTGAGAGCATATCCCGAGCCGTTGCCGATTAATAGTGTTCCGTTGGGAGC
>Ga0182027_10001938_pt1 | contig 33817 bp, 29 predicted proteins | sample 712E1DmetaG_FD_121300 | JGI IMG/M metagenome (GOLD analysis project Ga0182027, IMG submission 121300) | Permafrost microbial communities from Stordalen Mire, Sweden - 712E1D metaG (Illumina Assembly) | ecosystem: Environmental > Terrestrial > Soil > Wetlands > Permafrost | place: Sweden...
CAGGTGGCTGGGATCGAAGTTGCAGCCCAGGTTCGCGCCCGCTTCCCCGCGCAGCCGCAGCATCGTTTCCGGGTTATAGACCAGGAAGCCGGGGTGCATCTCAAGGGCAATTTTGACGCCGTGATCGGCGGCGAATTTCGCGCGCTCCTTCCAGTAAGGGATCGCTTTCTCGCGCCACTGCCATTCCAGGATCTCGGTGAAGTGCGGAGGCCAGGGGCAGGTCACCCAGTTCGGGTGCGTCGCTCGGTCGCTGTCGCCGGGGCAACCCGAGAAATCGACTACCACGGGCACTCCCAGTTTCTCGGCGAGCAGAATGGTGCGGCGGCTGGTCTCGCGGCAGGCGCCCGCGATCTCCGCGTTGGGGTGGAGCGGCTCGCCATGACAGCTCAGCGCGCTGATGGTGACGCCGGCGGCGGCGATCTTCGCCCGGAACTCAGCGAGCGCTCCCGCGTCCTCGAGCATAGAAAGCTTGCAGTGCGGGCCGCCGGGATAATTCCCCGTGCCCAGTTCCACGGTGTGTATATCGAGGGCCGTCAGCTTGGCCAGGACCTGGTCGAGCGAGAGGTCAGCCAGGAGCGCGGTGAACACGCCGACTTTCATGAAACGTCCTCCTTGCAGCGTAGCGTCCGCTCCCTTACGGTCGCGGTTCGGACCGGATACGGAACCGCGCGGAACGGCGACCTGAAGGTCGCCGCGGCACGCTGAAGCGTGCGCCACGCGACACTAGTGCACAGAATATCAGAGCGGGTTAGTCTATGGTCATGCGATCCCTCCTCCTGTTTTGCCTCGTCGCCGCGGCGTTCGGACAACCGCCCAAGGCTGCCCTTACCGCCGAGCAGGTGATCGAGAAATCCATCGCGGCCACAGGCGGCCGCCAGGCGATGCAGAAGATCACCAGCAGCTACGCCAAGGGCATCATGGACTTCCCGGCGAGCGACGCCCATGGAGTCATCGAAAAGTACGCCAAGGCGCCTGACAAGCAGTTGACGATTACCAACCTCGAAGGCGTCGGCGAGTCCCGGCAGGGCTTCGACGGCCAGGTCGCGTGGAGCCAGGATCCCGCCGGGGCGGTCACGGTGCTCACGGGCGCCGCGCTCGCGGACGTCAAGCGCGGCGCCGCGTTCAATTCCGGGCTGAACTGGCGAGACCTTTACAGCAAGGCCGAACTGGCGGGGAAGGAGTCCGTTGGCGGGAGCGACTCGTACGTGGTCAAGCTTACGGCGGCATCGGGAAAGGTCACCACCCGCTACTACGGCGCGCTGACCTTCCTGCTACTTCGGGAAACCGCCGTTTATGACACACCGCAGGGCGACATGGTCATTTCGGCAACCTTCTCCGACTACCGCGATGTGGACGGGATCAAGACGCCTTTTCGGATCCGGCAGGTCATGCCGGTGGGCGAAATTATCTTCACCACGACCGAACTGAAGAACAACGTCGCCATCGACGACGCAAAGTTCGCGAGGCCGGCGGGGAAGTGAGGTAGCGTCCGCTTGCTTACGCGCGCGGTTCAGAACCGCGACCGTGAGGGAGCGGACCTCGCGGTCAGCGGCCTACGGCTCCTTGACCAGCGTCCAACTCGGATCGGGGTCGTATTCGGTCATCGCGCCGGCGAGGTCCTCGGTGGCGGCGCCCAGGTTCTTCTGATAGACGCGGCCCTGGTTGTTGACGATGAATGTCATGACGCCGCCGCTGCCCCATTTTGCGGGAAAGGCCAGCAGCGCATAGCCGGCGATCATGTGGCCGTTGACGAGGTAGCTGAACTTGCCCCCCGGTGCGTGGTCGCCCTGTGCCTTCAGGATCCGGAAGTAGTACCCGTGGAATGGCGTCCGTGGGCCGGCAGCGGGCTTCGGCTGGCCCGCGGGATATCCTTCGGCGCGCGCCTCCGCCACCAGCGTACCCATGGGGCTCGGCTTTTCGCCTTCGGGGACATCCCAATATAGACCGTCGCGCTGGCCCGGGGTGCTGACGAACTTCTGGGCGTAGACGGCGAGGCCGTCCTCCGAGGTGTCCAGCGCCTTACTGAAATACTCCCACTGGGCCACCACGTAGGCGCGGCAAGTCATGATCGCGGAGAGTTCGTTCTGGCCGATTCTGCGGGTCAGAATCTCGTCCATCCCCGCCGCCGTGTCGAACCGCCACTGGCCCCCCTCTTTGACCAGGGGGATGGGGAACGGGAACTGGTCGTCGCCCACGGTCAGGGTGAACTTGGAGTCGTCCACGCGCACGAGCTTAACGGATTTCCGAAGGTTCGCCGCGAAGCGATTCATCGCGCTCGCGTCCTCGACCGGATCGCCCGACATCAGCTTCTCGCGATCGGGACCCAGGATCGCCGTCATGGCCGCCTGGTCTTTTGACTCCGCGGCGCTTACCAGAGCCTTAACGCCATCGTCGGGCGTAGGGAAGAGAGTCTGCTGCCCGGCGGCGCCGAGCAGGCAGGCGGTGGAAAGCAGCGCCAGGGCGCCGCATGTGAAATGCCAGTCGTTACTGGGTCTCATTACCGTCTCCGATCCTTGTTGTCGTCGTGCCGGGGAGCCGGCTTCGCCGCTGGTGCAGGCTTAGCGGCCTCGTTACGGCTCTCGTGCCCGCGCTGGCTGGCGGCGTTCGGGTCGAAGCCGCCGCGATTGCCGCCGAAAGCGGAGTTGTCCCGCCGCGCCTCCGGTGCCTGCACCTGGGGCCGGTTCGGCTGGGGCTGATTGACTTGCGGCCGGAACGTTTCCTGCCGGTTCGGCTGCGGGCGATTGACGTCCGGCCGATTCGGCTGCGCACGCCACCCCTCCGGCTGATGGCCGCGGTAGGTATCGATGCGCTGGTCGTTGACGTTCATGTTGCGATCGATGATCTTGTTCTCGGGCCGGTTGTTATTGATGACCGTCCGATTGTAGTTGTTGCCCCGGACGTTGTCGTAATGCACGTCGCGGTGCACGCTGTGATACCGGTCCAGCGTGTTGTAGTTCACGCTTCGGTTCACCACGGTGCGGTTGATCACCACGTTCCGGTAGTTCACGTTCACGTACACGTTGTTGATGTGGACGTAGGAGCGGGAGCGTCCGATCCAGCCCCTCCCGCCACCGTCTTCCCATCCGTGGTAGTAGACCCGGTGGTAGCGCCAGTCGAAATCGTTGTTGAGCCAGGCTCCGATGAAAAAGCCGCGACCGAATGAAACTCCGGCGAAGTAACCGCCCTGGCGGACGTACACCATTCCGGGGTCGTAAACCGGCACGTAGATGTACTGCGGCTGGGCGGGCCAGATCTCGACGTATCCGCCATCCTCGCGCACTTCCTGCTGCGGCGACGACTCCAGGTTGCCGGCATCGCGCGCCTCGACGCGAAGCCGCTGGACCGCCGTCATCACGTCGGTGGACTGGCTTACGTAAGCCTGCCCCAGCGCCGTGGTCCAATCCAGCTTGTCGGCCATCATGAACAGGACGGTCGGATAATGCGCGACGGCCTTGACGCTCACGTCCCAAGGCTCTTCGTCGATGTAGTTGGGATCGTTGTTGGCGCGCACGAAGCGGGACGCCTCGTCGAGCTGGTCGGGGAACGTCGCGCTCACCAGAACCTGGGCCAGCAGCGGGTCAGGATAGAGGGCGATGGGCGCGAGCAGATTGTCGAGCTGCTCGGGCGAGAAGTATCCGTTGGAATCGTCCTGGCACCAGGAGGGCAGGACGGACGCCAGCAGGAGAATCAACAGGACGAACGGTGCCTTGCGCATAGGAACCTCCTTATAGAGAATACTCCGACGTGCAGCAGACTGGGGCCGACGCTCAGATGCGCTCGTTGCGGATCAGGTCGGCATGCGTTTCGCGATCGCGGATGGTTCGCCACCCATCGCCTTCGACCAGGATCTCGGGCGGCCTAAGGCGCGCGTTGTAGTTCGAGGCCGCCACAAAGCTGTAAGCGCCCACGGTGGCGACCGCCAGAAGGTCGCCAGGCAGCACGTCCTCGATCTCGCGGTCGCGCGCCAGGAAGTCGCCACTTTCGCAGATCGGTCCCACCACGTCGGCCTGGATCTTCCCGCGCGCCGTCCTGCGAACCGGGACGATCTCGTGGTGCGACTGGTAGAGGGAAGGGCGAATCAGGTCGTTCATGCCGGCATCCACCACGATGAATTGCTTGGTGGAGCTGCATTTCCGGTACAGCACGCGGGTGAGCAGCACGCCCGCTTCGCCCACGATGGAGCGGCCCGGTTCGAGCATCAGGAACAGGTCCCGGCCCTCCACCTTGGGCCGGATCGCCGCCACGAACGCGCGGATGTCAGGGCACCGATCCTCAGGGCGATAGGCGACGCCGAGGCCGCCGCCCAAATCGAGCGAGCGGATAGGGATGCCGCGCGCGCGCAGGCGCTCGACCAGCGCCACCATCTTGTCCACGGCCTCGAGCAGGGACTCCGTGTCCAGGATTTGCGACCCGATGTGGCAGCTCACGCCGTCGAGCACCAGGTTGCGCAATCCGCGGGCGCGCTCGTAAACGCCCTCCACCTCTCCGATGTCGATTCCGAACTTGTTGTCGCGCAGGCCGGTGACGATGTACGGGTGCGTCTCAGGGCTCACGTCCGGGTTGACGCGCACGGCGGCGCGAGCCTCGACGCCCCGCCGCGCGGCCAGCGCGTCGATCAGCGCCAGTTCGGCCTCGGACTCGCAGTTGAAGCTGTGAATGTTTTCCGAGAGCGCGTACTCGACCTCGTCCGCGGTCTTGCCCACGCCCGAGAAAACCACTCCCGAGGCCTGGCCCCCGGCCTTCAGCACGCGATACAACTCACCGCCCGAGACGATGTCGAAGCCCGCGCCGGCCTCGGCCAGCAGGTGCACCACGCCCAGGCTCGAGTTGGCCTTGGTCGCATAGCAGATGCGGTGCGGGATGCCGGCCAGCGCCTCGTCGTAAGCCCGGTAATTCTCCACGATGGCGCGGCTCGAATAGACGTAGCAGGGCGTCCCTTCCCGCGCCGCGACGTCGGCCAGCGAGACGTTTTCGCAGTAGAGATCGTTCTGATCGTAGCGGCAGGAGCAGCTCACTTGACCCTCAGCACCAGCAAGGTCTGATCGTCGAAGGCCGGGCTCGATTCGGCAAAGCGGTCGAGGTCGGCGAACAGCGCATCGATCACCGTCTGGGGCGAACCGGCGCACACCTTCTTCAACAGATCGAACAGGCGCCGGCGGCCATAATCGGCGCCGGCGGGGTTGAGCTGGTCCGTAATTCCGTCCGAATAGACGACGATGAGGTCGTCCTTGCGTGCTTGGAAAACGACATTGTCGTACTCGCGATCGGGCAACAACCCCAGGGGCACGCCCTCCACCTGCGGCTTGATGATTTCCGATCCTCGGCAGATCACCGGCGGCATGGCGCCCGAGTTGGCCATGGTGAGTTGCCGGGTGCCGGCTTGCCACAGCATCACCAGCAGGGCCACGAACCGCGCCTCCACCTTGCGCTGCATCAGGGCCTGGTTGAGCAGCCGCAACAGCAGGGCGGGATCTCGACGGGACGGCACCATGGTGCGCAACAGGCCGCTCGCGAGCGCGCCGTAAAGCGCCGCGGCCACGCCCTTGCCGCTGACGTCACCCATGGTGATCAACGCCGAGTCGTCGATGTATTCGAAGAAATGATACAGGTCGCCGCCGATGATGCGCGCGGGACGGTAGCCGATGGCGACGTCCAGGCCCTTGAGTTCGGGAGCTTCCGAGGGCAGCAGCGACGCCTGCAACTCGCGTGCGGATACCAGGTCCTGCTCGATGCGCCGCTCGCGCTCCGCCACCTCGCCGTACAGGCGGGCGTTCTCGACCGCGCTGGCGATCTGCGGGCCCAGCAGGGTCAGCATCCGCACATGGTCGTCGGTGAAGTAGGCGTACTGGTCGCTCTCGACATCCATGACCCCAACCACGCGGTCCTGCGAGAGCAGGGGAACGGCAACTTCCGAGCGCACGTCGGGGTGGGTCGGAATATAGTGCGGATCCTGCAGGGTATTGTGCGAGCGCACCGCCTTGCGCGAAGACGCCGCCAGACCGGTGATGCCCTTCGAGAGCGGCACGTTGTCAATGCGCACGCGCTGGTCGTGGCGCACGCTGAAGCGGTGGCGCAGCACGTTGGCTTTCTCGTCGAGAAGCAGGACGCTGAAGGCGTCGTAATTGATCAGCGTCTTGACCGAAGCCGCGATCCGCGCCAGCAGCTCATTCAGGTCCAGGATGGACGAGAATTCCTGCGAGACCTGCGAGAGCAGCTTGAACGTACGATTCTGCCGGTCGACGCGCCGGAACAGGCGCGCGTTATCGATGGTGACCGCGACGCGGGCGGCAATGACGCGCAGCAGCGACCGGTCGTATTCGGTGTAGGCGCCTACGCGCGTCGATTGAACGTCGATCACGCCCACCACTTTGCCGCGCGCCAGCATCGGCACGGCCAGTTCGGCGCGCACCGCGTCCAGTGCGTTCAGGTAGCGGGGATCCCGGCGGACGTCGGCCGCCAGCACCGGCATGCGCGTTTCCGCGGCAGCTCCCGTCAGCCCCTCCCCAAGCTTCACCACCAGGTTCTTGACTACCTCGTCACGGTGGCCGATGGCGTAGCGGATGCGCAGGGTCTTGGGCTTCTCCTGGTAGAGCAGGATCGCAAACAACTCATACGGCACCACTTTGCGGATGATCTCGGCCACATTGGCGAGCAGGCCGTCCAGGTCGGTGAGCGTTTCCGAGGTGGCGGCCGACACTTCGAGCAGGAAATCCAGCAGTTCGGCGCGCTGGCGGAAGCGGACGGCGGAGGCGGCGGCGGGCATCAGCGAGCGGCGGCCCTCCCGAGGGCCGTTCGGGTGATCAGGCGGGCGGCGATATGGGCTGCAAGTAGTTGATCTGCCACTGTTTTCTCACCAGATCCTCTGAGAAACTCGTCGGGGGGTTGGAAGCTTAATCATAGCACGGCGGCGGGCCCCTTCACTCCACCAACGCCTCGATGGTCGCCGGCGCGTTTCCCTCAAACCGGTTGTTGACGAAGATGAACGCGGCCTTCTTCTTGTCGCGAGCCCACTCGATCATGTCGCGTATTGCCTGGCGGCCTTCCGGGTTGGGGTCCTTGATCTGCTCGTAGGGCGAAAACAACTCGACCGCGTTGGCATAGGCGCGTCCCTGGCGCAGCAGCGCGCGGCATACGGTGAAATCCGCCGTGAAGGCATCCGGCATCTGGATCTGCCGGCCCAGTTCGGGCATGCGCGCCCAGGCGTTGAAGACATGCGCCGCGCCATGGCTCTTCAGGCACTGGAAATAGCCGGGGCCGAGAAGTTCCGGGTTGCGGACCTCGACGGAGTAGCGAAACCCTTGGGGCAGCGCCGCCAGGAAGCGGTCCAGGTCCTCCACAAACGCGGTCGACTTTTGCGGGAAGGCCCCGAACTCGAAAATCAGGGCCGCGATCTGGTCGCGCCACGGGGAGAGCGGCCTGAGAAAGCCCTCCTCGAAAAGAGCCGCGTTCAGGAAGGACGGATTCGGCAGTCCGGCACGCGGCCCGTAGCGCGCGTGGCCGGGGAATACCCTGGCCGTGATCTCTTCCGGGACCTTCAGGGCGAACCGCAGACTGGCGGGCGCCGAGCCGAACAGCCGCTGCCAGTACTGCTCCGAAGGGAACTGGTAGAACGAGAAATCTCCGCAGACGACGGGGAAGGTGCGGGCGTATTCGCCCAGGCACTCGGCCTCGAACCGCCGCGTAGAGAAGCCGCCGCGCGTCAGGTACCGCTCGCGGGTGTAGATTTGCCCCAGCCAGCCGGGGTATTTCCAGGAACTGGTTCCGATGAGGATCCCCTGCGCGGCGAGCGAGCCGAGGCGCGCCGCCAGCCGCTCGCGGTCGAAGGGCGGGCGCTCATCGAACAAAGGCGCGGAAGACATAGCTACTGTTGATCAGGATGCCACGGACTGCGCTACGCTGACATGTAAGGGGGGACGCCCATGAGCGAACTCAAAGACCTGCTGGAGCGTTTTCGCCGCGGAGCGGAGCTGATCGCAACCGCCATGACCGGAGCCGCGGGATCCGAACTGGACTTCACGCCCGCTCCGGAGAAATGGAGCCTGCGCCAGATCGTCGCACACATTGCCGATTCAGAAATCGTGGCGGCCGACCGCTTCCGCCGCATCATCGCCGAGGACAAGCCCACGCTGATCGGCTTCGATCAGGACGCCTGGGCCAAAAACCTGGATTACGCGCGGCGCAAGACCTCCGAGTCGATCGAGACCTTCCGGCGGCTGCGCACGGAGAATTACGAGTTGATCAAGGACTTGCCGGAGGCGGTTTTCGAGCGCACCGGCGTCCACAACGAACGCGGCCCCATGACTCTCCAGCGGCATCTGGAAACGATGGCATCGCACGCCGAGGCCCACGCGCGCCAGATTCGGGAAGTGCGCGACGCGTACAAGAAGCAGAAGCAGGCGCACGCCTAACCTGTATGGGCGTGGTGATCTCGATGTTGCGTGGCGTCAATCTGGCAGGACACCGCAAGATCCAGATGGCAGAGCTGAAGGCTCTGTACGAGTCGCTGGGGCTGCGGAACGTGCAGACCTACATCAACTCCGGCAATGTGCTTTTCACGACCGCGGGCCGGGACGTCGAGCGGCTGCGCAAGAAGATCGAGGACGCCATCGAGAGCCGCTACGGATTTCGGTCGCATGTCATTCTGCGCACTCCCGCTGAGATGCGAGACGCAATCGCCAGGAATCCGTTCGCCTCGCGGCCGGATGTTGAGCCCGGCAGGCTGGCGGTCAGCTTTCTGGCGGGCGACCCGAGCGGGGAGGCGGTGGAGAAAGTGCGCGCAATCAAGACTGAACCCGAGGAATTGCGGATTCTTGGCCGCGAACTCTACGTCTATTTTCCGAACGGCATGGCCCGCCCTAAACTGTCGATGGCCGTGGTCGAGCGCACACTCAAGACGCCGGGCACGAGCCGGAACTGGAATACGGTGAGGAAACTGCTGGAAATGGCAGAACGGCTGGAGGCTTCGTAGAGCCCCGGTTTTCGGCCCCATAGAAAGTTTCGATTGGACCAAATGGGGTCATTCTGAGTACGCTTGGGTATGGAAGAAGTGCATCCAAACGGCGTCGATTTGCGTCACCTGGAGTTGCTGCACCGGATCAGCAAGACGGTGAGTTCCAGCCCGGCGCTCGATGATATCCTTCGGGAACTCATCGGCTTGGTTTCCGAGGTCACCCAGTGCGATGCATGTCTGGTCTATCTCGCCGAGCCGGGGACGGGCGACGTCGTTCTGCGCGCCTCGCAACTGCCGCATAGCTCCGAGATCGGCACTCTCCGTCTGAAGATGGGCGAGGGCGTTGCCGGTTGGGTGGCGGAGCACAGGGCGCCGGTGGTGCTTTCGCGCGGGGCTTTCGACGATCCACGTTTCAAGCGCTTTCCCTCGCTGGTTGAGGATACCTACGATGCCATGCTCTCGGCGCCCCTGGTGAGCGGCGGGGAAATCATCGGCGTCATCAACGTCCATCACAAGGCGCCCCACGCCCATCAGCCCGAGGAAATCGCGGTGGTGACGTTCATCGGCGAGCAGTTGGGCGGCGCCATCGCCAAGACCCACCTGTCCGACGAAAACGTTCGGCTGCAGGAAGAAACGCTCGAAATGAAGCGCCAGCTCGAACTCCGCAAACTGGTCGAGCGCGCCAAGGGCATTCTGCAATACAAGTACAAGCTCAGCGAGGCGCAGGCCTACCTGAGGCTGCGTAACGAGAGCCGCCGCCTGCGGAAGCCGATGGCCGAACTGGCCCAGGCGATCGTCCTGGCCGAGAATATGGGGCGCGATTCGGAAGCCTGACGGCTGGCCAGCCGGATGGCCGATCTGTGTGCGCCGACGGACCCGAACTTCATGCCAGCGCCTGTTCGATGGCCGCAGCCAGCTTGGCGGTATCGAGCGGCTTTTCGAGAAAGCCCTGCATGCCGTGGTTGATACAGGCGAGGCGGGCCTCGCTTCCAACGCGGGCGGTGAGCGCGATCACCGGCACGCCCTGATAGCCGGGCACCTCGCGGATCCGGCGGGCGGTCTCGAAGCCGTCCATCGCAGGCATCTGGAGATCCATCAGAACCAGGTCATAGTGGCCTCGCGAAGCTTCCTCGATGGCGGCCTCTCCGCTCGATGTGACCAAAGCTTCCGAGTTCAGGTGCGAGAGGCGATGCGAAATGATCCGTTGCGAGATGAGGTCGTCCTCGACCACCAGCACCCGGAGCCGTCCGGCCACCGGCCGTGCCGTCGCGGCGGGCGCCTCGGCCAATTCTCCGAGCGGCACCCAGAATGAGGCCACGCTGCCTTTGCCCGCTTCGGCTTCGAGCTTGAATTCGCCGCCCATGGCCGTCACCAGCTTCTCTGCCAGCGCCAGGTTGAGACACAGGGCCGGATGGCGCAACGTCAAGCCGCCCTGGCCCTGCCAGAGCGACTCGAACACCGGGTGATGCAACTCGGGTGCCACGCCGATGCCGGTGTCGCTCACCACGACGTGCAGGCGGAACGAGCCCGGCAGAGACGGCCCGGCGTTGGCCGTCAGCGTCACCTCGCCTTGGGGAGTGAACCGGACCGCGTTCCCCACCAGATGGGAGACGATCTCGCTCAGCCGGACCGCATCCCCCAGGCCCGCCTCTGGAAGGGCGGCGTCGAGCGCGACCGTAAACTCGAGCCCCTTTCCCCGGGCCTGACGTTCGTGCCGCCGGGCAGCGCCGTTGAGAGTCTCCGCCAGGTTGAATTCCTGTTCGTCCAGGGCGAAACTGCCCGCCGAGATCGCCGCGAACTCCAGCGCCGCGTTCAGGCTTTCGAGCAACTCCGCGGCGCACGACCGCGCCGCCGTCGCATAGTCCTTCTGCTGCTCATCGAGTGGAGTCTCGAGCAACAGGTCGACCATCCCAAGGACCCCGCTTAGGGGAGTACGCATCTCGTGGTTCAAGCCGGCGAGAAACTCGCTTTTGACGCGCCGCAACTGCTCTACCGGGCCCGGGTATCCCGACTCGAATGCCAATGCCATAGCAATCATTCCATCGGAGGAGTAGGGGAAAAGCTTTAGCTGGGGAAACGCAAGTTCTGCACGCCGAAAATACCCTCCGTGACCTGGACTTCTCAGCTAAACCTAAGATACTGCGGCGTTACGCGGGTGGCAGCCGGCTTGCAGAAGACTCGGCGTGGCGACCCTGGCGTATCGGACCCCGGCGGCCTGGACTAAGGAAGCTCTAGTCGAGCTGATCGAAGCCAAGATGCGCGGTTACAAGTTCATCGTGGTCTCGAACCGCGAGCCTTACGTGCATCAGTACTCGGGCGACGAAATCGAGTGCGTGAGGCCCGCCAGCGGCATGGCGACGGCGCTCGAGCCCATCATGCGCGCCTCTGGCGGCACCTGGATCGCGCATGGCAGCGGCGATGCCGACCGGGCCGTCGTCGACGCCAAGGACCACGTGAAGCTGCCTCCGGATCAGCCCAGCTACACCCTGCGGCGTGTCTGGCTGACCAAGGAGCAGGAGACCCGCTACTACTACGGCCTCTCCAATCAGGGCCTGTGGCCGCTGTGTCACGTGGTGTACACACGGCCGACGTTCACTCCGGAAGACTGGCAGAGTTACCGCGAGGTCAACGAGCTGTTTGCGCGCACGGTGCTGGAGGAGGCCGGCGACGCGCCGACTTTCGTATTCATACAGGATTACCACTTTGCCCTGTTGCCGCGCCTGTTGAAGGAGAGCAATCCCAACCTGGTGGTGGCCCAGTTCTGGCACATTCCGTGGCCGAACGCCGAGATCTTCCGCGATTTTCCCTGGGGCGCGGAGCTGCTGGACGGGCTGCTGGGCAACGACCTGCTGGGGTTCCACCTGCGCCTGCACTGCCTGAATTTCCTCGATACCGTGGACCGCACGCTTGAGGCCAGGGCCGATCGCGAGCGCTTCGAGGTCACACGCGGCGGGCGGACGACGTCGGTGCGGCCGTTCCCGATCAGCATCGATTTCGACGAGCAGGACGCCACCGCGCATGCTCCCGAGACCGACCAGGAAATGAAGCGATGGCGGCGCCAGCTCGGTCTTCGAGAGGAGCTCATCGGCGTTGGGATGGACCGGATGGATTACACCAAGGGCATTGCGGAGCGCCTGCGGGCGGTCGATCGTTTCCTCACCAAGAACCCGGATTACCGCTCGCGGTTCGTCTTCATCCAGGTGGGAGTGCCCAGCCGGATGCGAATCCGCCACTACAAGCTGCTCGAAGAAGAGGTCGCCACCATGGTGGAGGAACTCAACTGGAAATGGGGCGTGGGTTCCTGGCGGCCGATCCTCTTCATCGGACGGAACGTGGGGCAGTTTGGGATGGCCGCGCTCCACCGTCTGGCCAACTTCTGCATGGTGAGCGCGCTGCACGACGGCATGAACCTGGTGGCGAAGGAGTTTGTGGGCAGCCGCTTCGACGAGGACGGCGTCCTGATCCTGAGCGACTTCGCGGGCGCGTCCCGGGAATTGACCGATGCGGTGCTGGTGAATCCGTTCGATGAGGAGGGCATGGCGGAGGCTATCCGGCAGGCGCTGGAGATGCCGGAGGAGGCCCGCCGGAAGCGCATGCAGAAGATGCGGGCGGTGGTGGCGGAGAACAACATCTACCGCTGGGCCGGCAAAATCCTGTCCGCGTTGCTGAAATTCGAGCTCGCAGCCAATGGTCAAGCCGATGCCGCAGCTTGAGGTGGAGGACCGGATCCGGAAGGCCCCCGGCCTCGCTCTGTTTCTTGATTTTGACGGAACGTTGGCGCCCTTGGTTCCGGACCCGGCGGAAGTCCGCATGGAGGAAGCGGTGCGTCAGGCGCTGGGCGCCATCTCGCAGCAGGACCACACGGTCGTCGCCATCGTGAGCGGGCGGGCGCTGGATCTGATTCGCGCCCGAGTGGGCCTGCCCGGCCTCATCTACGCAGGCAATCACGGCCTGGAGATCGAAGGCCGCGGGCTGAGCTTTCTCGAGCCCGCCGCAGCCGCCGCACGGGACCAGCTCCAGACACTCACCCGGAGGCTGGAATTCGTGCTCCGGCCGGTTCCGGGCGTTTTGGTCGAGTACAAAGTGCTGACCACCAGCGTGCACTACCGCAAGGTGGCGGGGAAGGACCTGGCGCGCGTCGAGCAGATGGTTCGTGAAGCGATCGCCCCGGCGGCCGGCGTCTTCCGTTTGGATGCGGGCAAGATGCTCTGGGAAATCCTGCCGAGGACGGACTGGAACAAGGGGGCGGCGGTGCGCTGGATCCTGGACCATATCGGGGCCGAGGACCCGCTCAGCATCTACTTCGGCGACGACAGGACCGACGAAGACGCGTTCCACGCGCTGCCGGAAGGGTTGACATTCAAGGTAGGCTGCGAAGGCGCCACGGACGCAAAGTACCGCGTGCCCGGCCCCGCGGCGGTGGAGGAATTTCTCGAATGGCTAGCGAGCCAGTAAGTCCGCCGAATCCCGTTGAACCATTCGCTTTTCACACCGAGCGGCACCTGGTGGTGCTCACCGGCCGGAAGGCGAAGAACCTGGCCGAGTTGCTGGAGCACCTGCACAAAGTCTCGGGCGCCTCGATCTTCTACCACACGCACTACCTGTTCCTGACGCACAATTTCGGCAAGCCGCGGTTCTACAACGAATTCGCGAATTGGGCGTCGCAGGCCCTCCAGGAGGAAGGTCTGGCAGAGCGGCTGACCGCGATCGACCTGCTGGCCATGACCTCCATCCGCGATGTACGGACGGCCATCATCACGGCCGTGGAGAAGTACCTGGAGGATGGCCGCCGCTTGCGCGAATGTCCGCCCGGCGATGAGTTCCATTTCTGCGAGGCCAAGAGTTTCGTGTCGCCGACGGGTCAGGTGGCGCACAATGCCCAGGAGCTGTTTGAAATGGTGGGGCGGGTAACGGATGCCTGCCTGTACTTTCACTTCTTCCAGGCGCGCCTGCGTCTGGAGCGGCCCACCAATGACTTCTCGATCTGGCTCAAGAAGCTCGGTGCGCCCAAGCTGGCGCAGGCGGTCGACCGGCTGAATCCCTACGACGTCACGCTCTCCGAGCTCAGGGAACAGATTTCGAAAATTGGGAGGAGGCTGCGCCCCTGATATGGCCGTAACCATCCAGGACTACGAGGAAGCCGCCGGAGCGGCGGTTATCGAAGAATTGAGATCGCTGGCCGACCTGGTGCGCGGGCGCCGCATGCGGCACATCAACTCCACCTCGGTGGGGGGCGGGGTAGCGGAGATTCTGACGCGCATGATTCCCCTGCTGCGGGACCTGGGCGTCGACGCCCGCTGGGACGTGATCAAGGGCGACCAGGCGTTCTACAACGTCACCAAGGCCTTTCACAACGCGTTGCACGGGAAGCCCGAGCAGATCACCGAGGAGATGTTCGAGATCTTCCGGGCGACCACGGAGATGAACCTGCGCGAGGTCGATCTGGACAGCGACCTCATCGTGATTCACGACCCCCAGCCGGCTGGCCTGATCGAGCGCAAGAAAGAGATCGGGCGGCGCTGGATCTGGCGCTGCCACATCGACGTTTCCAACCCGCAGCAGGACGTCTGGAACTTCTTGCGGCCCTGGGTGGAGCAATACGATGCCGCGGTGTTCTCCATGCCCGATTTCTCGCAGCAGTTGCCGATCCCACAGTTTCGCGTGGCGCCGTCCATCGACCCGCTGGCCGACAAGAACAAGCCGTTGGACAAGGGCTACGTGCTGCAGGTGCTGGAGAAGTACGGCATCGACCCGGGCAAGCCGATGTTGGTGCAGATCTCGCGATACGACCGGCTCAAGGATCCGCTGGGCGTGATCGCGGCCTACAAGCTGGTGAAGAAGCGCCACCGCTGCCAATTGGTGCTGGCAGGGGGCGGCGCAACCGACGATCCCGAAGGCGAGAAGGTGCTGAGCGAGGTGCGCGAAGCCGCCGAGGGCGATCCCGATATTCACGTGCTGCTGCTGCCGCCCTTCAGCGATCTGGAGATCAACGCGCTGGTGCGCGCCTCGACCGTGGCCATCCAGAAGTCGCTGCGCGAGGGCTTCGGCCTCACGGTAAGCGAAGCGATGTGGAAGAAGAAGCCGGTGATTGGCGGCGCGGTGGGCGGGATCAAGCTGCAAGTGATCGACGGCGTGACCGGGTACCTGGTGCACTCGCCGGAAGGGTGCGCCAATCGCATCGCGCAGTTGCTGCGCGACCGCAGACTACGCGAGCGCCTGGGCGAAAACGGGCACCAGCACGTGCGCCAGAATTTCCTGGTGACGCGGCAGGTGAAAGACGCGCTGCTGGCGACTCTGGCCCTCGATCATCCCGGGGAGAGCGTGGTGAACCTGGGGTAGGGGGGCACGGTTCATCGCCTCCGAAACCGCAAGGAATGTCAAGCGGCGGGCGCGGCGGGCGCATACAATCTCTAAAGGATGAGGACGGGCACCGGCGAATCGTACCAGGAACGCATCAACCGGGTACTGGTGCACATCCAGCAGCGACTCGAGGAGCCGCTTCCGCTCGATGAACTGGCCGGCGTGGCGGCGTTCTCGCCGTATCATTTCCACCGCATCTTCCGGGGCATGGTCGGCGAGTCGGTCAAGGAACACGTGAGGCGGCTGAGGCTGGAGCGTGCCGCGGGACGCCTGCGGGCCAGCGCCGACCCGATCACCGACATCGCCTTCGATGCCGGCTACCAGACGCACGAATCCTTCACGCGGGCGTTCCGGGCGATGTTTGGCGACGCGCCTTCGAGCTTTCGGGAGAACCGGCGCGAGATTCTGGCCGCGGCGCCGCCGGAGCGCCGCGAGGCGCTGGCGGTGCGCATCGAACCGTTCGGACTGACGCGGCTGGCCTTCTTCCGCCACGTGGGTCCCTACGGCGAAGTAGGGAAGGCATGGGGGAAGCTGTACGCCTGGGCCGGCCGGAACGGACTGCTGGGCCCGGGAGCGGAAATGCTCGGCGTGGTTCACGACGATCCGGAGATCACCCCGCCCGAGCGGCTGCGATATGACGCGGCCATCGTGGTGAACGAGCGCGTCCGCCCTACGGGCGAGGCCGGGATCGAGGAACTGCCCGCCGGAGAGTACGCCGTGGCGGTTCACAAGGGCTCATACATGCTGCTGGGCAACACCTACGCCCGGCTGTGCGGGGAATGGCTGGCGGCCAGCGGCCGCGAGGCGCGCAACTCGCCGGCATTCGAAATCTACCGCAACATGCCGCACAATACTCCGCCGGACGAACTGGTAACCGAAATATTCATTCCGCTTGTGGATTGAGAGGCGGCGGCCAACACCGAACCGCGACCGTGAGGGAGCGGACATTGATTGAAAGGAGCCGACCATGGCAAAGACCGCGATTGCGGAGAAGGTCGATTTATACAAACTGCACAAGTCTGAGTACATTACTCCGAAGGAACCGGCGTTGGTCGATGCCGGCGCGGCGAAGTATCTCACCGCGGAGGGCGCCGGCGCGCCGGGCGGCGAGAAGTTCCAGGAGGCAGTCGGGGCGCTCTATTCGATGGCCTTCACCATGAAGATGGCCAAGAAGTTCGCCGGCCAGGACTACAAAGTGTGCCATCTCGAAGGCCTGTGGTGGGGCATCGAGCTGATGGAGCCGCAGGATTCCTGGCGCTGGAAGCTGCTGATTCGCGTGCCGGACTTCATCGGTGCGCGCGACCTGAAGCAGACCGCGGCCAGCCTCAAGGCGAAGGGGAAGCCCGACCTGCCCGTCGAGATCCGGCTGGAGACCCTCCGCGAGGGCCGCTGCGTGCAGGTGCTTCACACCGGTCCGTACTCGGACGAAGGGGCCACAGTGGCGCGCATGGAGGCTTTCGCCAAGGGCAAAGGGCTCGCCTTCGCCGGCACGCATCACGAAATCTATCTTTCGGACCCGCGTCGGGTGGCGCCGGAGAAGTTGCGGACCATCCTGAGGATTCCAGTGAGGCCCCCAAAATAATAGAAGCCCCGGGCTGGGCACCCGGGGCTTCACTCAGAGGGGCTGGCGATGAGCTGGGACCCACCGCCGGGATGCTATGTGTATAGCTTGATTACACTCTAACATGACTTCGGCTCCGCAACTCCCAAAAGACGACGCCGCTTCGCCCGATTCGTACCAGTCATTACTCCTATTACCTCGCCCCGCGAAAAGGGGGGACCGCCCGCAATAGAGCGGAGACACACGGCGCGCGACATATACAATAAAGATATGTGCGGAATCGTAGGCTACATCGGCGACAGGAAGGCCGTTCCCATTATTCTCGACGGCCTGCGCCGGCTCGAATACCGGGGGTACGACTCGGCGGGCCTGGCGGTCTACTCGGAAGGCAAGCTGGAGATTCGGCGGGCCTCGGGAAAATTGCGGAACCTCGAAGAAGCCATCCTGCTGAGCCCGGTAGACGGCTCTTACGGCGTGGGCCACACGCGTTGGGCGACGCACGGCCGCCCCACGGAAGAGAACGCGCACCCGCATCGCGACTGCAAGGGCGAGATTGTGGTGGTGCACAACGGCATCGTCGAGAACTACGTCTCGCTCAAGCACCAACTACAGGCGGAAGGGCACGTGTTCCGTACCGAGACCGATACCGAGATCATCGCCCACCTGGTGGAGAAGCATTTCGAGGGGAACCTGGAAGCCGCGGTGCGCGACACCGTGCACGAGATCAAGGGGGTCTTCGCGCTGGCTGTGATCGCGAGCATCGATCCGTACAAGATCGTGGCCGCGCGTTCCGGACCGCCGGTGGTGGTCGGGTTGGGAGACGGCGAATACTTCGTCGCCTCGGATGTGCCCGCCATCCTCAACCACACCCGCGACGTCTTTTTCCTGGCCGATGGCGACATCGCGGTGCTGACGCGCGAGGGCGTGCAGTTGAGCGACTTTGAAGGGCGGCCCATCAAGCGGCAGGTTTCGCGCATCCTATGGGACCCCATCATGGCCGAAAAGGGCGGCTACAAGCACTTCATGCTCAAAGAGATTTTTGAGCAGCCGCGAAGCGTGCGCGATACCGTGCTGGGCCGGGTGGGGCAGGAATCCGGGCGCATCTTCCTGGATGAAATGGACATCCAGCCGAAGGAGTTCCGCGAGTTCGAGTCGGTGAAGATTATTGCGTGCGGCACCAGTTGGCACGCGGCGCTGGCCGGCAAGTTCATGATCGAGAAGCTGGCGCGGATCCCGGTAGAGGTGGATTACGGCAGTGAGTTCCGGTACCGCGATCCGATTGTTTCGAGCAAGAACCTCACCGTTGTGATTTCGCAGTCGGGTGAGACCGCCGATACGCTGGCGGCGCAGCGTGAAGCCAAACTGAAGGGCTCGAAGACCATCGCCATCTGCAACGTGATCGGCTCCATGGTCACGCGCGAGGCGGCGGGGACGCTGCTGACGCACGCCGGGCCGGAGATCGGGGTCGCCTCCACCAAAGCCTTCACCGGCCAGTTAACGGCGCTGTTCATCCTGGGCATGTACCTGGGCCAGGTGCGCGGCACGCTGGGGGACGAGCAGTCCAAGTGCCTGATGCAGGAACTGCTGCTGCTGCCCGGCAAACTGGAGACGGTGCTCTCGCGCAATTCGCTTCTTGAAGAGCTGGCCCGGCCGCTCTCGCACACCACCGACTTCCTGTTTCTGGGCCGCGGCATCCACTTCCCGATCGCCCTGGAAGGGGCGCTCAAGCTGAAGGAGATCTCCTACATTCACGCCGAGGGCTACCCGGCGGGCGAGATGAAGCACGGGCCGAACGCCCTGATCGACGAGACGCTGCCGGTGGTGGTGATTGCCGGGCGCGATCCGACATCGGAGGCCAGCCAGATCCTGTATGAGAAGACGCTTTCGAACATCCAGGAGGTGAAGGCGCGGCAGGGGATCGTGATCGCGGTGGTGAACGACGGCGACCTGGAAGCGCGGCGCTCGGCCGATCACGTGATCGAGATTCCGCCGTCGAACGAGCTGCTGCTGCCGATTCTGGAGATCGTGCCGCTGCAACTGCTGGCGTATCACATCGCGGTGCGGCGCGGCTGCGACGTGGACCAGCCGCGAAACCTGGCCAAGAGCGTGACGGTGGAGTAGGGCTTCCTCACGCGGCGTTGCGAACGCCGACGGTCAGCTCCTTTCCTACCGCCCGGAACGCGGCCTCAATCTGGTCGAGGCGCGAGCGGTGCTTCAGATCGAAGAGGCGGTCAACGTTGGCCGTAGTCAGCTCCCTCCCGCGCTAGCCCGTTTCATCTTCGAAGACCTCGGAGTCGAAGCACGGCACGTGGCGGATATCGTCGAACTTCGCTGATTTCGCGAGCCGCCATGGCACTCGCCCATGGCACCCACCCTCCGCCGCACATCCCCCCTGTGATATGTTTGGCGGGTGGTGAGTATCTCAAGGCGAAACTTCATCGGGGCGGCGGCTCTGGGGAGCGTTGCCGCGTTGCGGCAGGACCTTCCGAAACGCCTTCTGGGACGCACCGGCGCGCGCGTGAGCATCCTCGCATTCGGCGCCGGCAGCCGCTTCCTCCAGTACGACGAAGAGAAGGGCTACCAGGCCCTGAATCACGCGCTCGACCTTGGCATCAACTACGTCGATACCGCCTACGCATACGGCAACGGGACCAGCGAGCAGCGGGTCGGCAGGGTCATGAAGACCCGCCGCAAGGAAGTCTTCCTGGCTACCAAGGTGCTCGATCGCGATGCCGAAAAGGCCATGCGGAGCATCGAAGGCAGCCTGCAGCGGCTGGGGACCGATCACGTCGACTTGCTGCACGTCCACGGGCTCGAGGACGCGAGCGACCTGGCGGCGATCGAGTCCCCGCGAGGCGTCCTGCGGCTGCTCTACAAACTGCGCGACCAGAAGGTGGCCCGCGCCATCGGCATCACCTCGCACTCCGATCCGGCGGTGCTGGCGCGAGCGCTCGACCGCCACGATTTCGACTGCACGCAGATGGCGCTGAACGGCGCGCTGGCCGGCATGGCGAGCGGCGGACCGAGGTCTCAGGGCGAGATGAGCTTCCAAACGGTGGCGCTACCGGCAGCGCGTCGCAAGGCGATCGGCGTGATCGCCATGAAGGTATTCGCGCAGGGCCAACTGGTCGGCGCGGCGGCTCCCGAAATGCTTCTGCGATACTCGCTGTCGCTGCCCGTGGCGACAGCCGTGGCCGGCATGCCGACCCCCGAGCAGATCGAGGCGAACGTAGAAGTCGCCCGAAACTTCAAGCCGCTCTCCTCAACCGAAATGGACGACTTCTCCGAGCACCTCTCGGCCGGTTACAAAGCCGCACTGGACCATTTCTTCCGGCATCACACGGATGCCTGACGCCCTATGAGCAAACTCGCGAAGCCGCTGCGGTTCACGCACCTGTACCTGGAGAACTGGAAGAACTTCACGCGCCTGGAGACCGACCTGGCGCGCTGCGTCGTGGTGGCCGGCCCGAACGCCTCCGGGAAGTCGAACCTCCTCGACGCGCTGCTGTTCCTGCACGATATCGCTGCCCAGGGCGGCGGGTTCCAGCGCGCGGTCGGCCAGCGGGGCGGAGTCGCCCGGCTGCGGTCGCTGGCGGCGCGGTATCACTCGAACGTAGCGATCGCGGTACGGGTTGGCTCGGATGACGGCGGTCCCGACTGGGAGTACGGCCTGCAATTCGGCCAGCAGGAGCATTGCCCGCCTGCCATCCTGCACGAGCGGGTGGCCCGCGGCGGCGAGGATGTGCTGCTGCGTCCGGACGAACAGGATCTCGACGATCCGGAGCGTCTGTCCGGGACCGCGCTCGAACAGGTCCACTCCAACCGCCAGTTCCGCGAGCTGGCGGAGTTCTTCGAGTCGGTGCGGTACGTGAATGCGGTGCCGCAACTGATACGGGACCCGGAGCGCTCGGCGGGACGGCGCGATGATCCCTTCTGCGGCGATCTGATCGAACGCATCGCGGAAACGCCCGAGAAGGCACGGATCGTCCGGCTGCGGCGCATTCTTCAAGCGTTGCAGACCGCGGTGCCGCAGATTCTGGGGATCGAGCTGAAGCGGGACGCGGGCGGCGTGCCGTACCTGCGCACGAGGAACGGCAATTGGCGGTCGTTCGGCGCGTTCGAGACCGAGCACCAGCTCTCCGACGGCACGCTTCGCCTGCTGGCGCTTCTGTGGAGCGTCCTCGATGGCCCGGGTCCGCTGCTGGCCGAAGAGCCCGAGCAATCGCTCCATCCCGAAGTGATCCGGCGCGTCCTGCCCATGCTGCGCGGTGTGGGCCGCACGCAGCGGCAGCTCTTTGTGACCACCCATTCCAAGGACCTGCTTGCCGAAGCGGAAATCGAGGCAGGCGAATTGCTGCTGCTGGTGCCCGGCGAGGAAGAGACCAGCGTCGCCGGCGGTTCCGTCGCGGACGCCGGCGCGCTTTTGGACGGCTGTTTTCAGGTGGCGGGCGAGGAAGCGTCGTGGATGGACGAGAACCAGCTCGAGTTGTTTCCGTCTGAGACGCCGGAGTCCGCTCCCTGACGGTCGCGGTTCGGTAAGGCCTACGCGGGCGGCATTCCGAAGCGGCGCAGCAGCAGGAACTCGGAGAGGTTTTCCGAGGTCAGCAGACCCACCAGTTTCTCGCCGTCCATCACCAGCACGCAGGAGCCGGCCTGGGTGAGCAGGGGAATGGTCTCGGCCAGGTCCTGGTCCGGGGCGACGCGCACGAAATCGCGGTTCATGGCGCCCGCGACATAGGATTCGGGCCCGGTGGCCGCCATGGCGCGCAGCAGGGCGCTGCGCCCCAGAAGCCCGATCGTCTGCTCGCCATACATCACGGGAAAATCCTGCTGGCTGGTGGCGAGCAGCAGGTTGGCAGCGTGCCGGACCGTGTCGCCGTGCGACAGCGTGCGGAAGTCCGTCACCATGGCCCCGCGCACTGGCGTGCCCTGCGTCAGGATCCGCCCCACGGCCGCCGCGCTCTCCTGGGCGGCGCCCAGGTACACAAAAAAAGCGATGAACACCAGCAGGTAGTTGGCGGCGAGGAGCCCATAGAGGCCCAGGCCGATGGCCAGGAACTGGCCCGCTCGGGCGGCCAGGCGCGTAGCCTGCTCCGGCGGACGACGCAAGGCCAGCACCGACCGGAGAATCCGCCCGCCGTCCATGGGGAACGCGGGCAGGAGGTTGAACGCCGCCAGCACCAGGTTGCCGCCCGCGATCCGCTCCAGCAGGTTCGCGTCCGTCGGCCGGACCAGACCCTCGAGCGGCAACAGGCCGCCGCGCCAGACCAGCGCTCCGGCGAGACCGGCCGCGATCGCCAGGTTCACCAGCGGACCCGCCGCCGCGATCCAGAATTCCTGGCGCGGTTTGGGAGGCTGTGCCAGCCGGGCGACGCCGCCGATGGGAAACATGACGATCTCCAGCGTGCGCACGCCATACCGCCGCCCCACCAGCGCGTGCGCCAGCTCGTGCAGCACAACCGAGCCGAAGAGGGCCGCGATGTAAACGGCGTTCGCCAACCCGGATTGGCCCTCGCCGATTCCGGCCACAACCAGAAAGACGAAGAGCAACACAAATGTGAAGTGCAGCCGGACCGGCACGCCTAAGAGATGGACCGTGGCGATGGAGCCGGGGATGAAGCTGGGGTCCTGCTTCTGTTCGGTCGGCGGTTCCATCTTTGTCTTAATCTCACGATACCAGAGGGGGTCGCGGTCGAAAGCGGGTGCCCCGCTGAAGTCCGCGCCAAAGGCCAATTTCGCCTTTTGTTCGCAAGAATATTTTCGGTTCGTCTCAGAACGTATTGAAAAAGCTACCTAGTGAGCCTTACAATCGGGCTGGTGGGAATTACTGGCAGTTAGAGGAAGAAAGTGGAAACGTCCCCGGACGCGCTCAATTCGAATCGGCCTCCACTGGGCATATACACGTCGCGGTGCGACGAAAAGGGACGTCTCCGCCTCCCCAAAGAGTTCGAGGATTTTCTGCGCACGTTTCCCGAGCCGGAGTTCTTCATCACCAGCCTGAACGGCAGCATAGCTCGAATATACCCCATCCGGACCTGGATGGAAAACGAAAAAGTGCTGGCGGAGTTCGATGAAGACCCCGAGGCCGCCGAAGGTATGGACTTCGCCGCCCACTACTGGGGCGGAGTTTCCACCATAGACGGGCAGGGCCGGGTGCTGGTGCCGCCGGTGCTGCGGCGCAAGCTGGAGATCGAGGACCAGAAGGTCAACCTCCGGTTCTACAAGGGCGCGGTTGAGGTTTACAGCGAGGCCGAATCGGAGCGGCGGCTGGCGCACGCCATGGAGACCCTGGCGGTGAATCGCCGCGCGCTCGAAAAGCGGGGGCTGAAATAGCCGTGTATGCACGTGCCAGTCATGCTCGCCGAGTCGCTTCAGTATCTGGCCTTGCGGCCGGAGGGGACCTACGTCGATGTGACGGCGGGCCTGGGCGGGCACACGGGGGCGATTGCGGCGCGGCTGACGACGGGCACGGTGATCGCACTGGACCGGGACGCGGAGTCGCTCGAGAAAGCGCGCGAGAACACGGCCGCGTGGGCGGAACGAATCCGCTATCGGCAGGCGCGGTTCTCGGAGCTGCCTCAGGCGCTCGAAGCATTGGGGATTCGAAAGATCGACGGTCTGTTGGCCGATTTGGGGGTCAGCCGTTATCAGTTGACCGAACCGGAACGCGGTTTTTCGCTGGCCTCGAGCGGCCCGCTCGATATGCGCATGGACAGAAGCCAGGCATTGACGGCGGCCGAACTAGTCAACACGTTAAGCGAACGAGATCTCGCCGACCTGATTTTTCGGTTAGGCGAGGAAGGGAGGTCGCGGCAAATCGCCAGAGCAATCGTTCGAGCGAGGCGCCTTCCGGACGACACGCTGTTTCTTGCGCGCGTCATCGAAGGAGCCTCGCCCCGGACGGGCCGGCTGAGTCCCGCGACCAAAACGTTCATGGCACTAAGGCGTGCCGTGAATGGCGAGACGGAAGAATTGGACGCGCTTCTGGAAATCGCGCCGGGCTTGATAGCCAGCGGCGGGCGGATGGTGGCGATCACGTTTATGTCGCTCGAAGACCGGCAGGTCAAGGATGCGTTTCGCAACCTGGCCCGGCAAGGCCGCGTGCGGCTGCTGACCAAGCACGTGGTCCCGCCCAGCCGGGACGAAATCGGATCGAACCCGCCTTCGCGCAGTGCGAAGTTGCGGGCTTTGGAGATGGCATAAGGGAGAGACTCTGATGGCGACTCGTGCGTTGTTCTTCAAAAGGGCGGACCAGCCGGCAATGCCGGTTGGAGGCGAAACCTGGACCAGCGGGCCGGATTCCTTCAAGCTGCGGCCTCTCCCGTCCGAGGACGTCTATTTTTTCATCAAGAAGATCGACAACAGTCGCGTGGCCAAGCAGGCAGACCCGGCCGCTAGCCGGCGGGCCTGGCAGGCGGGCGTCAAGGGCGTCGCCGTCGCCGCGCTGTTGATCATGCTCCTGATGCCCAGGGCCCTCGAGATGATGGCCGGTTACCGCATCCACGCGCTGGCTGCCGAGCACGACCGGCTGGTCAACCAGAAGGCGACGCTCGCACTCGAGGAAGCGCAGCTCGAGAGCCCGGCGCGCCTGCAGCAGCTTGCCGGACAGTTGCGCCTGGTCAATCCCGATCCCCAGCACGTGGTGATGCTGAACAGCGCCAAGACGGATAGCGCGCTGGCGATGAATGTCACCAGGTAGGGGGTCGGGGCATTCACCTTTTCCGGAATTTCAGGCGCGCCGAGGATACAGTGCTGTCGTGGGGCCGTCGGGCCGAGGACGAACGGGTTCGCGAGAAGGCACATCCCGCCACCCGGCTGATCTTTCTTGCGGCGGGAGCCTTTCTGTGGGCGGTGGTGATATTCTGCCGCTTGGTGCAGCTCCAGGTCGTCTCTCATAAGACCTACCAGCAACTGGCCGACCACCAGCAGAACCACATCCACCGCGTTGACGCTCCGCGCGGTTCGGTCTTCGACCGCGCCGGCCACGTGCTGGCGATGAGCGTCCCCGCCGACAGCGTGTCGATCGATCCCATGCTGGTGCCGGACCGGCCGCTGGCGGCCTCCATCCTGGCTCGCGCGCTGGGAGTGGATCGCGCCGACCTGCTGGCGAAGATGGACGCCGCGGTCGAAGAACACCAGCGCGCGATCGAGCAGAAGCGCAAGCCCAAGGGCACCGGGTTTCTGTGGGTGAAACGCAAGATCGCTCCGGCCGAGGCCGAAGCGCTGCGCAGCCTGAAGCTCGATTGGGTTGAGTTCCAGAAAGAGCCCCACCGCTACTATCCCGACGGTCCGCTTGCCTCTCACGTGGTGGGCACGGTGGACTTTGAGGAGCGCGGCAATCTGGGACTGGAGCAGAAGCTGGACCGCGAGCTGAACGGGCGCCCCGGCAAGGTCAGCAACCTGGCCGACGTCCTAGGGCGGACCATCGAGTCCACCGTTTCCGCCGAAGCCGAGGCGGGCAAGAGCATCACGCTCAGCATCGACGAAAGCATCCAGTTCGTGGCCGAGCGCGAGTTGCGCGCCGCCTGCGAGTTTTACCACGCCTCGAGCGGCAGCACCGTGGTCATGGACCCGCACACGGGCGAGATCCTGGCCATGGCCAGCTACCCGGTCTTCGATCCCAATCAGCCGCCCGAGGCCGGTGAGGGGTCCACGGCGCGGTTCAACCACCCCGTCTCCGTGGCCTTCGAGCCGGGCTCGGTCTTCAAGATCGTCACGGTGTCGGCGGCGCTCGAGACCACCTCGCTCAGGCCCGAATCGCCCATCAACTGCGGCAACGGCACGATCCGGCTGGGCAGCCGCGTGATCCACGAGGCGCACCACGGTTACGGTGTCCTGGCGATGGCCGACGTGCTGGCGCATTCCAGCAATATCGGAGCAATCCAGATAGGATTAAAGGTCGGGGAAAAGAACCTCCTCGATTACGTTCATAAGTTCGGGTTCGGCAGAACCACTGGGATCCCGCTGCCGGCCGAGTCCTCCGGGATGGTCAGGGATTTGAAGCACTGGGGCAAGACTTCGATCGCTTCGGTCGCCATGGGACACGAAGTGAGCGCCACGGCGCTGCAACTGGCGCAGGCGTGTTCGGTGATTGCCAACGGCGGCGTTCTGGTGAAGCCGCGCCTGATCCTGAAGCGGCAGCGGCCCGGCGGCCAGGTGGAGAACGAGCCGGTAGCGCCTCCGCAGCGCGTACTCAGGGCCGAGACCGCCATCACCATGCGGCAGTTGATGGAGGGGGTGGTGTTGCACGGGACGGGAAAAGCCGCGCGCCTGGCCGGCTACACCTCCGGAGGCAAGACCGGCTCGGCGCAGATCTTCGACCTCGTCACCAAGCACTATACCCACATGTACAACGGCTCGTTCGTGGGCTTCGCGCCGGTGACGAATCCCGCCGTGGTGATCGCCGTCACGCTCAACGGGGTGAAGATGTATGGCGGCGTGGTGGCCGCACCGGTCTTCAAGAACGTGGCGACGGAGACGCTGCGGCTGATGGCCGTGCCCAAGGACATTCCCGAGGTCGAGCCGCCGCCGATGACCGATCCGCAGGAGGCCGACGACCTGTCGATCGCCGACCTGAGTACGCCGCCCGAGGATCTGGTTCAACTGCCGCCGCCGCCCGCCGTGGCGCCGGCGCCGGGTCCCGCTCCAGGCGCGGTGCAGCAGGCGCTCGCGGCACCCACGGTGGTGGCGGTAGGCCCATCGGCGCCGAGCTTCCAGGGCAAGACGGTGCGCGCGGTCATCGAGCAGTCGCTCGCCGCCGGGGTGGCGGTAGAGGTTGTGGGAAGCGGCATCGCGCGCCAGCAGGTGCCCGCGGCCGGCAGTCCGTTGAATGCCGGCGAAAAGGTGAGGGTGCTGTTCCAATGAGCACGCTCGCCGAAATCCTTTCTGGCGTTCCGGTTTCGCCTGCCATCGCCGCGGCCCAGGTGAGCGGCGTGGCCTACGATTCCCGAAAAGTGGGGCCGGGCTTCCTGTTCTTCGCCTTTCCGGGAAAGCACGTGGATGGCGGCGTGTTTGCGGCCCAGGCGCTCGAGCGTGGGGCGCTGGCGATTGTGAGCGAGTCGCCGCGGCCGGCAGACTTCAACGGCTTCTGGATTCAGGTGGAGCACGGTCGGCACGCGCTGGCCCTGGCGGCCCGCAACTTTTACGGCAAGCCGGACGAGCGGATCGCCATCACCGGCATCACCGGCACCAACGGCAAAACCACCACCACCTACATTCTGGATTCGATTCTGCGCGGGGCCGGGCATACCACGGCCCTGGCGGGCACCATCGAGTCTCGTCTGGCGGGGAAGGCCACGGTGGCGGTGAACACGACGCCCGAATCGGCGGAGCTCTTCCGTCTGTTCGCCGAGCTTGCGGCCGCCGGCGGAACCCACGCCACCATGGAAGTTTCCTCCCACGCGCTGGCTCTGGGGCGCGTGTACGGGATCCACTTCCACACCGCGGTGTTCACCAACCTGACCCGCGATCACCTGGACTTCCACCAGACCATGGAGGAGTACTTCGCCGCCAAGCGGATGCTGTTCGAGGGCGCCGGCGCGCCGCCTCCTCCCTTCGCCGTGGTCAACCACGACGACGCCTTCGGCCGCCGCATCAAGGCCGCGCCGGGAACCGAACGGCTGAGCTACGGAATCGGAGAGGGCGCCGCCGCGCGCGCCTGCAACATACACTCGGGCTTCGACGGTCTGCACTTTGAGATCGTCTTGGGGAAGGAGCGGTTCCCCATCGTCTCGCCGCTTCCCGGGCGCATGAACGTCTACAACATTCTGGCCGCCTGGTGCGCGGGGCACACCCTGGGAATCGCGCCGGAACTGCTGGCGAGCGGCATCGCGGCCTGCCGCGCGGTGCCGGGACGCTTCGAGCGCGTCGACGAGGGGCAGCCCTTCCTGGTGGTGGTGGATTACGCCCACACCGACGACGCTCTGCGCAACGTGATCGGGGTGGCGCGCGGCCTGGACCCGAAGCGCGTCATTACCCTGTTCGGCTGCGGCGGCGACCGCGACCGTGCCAAGCGGCCCATGATGGGCGAAGCCGCCGCGGAGTTGAGCGACTTTGTAGTTCTGACCTCCGACAACCCGCGCTCGGAAGACCCGCTGGCGATCATCAACGACGCGCTGCAGGGTTTATGGCGGCACGATACGCCGCACGTCGAAGAACCCGACCGCGAGAAGGCCATACGCATTGCGCTCGCGAAGGCGGAGCCGGGCGACATCGTGATCCTGGCCGGAAAGGGGCACGAGACCTACCAGATCCTCAAGGACCGCACCATTTCTCTAGATGACCGGGAAGTGGCGCGCCGGGTGCTGCGAGGATTTGGCTATAGCGCGGTGAAGGAATGAACCTGGAACTTCAGGACATCGCTCGCGCCATCGCGGCCGCGCCGCCCGCCGTCAACGCGGTGGTGACGGACTACGCCATCGATTCGCGCGCCGCCGGGCCGGGCAGCCTGTTCTTTGCCCTGCGAGGGCCGAACTTCGACGGCCATTCATTTGTGGATGCCGCTGTCGCGCGGGGCGCGGTGGCGGCCGTTGTGGAACGACTGGGTCCGCTCCCTGACGGTCGCGGTTCGGTAGACACCCAGTTGGTGGTCCCCGACGTCCAGACCGCACTCGAGCAGTTGGGTGCGTGGGCGCGCCAGCGGTTCGCCGGGCCGGTGATCGGTATCACCGGGAGCGCCGGAAAAACCACCACCAAAGAGGTCATTGCGCGACTGCTCGCGGTCCAGATGCCCGTCGGGAAGACCGAGGGCAACTTGAACAACCAGATCGGCGTGCCGCTTTCGATTCTGCGCCTGCCGAACGAGGCCCAGGCGGCGGTGATCGAGATCGGCATGAACCACGCGGGCGAGATCCGGCGGCTGGCGGCGATCGCGCAGCCGACGGTCGGAGTGGTCACCAATGTGGGGTTCGCGCACGCGGAGTTCTTCCGCTCCGCCGACGAGGTGGCGCTGGCCAAGCGCGAGCTGATCGAGGCGCTGCCGTCCGATGGCGCCGCTGTGCTGAACGCCGACGATGCGCGGGTGGCGCGCTTTGCCGATGGATTCCCCGGCCGCGTGGTCACCTTCGGTCTGGCGGCAGGCGCGGATGTGCGCGCGGAGGCCGTCGAGTGCGGCCCCGAGGGCGTGCGGTTCCGTGTGGATGGAACGCCATTCGAAAGCTCGCTGGTGGGCCGCCACGCCGTAATGAACATCCTGGCCGGCCTGGCGGTGGCGCGCGTTTTCTCAATCGCGCCCGCGCGCCTGACCGATGCTGTACGCGCGCTCGAGCCGGTCCACATGCGTGGTGAACGGTTCCTCCACGGCGGCGCGACGATTCTCAACGATTGCTACAACTCGAACCCGGAAGCGGTCCGCGCCATGCTGGACGTGCTCCGGGCCATGCCGGCGCGGCGGCGCATCGCCGTGCTGGGCGAGATGCTCGAACTCGGAGAATGGTCCGAGACTTCGCACCGCGGCGTAGGCTCTTACGCCGCCCAGTGCGGCATTGAAGTGCTCGTTGGAATTCGCGGCGCGGCCAGGCAGATGATCGATGAGGCTGTCCGATCAGGCCTGTCGGCCAGCGCCGCGGTCTTTTTCGACGATCCGGATTCCGCGGGCGAGTTCCTGCGCGGCGTGGTCCAACCGGGCGACGCGGTGTTGTTCAAGGGCTCGCGCGGCACGCACGTGGAGAGGGCGCTCGAGAAACTGACCGGCTCCGGGATGGTGAAGGTCTAATGTTCTACTGGCTCTTATACGAACAGCTCTATCATTACTTCAGCCCTCTGCGCGTTTTCCGTTTCATCACCTTTCGCACCGCGTTTGCCAGCCTCACCTCGCTGTTTCTGTGTCTGGTTTTGGGGCCCTGGCTGATTGGGAAGCTGCGCCAGTTCCAGATCGGGCAGATCATTCGCGAGGAAGGCCCCCAGTCGCACCAGAAGAAGGCCGGAACGCCGACCATGGGCGGGGTCCTGATCGTCATCGCCATCGTGGTGCCCACGCTGTTGTGGGCGAACCTGACCAACGCCTACGTCTGGATCGCGATCTTCAGCATCATGGCCTTCGGCGCGATCGGCTTTTGGGACGACTACGCCAAGATCCGCAAACACCAGAATCTCGGCATCACCGGGCGGCGCAAGTTCGCCGCGCAGTGCGTGGTAGCGTTCGTCGTGGGCGTTTTTCTGCTGCTACTGCGCGCGCACGGGATGTACTCGACGTCGATGAACGTGCCCTTCTTCAAGAGCTTCAAGCCCAGTCTGGTGATTGAGGCCTTGGTCGGCAACCCGTTCACCTATGCCTTCGCGTTTGTCTTCTTCTTCCTCTTTATCGCGTTCATTTTGGTCGGCAGCACGAACGCGGTCAACCTCACGGACGGCCTCGACGGCCTGGCGATCGGCTTGATGATCGTCGCCTCCGCGGCCATGACCGTGCTGACCTACACCAGCGGCCACGCCGAGTTCGCCAAGTATCTGGATCTGGTGCGCCTGCCGGGCGCGGGCGAGCTGACGGTATTCTGCGGCGCCATGACCGGCGCATCGCTGGGTTTTCTCTGGTACAACGCGCATCCCGCCGAGATTTTCATGGGCGACGTCGGCTCGCTGGCGCTCGGGGGCAGCATGGGCGTGGTCGCAATCCTGATCAAGCAGGAGATCCTGCTGGTCTGCATCGGCGGAGTCTTCGTCGTCGAGACTTTGTCGGTGATTCTCCAGGTAGGCAGCTACAAGCTGCGCGGCGGCAAGCGCATCTTCAAAATGGCGCCCCTGCATCATCATTTCGAGGCGCTGGGTTGGACGGAATCGAAGATCATCGTGCGGTTTTGGATCGCCGGGCTGGTGATGGCGCTGTTTGCGCTGACGACGTTGAAGTTGAGGTAGAGCGTTGGAACTTGCGGGAAAGAACGTAGTGGTGGCGGGGCTGGCCGCTTCGGGGCTGGCGGTGGCCGCGTTCCTGGTAGACCGCGGAGCGCGTGTCCTGGCCGTCGATCAGAAGCCGCTCGCCGAAGTGAAAGGCGTCGCGGAGGCGCTCGAAAAGCTGGGCGTGCCGTTCGCGCCGCAATCGGCGGAGGCGTTCGCCGGCGCCGACGCCATCGTGATCTCGCCCGGTGTGCCGGCCGACATCGAGGAACTCCAGGAAGCACGGCGCCGCGGCATCCCGGTGCTGGGCGAGGTGGAACTGGCCGGCTGGTTTCTCCAAGGCAACACCATCGGCATCACCGGCGCCAACGGAAAGACGACCACCACCGCGCTCATCGGCCACATCCTCAAGGAAGCTGGCATTCCCGTGCAGGTCGGCGGGAACATCGGCAAGCCGGTGACCGCCATGATCGCCACCTCGCGCCCCGACCAGTGGAACGTCCTCGAGCTCTCCAGCTTTCAACTCGAAACCATCGAGCGCTTCCGGGCCCACATCGGGGTGTGCGTCAACGTGACGCCGGACCATCTCGACCGCCATCACACCTTCGAGAACTACGCCGCCGCCAAGGGCCGGCTCTTCGAGACGCAACAGGCGGACGATTTCGCCGTGCTCAATGCCGACGACCGGACCTGTACCGACTTCGCCGTGCTCACCGACGCCACGCCGGTGTGGTTCAGCTTCAAGCGCGCCGGCGAGCCGGGCATGTATGCGGACGCGAACCAGGTCTACCACGATGGCCGGCCGTTTCTGGCCGTCGCGGAGATTCCGCTGCGCGGGCGGCACAACGTGGAGAACGTGATGGCGGCCGCGGCCGCGACTCACCTGGCGGGGGTACCGCTCGAGGCGATTGCCGCGGCGGTGAAGAGCTTTCCCGGCGTCGAGCACCGCATCGAGTTTGTCCGCAAGCTGGACGGAGTCGATTTCTACAACGACTCGAAGGCCACCAATGTGGATGCCACCCAGAAGGCCATCGACGCTTTCCCGGGCGGGCTGTGGATCATCCTTGGCGGCAAGGACAAGGGCAGCGACTACACCGTCCTCCGCGAGCCGTTGCGCCAGAAGGCCAAGGCCGCGCTGCTGGTCGGCGCCGCGGCGTCCAAGATCAAAGCGCACCTGGGCGACGCCGTGCGTCTGATCGAAGCAGGCACCATCGCCGAGGCCATCCGCGCCGCCTGGCGCGAAGCCGCCGCGGGCGACACCATCCTGCTGGCGCCGGCCTGCGCCAGCTTTGACCAGTTCACCGGCTACGAACAGCGCGGCCGCGTGTTCAAGGAACTGGTGCGCGCCCTGGAGTCCAGAGGCTGATATGGCACAACGCGTACGGACCGATTGGGTGCTGCTCTGGGTGGTGATCGCACTGGTGTGCTTCGGCCTGGTGATGGTCTACAGCGCGTCCTCGGTGGTGGCGCTCCAGAAGTACGGGTCGAGCTTCTATTACATCTACCGCCAGCTCGCCTGGGCCGTGGCCGGCTTCATCGCGATGATGCTGCTGAAGCGCATCGATTACCGGAAGCTCAACAACCAGGCCTGCGCGTTCGCCGGAATCATGCTGGTTCTGCCGTTGCTGGTGCTGGTCTACTTCCTCGACGGGCGGGCGCACCGCTGGCTCCGCATCGGGCCGGTGGGCGTGCAGCCGTCCGAGTTCGCCAAACCGGCGCTGATCCTGTTCCTGGCTTACTTCGTGACCGAGCGCGCGAAGAAGATCAACAACCCCCGGACGCTGGCGGGCGGCCTGATCACGGTCGGTCTGCTGGCCATCGCCGTGGTGGTGGCGGACCTGGGGACGGCGGCGGTCCTGGTGACCAGCGCCGCCGTTGCGTTTTACGTCGCCGGTCTGGACAAGCGGTACGTCCGGATTGCCATCCTGGTAGGAGCGCTGGGCGTGATTGCAGCGGTGGCGGTGAAGCCCTACCGCCTGGTGCGCATCTTCGGCTTCTTCGACCCCGAGTACTCCACGCTCGACCGCTTTGCCTGGGGCGCCAAGGTCAAGACCTATCTACAGCAGTCCTCCTTCAACCGCGATCCGGGCTATCACGTGAGGCAATCGAAGATCGCGGTGGGAAGCGGCGGACTGACCGGGCTCGGCCTGATGCAAGGGAAACAGAAGCTGCTGTACCTGCCCGAGGCCCACACGGATTTCATCTACGCGGTGGTGGGTGAGGAACTGGGGCTGGTTGGCTGTGCCGGCCTGGTGGCGCTGTTCATGGTGATCCTGTGGCGAGGCCTGCAACTGGTGCGTTCGGCGCCGGACGATTTCGGGAGGTACCTCGCGCTGGGCGTCACCTCGATGGTGGTGGTGCAGGCGCTGATGAATATGAGCGTGGTGTTGGGCATGGCGCCCACCAAGGGGATTCCCCTGCCGATGATCAGCTACGGCGGCAGTTCGCTGCTGAGCACGCTGGCGTCGATGGGGCTGCTGTTGAGCGTCAGCGAGCAGGCGGGATGACTGAGGCCGAATGAGGTTTTTGATGGCTGGGGGCGGCACTGGCGGCCACGTGATTCCGGCCCTGGCGGTGGCCCGCGAGTTGAAGGCGCGAGGGCACGAGCCGTTCTTTGTGGGGACGGCCGCGGGCCTGGAGGCGAAACTGGTGCCCGAGGCAGGCTTCGCCCTCGAGTTCGTCGAGATCGGCGGGCTGAACCGGGTCGGGTTGGCGCGGGTTTTGCGAACGCTGGTGCAGTTGCCGATCGCGACGGCGGGGATGGTGGCGCGGTTGGGCCGCTCTAAACCGGCGGCGGTTTTCAGCATGGGAGGATACGCGGCCGGCCCGGTGGTGCTGGCGGCGGTGGTGCGGCGGATTCCGATGGTGTTGATGGAGCCAAATGCGATGCCGGGGATGACCAACCGCTGGATCGGGCGGCTGGCCAGCCGTGCGCTCGTCAACTTCGAGGAGACGGCCCGCTACTTTCCGGCCGGCAAGGCCGAGCTTACCGGCATTCCGGTGCGTCCGGAGTTCTTCGCCATCGAGCCGAAGCCGCGCGGGGAGCCCCTGACGGTGCTCATCACGGGCGGCAGCCGCGGATCGCGCACGCTGAACAACGCGGCGCGCGAGAGTTGGCC
>Ga0182027_10001939_pt1 | contig 33800 bp, 25 predicted proteins | sample 712E1DmetaG_FD_121300 | JGI IMG/M metagenome (GOLD analysis project Ga0182027, IMG submission 121300) | Permafrost microbial communities from Stordalen Mire, Sweden - 712E1D metaG (Illumina Assembly) | ecosystem: Environmental > Terrestrial > Soil > Wetlands > Permafrost | place: Sweden...
CTGCCATACTGATGTCTGCCGGAAACTCTTCCATCCCATTTTTTCAATCCCTGCAGGAATAAAACCGAGCATTTTATCGGAGCCCTGCCAAGCCATAACCCCAAGGAACAATGTAAATGCCGGGATCAATAAAAACTTCCATTTGTTTGCAAGACACCAGCGAATGATGTGTTCATAAAAATGCACCATAATCATAAGGACAGAAAGGATGATAGCAACAATACCGGCAACAAAAAGGAAATTTACCAGTGTACTGTTGTGAGCACCTAATGGCAGCCATTCAATGGAAAGGTAATATAGAGCAACGAGTAGTGTTATAGCAATATTGATATAATTTGGATAGTGTTTCAGCCTGTCGGGCCACCGATAGTCTAGCAGGTTGTTGATCCCAATGGCTATAAGTGCCAATGCAGGCCATGTTCCCCAGAAAATAATGAATACTAAGCCTGCCGTGATAAGACTTCCATTCCACAACCTCTTTATCTTTTTAACATCGAAACGAATGGAAAAAAGAAGGTATGCAAGAGTCGGTAAAACGATTATTCCCAATACAAGGGAGGATAATAATGCAAAAGTTTTAGTAAATGCCAACGGTCGGAACAATTTTCCTTCGGCCGCCTGCATTGCAAAAACAGGAATGAAACTGACTACAGTTGTTGCAAGTGCCGTTGTTACCGCCGGGGTGACTTCTGCAGTAGCTGCAAGAATAAGCTGATGCAACGGCTTTCCTTGAATATTGTGATTCTCCGGCATCTCCATATGCCTTACAATATTTTCGACGTAAATGATCCCGATATCAACCATGACACCGATAGCAATTGCAATACCGGATAATGCAACGATATTTGCATCAACTCCAAAAAACTTCATGACAATAAAAGTCATTAGCACAGCAATTGGCAACAGGCCAGAGATGATGATCGAGGCCCGGAGATTGATCACAAGCACGATAATGACGATTATGCTGATCAGGATTTCATGTGAAAGCGCAGATTCAAGCGTACCGATCGTCTCTTTTATTAATCCTGTCCTGTCATAGAAAGGAACAATAGTCACTTTAGAGACAGTGCCATCCGGCAGCGTTTTTTGCGGCAGGCCAGCATCGATCTCTTTAATCTTGTTCTTTACATTATCAATGACTTCCAATGGATTTGAACCATAACGTGCAACCACAACTGCACCAACTGCTTCGGATCCGCCTTTGTCGAGCCCGCCCCTTCTTGTAGCCGGACCGTAGGAAACCTGCGCTATATCTTTAATTCGCACAGGGATGTTATTACGCACTGCAACAACTGAACTTTCCAGATCATCAAGGTTCTTGATGTAACCCAGACCCCTGATGATGTACTCCACGTTGTTTAATTCGATTGTTTCTGCCCCGATATCGAGGTTGCTGTTGCGCACGGCATTCATGACATCCATTACTGTGACACCAAAAGCCTTGAGAGCATCAGGATTCAGATCGACCTGGTATTCTTTGATAAAACCACCAACCGACGCCACTTCCGAAACACCCTCAGCAGTTGCCAGTCCATATTTCACGTAAAAATCCTGGATCGTCCTTAACTCTTCAGGATTCCAGCCACCATTGGGCTTACCTGTTTTTGGATCCCGTCCTTCCAGCGTATACCAGAATATCTGCCCTAATGCAGTGGCGTCAGGGCCCAGGGTAGGTTGAATACCGGCAGGCAAAGTTCCGGCAGGCAATGAGTTGAGCTTTTCAAGAATACGTGAACGGCTCCAGTAAAATTCAACTTTATCTTTAAAGATGATGTAGATAAATGACATTCCAAACATGGAAGTGCTGCGTATAGTCTGCACTCCGGGTATTCCAATCAGGGCAGTAGTTAAGGGATAGGTTATCTGATCCTGGATATCCCTGGGTGAACGTCCCATCCACTCTGTGGCAACAATTTGCTGGTTGTCACCTATGTCGGGGATTGCATCCACGGGTACAGGGTCACGCGGGAAAATGCCGGTATTCCAGTTAAATGGTGCAAATACAATCCCACCGGCGATAAAGGAAAACAGGAAAATGAAAGTGATCAGCCGGTTATCCAGAAAAAATTTTACAATTCGGTTTAACATACTATTTTATTTTGCATCATTGCACGACAATTGTATGCGGCCTGACAAGATAAAGATAACAAATATCGAAGATTTAAATATGACTGTCTGGCTTTTCATGTTACTGTTGTTTTATCGTTTTCGCCGAATTCCCATGCACTCCTTGAACTGTATCGGAAGGCTTCTCTTTTATTACCAGTTCCATTCCGCATTTGGGACAGGTATCGGGTTTGTCAGAAACTACTTCCGGATGCATTGGACAGGTATATACCAGGGCTTCTTTAAGGGATTGTTTATTCCCACCACCCTGGTTTGAACATGCAGACATTGCAAGCATTATCATTATTCCTAAGATCGAAATGATCCTTTTTGTTTTCATTTTTCTTATATCTGGTTGTGAATAAATAACAAAGACAGCATCTGAGGTTGATTGCAACATCAAACACCGGGGTATGCTCTGAACTCAGGCATCTCCTGTTAAATAATGAAAACGGTTTTCAGAAAAGAAAAACCTGCAGGAAGGCGGTAGAATGTCCTGCGAAGGTGGGATTTATTGGATAGGGTTTGATACTTTGATCTCCCTGAACATCATTTGATAATCCAGTGTTGTATGCCCCTGAATATGCCAGTAAAGTTGGCAGGGAATGACGTTCTAACAGCTTTTTAAAACCTGCTGAGAAATTTACCTGGGATTGAGAGGATTCAAAATTATCTTTAATCCTGATATTAATTCTTTCATCATGACATCTCGGGCAATTCCCGTTACAACAATGCTGGGGTGTTGAATACAGGGAAGTACGTATGAGATTTATTCCGCAATAATGCCGTGTTATTGTTACTCCTGTGGTACCACAGAGTAACAACAAAATGACTAAAATATGTCCGGCCCTTTTTAACATGATTCTTAATTACTCGATTTTACGTTTTATACCGGCAATGGTTTCAAATTATTATTTCCTGCCTTATTATTGACTTTGCAAAGGTAGGCAATTATTGGTCAAAAGCTGCAATTGCTTAAATCAATGGGATATATTCTTGTGAAGTGTATATCCTTTTATATTTTCAAAATACAGGAGAAAATCGTTTTAATAAACCACAAGCTGTTTTGTCATAACTTTTTTATCGGTTCTTACTTTAATAAAGTAAATGCCGGAAGGGTACTCCTGCAGGTTAAGTTGTTTTGTAATTGATGGAGCAGATGTTGTAATATCCTCTGAAAATAAAGTCTGTCCTTTCATGTCTGTCAGCGTAAGTAAAACTGATTTATCTGAAAGGCCGTCAATAATTATTGTTACAGATCCCCGGGCCGGATTGGGCTGCAGGATGACATTCTGATCCTTTGCTTTTGTTTCCGTTATCCCGGTACAGGGATCGAGGATAAGGTGTTTTGTGCTCGTAAATCTACCTGCGCATGGACTTATTGCAAAAGCAATGAGTTCAAGATCGACTGAATCTACCAGGTAGTCATGCGATCCAAATGTATATGTCGTGTTGAGGTTAAATTGATCGCTGAAGGATCCATTGCCTGTTGAACCCCATGCGACCATTCCGTAATTGGAAGCAGTTCCATGGAGTATGATGGATGTCAGATATGAACATACAGTAGTATCGTTACCGGCAAAAGCTGCAGGTGGAAGCACAACCAATACCCGGGTGGTATCATGATGGGTTAGATTCCCGTCACTGACAGCCACAATGTACATTGTCGTATCCGTAGGTGCAACCTTTGGATTTTTTAAAGTTGATGTAAACCCGGCCGGGACAGAAGTCCATGAATAGGTATAGTTTCCTGATCCACCATAAGCAACAGAGTTAAGTTGCGAAGAATCACTATCGCAGGTTCTGACGGGATTTGCTGTGGCATAAGATGAAAAAATATTTGTAAATGAGAAAGACCCGATTCTTGTCTGCCAGTTACTTGATGAAGTTGTTCCATAATATTCAGTAGTGTACCAGAAAGTGGTTGGTGAAGATGGATCGACCGTCATGGAACTATAATCTCCCCATCTGTGAGAACTGCTTGTCTGGCAACCTCCGCCGTTCATGATCCCTCGTTCGCTGATGGTCATCAGGTTTATAGGGTCTGTGCTCATCCGTCCTGTATACCTTATTGAAGGATACAAATTGCTGCTGGAAATGGAATATCCTAAGGCAATGTTTCCGGCAGTATCCATCGCCATACTCCCCATCCACCGGCAATTATTATCAGACGGTGCATAGGTGGACTGCTGGTAAACTGACCATGCTCCTGTTGTTTTACGAAGCTCATACCAGCGGATACCGGCTACATTGGAACCGACATTCACAGAATGATTGCAAACCATTGACCAGTGGGAATTGAAGTTCCTGAACTGAAGCCGGTACATCATACGATCGCTTAGTGTTGCCAGCTTTTCAGTGGTTCCTTTTTGAGGAATGCCGGAGCCAAGATTTGAATTAAAGTTATTCACAGGGAGGGAAAGAAGGTTGCCGAAGGTGGAATTTGCAGGGGTTGTCCAGTCTACCTGGAATTCCAGTATGCCCAGGTGGTATGGTGATGCATCGTACTCATAGGTGAAATAATTGGGTGTGCCGGCAGTTGGGAAAAGTCCGTCGCAATCAGACGGCAGCATTCCGAAAGCTTCATTTGAGCCGGAAAGCGTAAACCAAACCATCTGTGCATTCGGATTTCCGGCTATCATCTGGGTTCTGTCATAAGCCGCAGCACCTGTTCCTAAATAACTAATTGAACCTGCCGAAAACCGGTTACATGACATATAATATCCATCGGGCCATACTCCGAATTTCGGATAGTCAGGCATGGCAGTGAACGAATATTCATAACGGTACCAGCTCCCTGTTGGATCAGGTGTTTGTGAAACTGCGATCATCTGGTAAAAGGGTCCGTTCGGGTAATTAGGTAAAGAAAATTGGGAGAATAACCACCTGTTAGCATTCTCATCATAAACAACAACAGCATCACCGCTATTGGTATTGTTTGGCATCCCATTCCATACTGCACTGCTGGGAAGAGGTCCCAGCACTATCGACCCTGTCTTATTATATATTGCATAAGAAGCATTCACAACCTGGAAATAATGATTTGGACCAACATCACCATAAGTGTCGGGTGGAATATAAGCGCCACTGCCTAAACCTTCAAAATTCTGAATTGTGGTATCGGTCAGGATCTGTCCAAAATGATCCTGGAGAGATGGATCAGTGAAATCTGGTTGGGTAGATCCTTGTCCGGAAAGATGCCGGCTGTTGAAATTATTTCTGACAACACCGTCTTTCCAGGTAACATCAACATGAAATTGTGGCAGGTTGGCCATGTCCCGCAAGGGTGGTGAAATATCAAAATAAACCGGTTTTTGCACAGCAGCCGGTGAGAACAGCTGTTGTTGTGCAATCGCGGAGATCCCGGTCAAAAGGAATATTAAAAAAAAATGTATTTTTTTCATAATGAGTGTCTTTTAAAAATCTTATGGTTAACTGACAAATTTCTAATTAATTGTGTAAAGAAAAATAAAACCTGAAAAAAGTTGATAACAAAATCAACCCATGGAATACGATTCCAGATCAGGTATATTCTGTTAAACGAAAAAGGAAACAGTTTTCCGGCAAAAGTACTGCAGGAATGCATTAAATGTTCTGCGTTGATGATTTTTTAATAAAAATCACACTTCAACAAACACTCAAACCAGCCTGCCGTGTATTACTTCATAATTTCATTTACCTTTTTTATGAGGCTTTCAAATCGCTCTTGAATTTCACCTTTAAAATTTTCATCATTCAAATGAGTTTTCATAAAAGCATCAGTATCTTCTTTTCTATCATCGGGTAAAACCAGGCCAACCGGGAATGCCTGACAAAGAATACATTTATCCATCAGAATATTTTCTACTTCTTTGAAAACCAAACCGTGTCCGAATTTATCATCCTTCTTAGCATCAGTGCTACCGCAACAAGTAATAAAAATCAATTTATTGATTTTGTAAAAATACTTTTTGATAAAACTACGAAGAGGTGGAATTAACTTACCCATCCAAATGGGTCCACATAAAATTACTTTGTCGTATTCTTTAATATTGTGCTTCAGTGGCTTGATACCCAAATGTATGTTCATTAAAAAAAGAAGAAAAATATTCAGCCGTGGCTTGATTTCTTCTAATTCGCATGATAAACTTTTGGAAATTTTTTCAGCTAAGTATTTATTACTGCCTTTATTTGAATAATAAACTACAATTATTTCCTCCATAAAGTCTCAATTGTTTGTTTTTACTGCACGCTTTGATTAATCATCATAATGAAACCGGCATTTAGCAATATGAATTTCATCTCGTTTGCATCTATAAATCAATCGATGTTCATTGTCAATTCTCCTGGACCAATAACCTTTATACTTGTATTTTAATGGTTCTGGTTTACCGATTCCGGAACAGGGATTCCTTGTAATGTCCTTTAATAGATCATTTATTTTTGATAAGATTTTCTTATCAGTCTTTTGCCAATATAAATAGTCTTCCCAGGATTCATCAACAAAAATATACTTCATGGCTCGATCAGATCTTTTTGAAATGATTTTCCACTTTTCAATTTTTCAATTGCTGAATCAAGCCTTTTTTCATTGGCTTTGGACGATAATTCATATTGAGTGGCACTTAATGAATTGTATTCATCCAAGGACATGATCACAACCCCAGTATCCTTTCCTCTATTAATAATCAGAGTTTCAAAGTTTTCTGTGACGCGATCAAGATATCTCTTGATATCTTTTCTGAAATCAGAAATTGTTGTTGTTAACATATTAGTACTCCTTTTTATGTATGTACATTAGAAGGTACAAAAATACGTACAAATAATGAATTTATGACAATATCTGACAATTTTTTTTAAAAATGCACGCTAACGGAAGGCGTGTTTCCAGCAGCTTTAATTCTTTCAAGGGTTTTCTGTACCAGGGCCAACCCATTTTTGTTTAAAGTCAAGAGTGTCAATTTTATTTTTGGATATTTTTAAAATAGTTGTTTCAATTGCATTTGCTGTCCCGTTATGGTAAAGCCTTGTGAGTTTTAATTGTTGTATTCTGTTATGGTCGAAGTCCGAAAATTCTATTTCTGGAGTATTGATTTTAAAAAGTTTTTTAAGATTAGTCGGTTGTAATTTTCCATTTTCAATTTCGTAAGATCCAGAAAGATTAAAGTCAATTATATTGTCATTGAATGTTTTAGAGTTATTGTCGTAGAGTAGTATTTTACAATTTGCATTCTCGAAAAACTTAAAAATAATTATGTAAACAGTTAAAGTATTGGCTAAAAGCCGGACCGAATTGAAGTATATATCTTTGATTGACAATACTGTCTCGCTACTATCGCCAGCGCATATATTAAAATAGTAATCGAGAATTGTATTCTGAATTTTATCTTTTACAATTTGTGGAACTGTTGTTTTGTTTTTATTGCTATAGTCAAGTCGCGAAAGGTAAAGCGGAAAATTTGCCTTGATTACCTTGATTTCTGTATCTTTAAAATGATTGTTCAGTAATTGAGGTGTCTTGTCATATGTTTTCTGCGAGTGACTTGTCAAAACAAAAAGGGTCAGTATAAAAATAAGTCGTGTCATTGTCGGTTTAAAGTTGCTGGTAAAGACTGTACACCCGAAACTTTAATTCGCCATATTTAAAGTTGTACTGTTTCTGGGTTTCGTAAAAAATACTATGTCGCGCTTCATCTTTCCTTACAAATATCTATGATATTTTAATGTGAAATTCATTCCGGAGGGGGAAAATTTGATCGGGAGCTAAAGACGTGACGCGTAACGCGTCACGATTTTATTTCGCCATTTCGCCATTTCGCTATTTTGCCATTTCGCTATTTATCAATGCCACCGGAAAATCTTCAGTCCTGCTAAAAAGAAAATGATCCCCATACCGGCCAGGATAAGTGATGGAATGGTGATCTCGGCAAATCCTGCACCTTCAATGAATACGCTGCGTATGCCATCGGCCAGCATCGTAAGAGGAAATTTCTGGATGATGGAGGAACTCCATTCAGGAAAATTATGGTAGCTGAAAAAGATGCCGGAAAGAACCATCATCGGCATAGAGACAAGGTTGATGAGCCCGTTCCCGATCTCGGTTTTTGCCGTATGAGACGACATGAAAATAGCGATCCCGGCGAAAGCAATGTTTCCGGCCATGAAGATGGTCAGCAGGGCCGGAATACTTCCCTGCACCCTGATCCCGAAAGCCAGCCAAGTAAAGAGAAATAACAGTCCGGATTCCACGAAATTCATCCCCAGTCTGACAGTGATCAAGGCGATCAGGTAATGCGACTTTTTCATCGGGGTGGCTACCATCCTGCGGAGCAGCTTTTTTGCACGGTTATCAATGATCTCATAACTGATGCCCCACATAATCGACATCATAACACCCATTGCGATCAGCCCAGGCACGAGGAAATCAACATACCTTGTTCCTGTAACCGTCAGGGGCTTGATACTCTCATTGCTGCTTCGCTGCAACACTGAAGGATTATTAAAAAGGTTGGAGAGTTTCAGGTAGATCAGCTGGGCATCGGGATTAAGCGGATCAAAGTGATAATCGATCTGCCCGTTCTTCTCGCCAATAATCAGGGTAAGGTTCCCACGCTTTAGCAGTATCATAGCCTTCTGCCAGTCCATGATCCGGAAAGTGAAAGTGGTATTGCCCAATTTATCATCCGGAATGGTGATCCGGTAGCTCACGGCTCCTTCTTTATCTTTTTCGGCTTTTGAATGATGGGTTTCAAGGAAGGTCTTTATAAGAGAAACAGGCTGATTGCTGGCCGGGACGTTTTGCATATCGATCCATGCGACATCCCTGAACACATCCGCTTTTTTTGTGAATGCAATACCCAGGCCAAGCGACATCAGGATGGGAAAAATAATCCCCCAGAACAGTACACCCGGTTCCCGGATGATCTGCCGGAAATGCGCGAGGATAAGCTGGTTCAGCTGTTTATAGCGAAACGGACTATTCATGCAGGTGCCTCCCTGTTAAGACGGTAAAAAGGTCGTCAAGGTTATTCATCTTTATGTGCTGTCCGTTTTCTGACTGATCCTGGTTTTCGGCGCCGAGTAATTCCCCCAGCGTGCCTTCTCTCAGGATCAGACCATTGTCGATGATCACAATCCGGTCGCAGAGTTTCTCGGCTTCTTCCATGTAATGCGTGGTAAGGATAAGAGAAGTTTGCGAACGTTCTTTCAGTTCCCTTAGGATTGCCCAGATCTCACGGCGGGCATTGGGGTCAAGCCCGGTGGTAGGTTCATCCAGCAACAGTATTTTTGGATTGTTGAGCAGGGCGATCCCGATGGCCAGCCGCTGACGCTGTCCGCCGGAGAGATTGACGACATAGGATTTCTTCTTTTCCTCAAGTCCTGCCAGGTAGATGATCTCCTCCACACGAATATCATCCAGTTCAAAGAAACTTGCAAACAATTTAACCGTTTCACGTACCGTAAGCTTGTCTATGAACCGGGTCTCCTGCAGGGATAACCCGATGATATTCCGCAGTTCTTCTTCATTGCCTTTCCACTTTTTCCCAAGGATAATGATCTCTCCGGAGTCGGGTTTCTGGATACCTTCGATCATCTCCACCAGGGTGGTTTTTCCAGCGCCATTAGGTCCCAGCAAAGCTACAAACTGCCCCTGGAAGATGCGGAGATTTATGCCCCTGACTGCCTGGACGGTCTTGAAGGACTTGACAACATTTTTAACTTCGATTACTGGATCCCCGGGTAGCATCGGCTGACAAGATCTTTATTGTGTATATTCGTCGATCACTGTTTCCAGGCTTTTCCGGCAAACCTTGCAGAATTTTATATGCCGGGTGTACATGATGCAATCGAGCTGCGGCCGGTAAAGCCCTCTCTGGGTATAATCGGCGCCTTCAAAAGCGCCGGCTTTATCGGCATATTTTTCTGTGGAGAAGAACTGGTTCTCCTGCTTCAACTGGCGTGTGAAAAGATCTTCCATCACACTTTCAGGGACTTTTGCCTGGCGCAGGCTGTCGCGTTCCTTCTGTATTTTGTACCCGTAGTTATCGAAAGCTTCTTTATTCCATGGCGTCGGGATGGGTGTTCCGGGTTCCACTACCGATTTCCATTTCAGGTTATCTTTATCGAGCAGGGCGGTAACATTAGGTTCCCAGGGTTCCACTGTGATCTTCTGTGCTTCATAGGATACCGAAGAAGTATAATATTCATCCGCCAGGGCTCCCATATTGTGTCCGAGTTCATGAACCATGATGTAATCGGCAAATTTGTTATCTGCCGAAACCGTGGTGTACAGGTTATAAATCCCACCTCCTCCATAGGTCTTTTCATTGATCAGGATCACCATGAAGTCATAAGGTACTTCGGATGCGATATCCCGGACCGTTTTATTATCGAAGGTCAATGCATATCTTTCAGAATCGAAGATCCCATAAGATACAGATAGAGGGGTACGCTTGAAAACACCCGGTTGGGGCTTAGTCACGCCCGACTGCGTTGCAGGTGTTTCGATGGCACGGATATTAAGGTCGTTTTTTCTTGATTTGAAAGGCTCAACATTCAGCAATACATCTGTGAGACGCTTTACATCATTCCGGAATTTTTCCATCTTATTTGCAGGATATCCGTCTCCAAGGATGACAAGATCCAGTTTCTGAGATGCCGGCCCGTTATTGAGGATCATATCGATCTTATGGGTTGGTACGATATCGGCAGGATTAACCTGGCGGGAAGAAGGATCAATAACTGTAGTCCATATTGCCTGGAATTTGTTTTCCGGGTTTCTTTTTTTCAGGATCACGATGACCGGTTTCCTGGGCCATGGGAACCGTAAGGATTCATGAAACGTACCGCTTCCTTTTTCTGCTTCCGGCGTCGATTGCCATTCCCCGAAAATACTTGAATAACCACGGGAATAGATCGGCGCTTTGGTTTCATTGTCGAGCACTTCGAAGAAATACTGCCCGAGTTCGAGCCGATCGACCAGCTGTGTCTTGCTTCCGGGCCAAATCCCGTCAGATACAACCTGGTCGGTAGTAAAATGTTCTTCCGTTGCATTCCCTGTGTGGTAGAGATCCAACCGCATGGTCTTATCCAGAAAATAGTTTTCAAAAACAACTTTCCCGGCAGGCATCTCCATCGAGGTTTCCATAAAATAGGTGGGTGGCCCTTGCAGGACCTGCAGGTAAGCAACGAAAGGTAATAACGAAAATCCAATCAGTAAGGCTATTAATCTCATCTTAAATTTTATTAATGATCCAATACGGGTTTGTGAAAAATGATGACAATTTCCCGGGAACTTTAGTCTGCAAAAATACAGATTTTCTTGCTTCTTTTAGAAGGGATGATGATTTCACGATTAGGGCTTCTTTGTTATTAATCAAAATGCGATAACCAAACCTGATGCATTACTATCAAATACTATTTCGTCCCTACGGGACTATTAACCTGTAGGGCCCCGTTCAATGCTATAAATATTTTGTCCCTACGGGACTGGTATAAAGAACGACCACAATAATTCTATAAATATTTTGTCCCTGCGGGACTTGTATTTGTATTCCGATGTGGTTAATTCTATAGGGTTCTACCTTCACATTTGTTCCAGCGATACTGTATATTGATGGGATGTAGATGATATTACGGATATTATTTTCCATTTGGGACTGTCCCGTAGGGACAAAATATTTATAGCATTGAGAAAACAAAACACCAGAGAGTCCCGTAGGGACGTAATGAAAATTTGACCGCAGTATGCCAATATACCGGAAGAGTATTTAGTGAACAGTGAAGAATGAACCAGTGAACAGATAACAGCTAACAGTTAACAGCTAACAGTTAACAGCTAACAGTTAACAGCTAACAGCTAACAGTTAACAGCTAACAGATAACAGATAACAGTTAATGGTTTTGAATGTATTTTGATAGATAAGATCCGGTAATAGAATCTGGATTGTTCAGGATATCTTTAACTCTTCCTGTTGCAACGACAGAACCCCCCATATCGCCTCCTCCCGGTCCGAGGTCGATGATCCAGTCGGCATGCAAAATAATTTCCGGGTTATGTTCAATGACAAGAAGTGTATGTCCTTTATCTGTAAGGCCCCGGAAAAGTTCATTCAGGTGAATGATATCCAGGAAATGCAGCCCGGTCGATGGTTCCTCAAAGAGATACAGGTTATGTCCTTTCATGGGTTTCATTAGTTCCTTTGCCAGCATTAGGCGTTGACTTTCACCGCCCGACAGGGTATCTAAGGATTGCCCGAGATGAAGATAACCCAACCCGACATTTTCAAGGATTTTCAGTCCGGAAACAATCTTCTGATCATCAAAAAATACAGATGCTTCTAAAAAACTCATGTCAAGTACATCTGCAATGGTTTTTTCCTTGTACCGGCACGACAGAACCCTACTGTTGTACCGCATGCCCCGGCATTCCTCGCAGATCACGGGAACATCCGACATGAAATCCATGCTGACCCTTATCTTGCCGGCTCCCTGGCAATGCGGGCAGCGTCCTTCTTTATTCAGAAAAGAAAAATGATTTTTTCCAAGATTGAGACGGATCGCATCTTCAGATTTTGCAAAGAGTTCGCGGATCTTATCAAAGATTCCTGTAAAGGTGGCTGCAGTTCCGTTTGATCCGGTGAATTCCGAACGAGGATGAACCGGGATCACGAGCTCAAATTGTTCAAGTCCGGTGATGAGGTCGCAGCCTGCTGGTTTTGAATTCTTCCAGGAGGCAAACAGCACATCGAACAGGAGACTGGACTTTCCGCTACCTGAGACACCTGTTACGATAGTCGTACCACCGCAAGGGATCATAAGGTTAAACCCTTTAAGGTTATTGGCATTTGCATTCCGGATAAAGAGCCCTGGCAATAGTTGACGTTCAGGGTGATTTACCGGGATCTCCCGTTTCATTAAAAATGGCCCTGTCACAGAGGCAGCATTGTGAAGAATCTCTTCCGGACTTCCTTCTGCCAGGATTTTTCCTCCCAGGCTTCCGGCACCCGGTCCGAGATCAATGATATGATCCGCAGAAAGGATGACATCCCGGTCGTGTTCAACAATCACCACGGTATTATCCTGCTCCTGCAGGTTCCGGATCATCACCATCAGACGGTTGACATCTGCAGGATGTAATCCAACAGTAGGCTCATCCAGCACATAGGTGATCCCTGTCAATCCTGAACCCATCTGTCCCGCTAAACGGATCCTCTGTGCCTCGCCGCCTGACAGCGTGGATGAACTACGGTCGACCGAAAGATAGGATAATCCCATTCCGGAAATAAACTCATGCCGTTTCAGGATATCCTGGACTGAGGAAGAAGCAACGACTTTTAAGGCCGGATGTTCAATTAAGAATGCTGGATCCTTGAAAAACAGGATGGATGCTGAAACCGTGAGGGCCGAAAGTTGTGCAATACTGATCCCCTGTACCTTGTAAGAGAGTGCCTCTGGACAAAGCCGCGCACCGTGGCATGCAGGGCATTGTTCCTTCTTCATTATATCCATCATCTCATTCCCCCGGTGATCGGCATGTTTCCGTAGGTATTCTTCATTAACCAGGAAAACAAATCCCTGCCAGCTACCTTTAAAATGATGTTCTCCTTCACGCTTGTTTCTCCGGTATTCCCAGGTAACATCGAAAATTTCCTCACCGGCACCGGCCATCGCAAGAACCTTTGCGTGTTCCGGAAGTTCATGCCAGGGCAGGGAAAAATCAACATTACGTGATTTTCCAACTGCTTTGAGTGTTGAAACGTACTGTCCGTAAGGATCTCCGTAAAATTTCCCGGTTTTCGTGCCATCCAGAGCGCCTGCGAGGATTGACCTTTCCGGGTGCGTGACCAGAAGAAAGGGATCGCAAACCGTGACAGACCCGAGCCCGTCGCATTCCGTACAGGCTCCATGCTGATGGTTAAATGAAAACAGGGAAGAAAGAACTGATCCTTCTTTTACTTCAGATCTCCCGACCCTGGCATACAACAAACGGTAAAGATCATAGATGCCCGTCATGGTGCCTACCGTGGAACGAGGATTAGCGCCAATCATGCGTTGGTCGACCGCTAGGGTGGGAGTGAGTCCCGACACTTCTTCGAAATCGGGTTTGTCTTTCATACCCAAACGTGTACGGGCATAAGTGGAAAAACTTTCCAGGAAACGGTTTCTGCCTTCAGCAAATAGCGTATCAAAGGCGAGGGAAGATTTACCGCTTCCCGAGATGCCCGTCATTACCGTGATCTTATTGCGTGGGATTTTTACGTTTATGTTCTGAAGATTGTTAGTGGAGATGCCGGTGAAGTTGATGCTTGATGCTGGATGCTGGATGCTTGATGCTGGTTGTGTGAGTGCGTGAAAGGGTGTGGGATTGCTAACTGTTAACTGTGATCTGTTCTCTGTTCTCTGTTCTCTGTTAACTGTTAACTGTAAATGGATGTTATTCATGTATGCCTTTAAAGCCTGACCGGTGTAAGAATTAGCGCAAGCCGCGATCGCTTCCGGCGTTCCGGTTGCTACGACTGATCCGCCCTCTTTTCCACTTCCGGGGCCAAGATCGATGACATGGTCGGCTGCGGCTATTACACCAAGATGATGTTCAATCAGGATCACGGTATTTCCCTGTTGAATAAGGGTATCAAGGGCAGAGAGCAGCACATTGACATCGGCCTGATGCAACCCGGTGGTAGGTTCATCAAGAATATAAAGTGTATGTGCCGAATGCGGGAATGAAAGTTCTGTAGCCAGTTTCACGCGTTGGGCTTCACCACCGCTGAGCGTGGTGGATCGTTGACCCAGCTTCAGGTAGCCAAGACCAAGGTTGTTCATGGTATCGAGGAAGCGCAGGATACCCGGCTGATCCCTGAAAAACTCTCGGGCCTCGCTGACATACATATCGAGGACATCAAAGATATTCTTTCCTTCATAGGTTACTTCAAGCGTTTCGTTATCAAACCGTTTTCCTTCACATTTTTCGCAAAGGATTTCCACATTGCCCATGAAATGCATCCCGATCTCCTGGTAACCGGCGCCCTGGCATTCTTCACACCGGCCTCCTGCAGTATTGAATGAAAAACGGCTTTTGTCATAACCTCTCGATTTCGACAACGGCTGGTTTGCAAAAAGATCACGAACAGGATCAAAAAGCCCGGAATAGGTGGCAGGATTGCTCCTGGGAGTGCGGCCAATGGGTGAATCATCGATATCGATAATCTTTTTGATACCGGAATATCCGCTGATGGAATCGCATTCAACAGGTTGGTTGCCATTTCCGTTCAGGTTTTTCTTTATGAATTTCCCGAGTACATCTTCGGCTAATGATGACTTACCTGCACCGGATACACCGGTAATGACGTTCAGGGCCTTCAGTTTAAAAGCCGCATCAATATTTTTCAGATTATGGGCCGATGCTCCTCTGAGAATGATTTCGCCTTCCCCTTTCCGACGGGTCCGCGGGATCTCGATCTTTTCAATTCCTGTAAGAAAAGAAAGCGTCCGGCTTTTACGGATCTCTTTTTCCGGAAGATATACTATATCAGAAGTGGGTATGTTTATCAAAACCTCACCACCGTGGATTCCTGCTGCAGGTCCGATATCGACAAGCCAGTCGGCATGATGGATAAATTCTTCCTCATGTTCAACCACCACCACAGAGTTCCCTTTATCGCGGAGTTCTTCAAGGATCTCGAGCAGCTTTTGTGTATCCCTGGGATGCAGACCAATAGAAGGCTCATCAAACAGGTAAAGAACATTCTGCAATCCGGTTGTTACCTGGTTGGCAAGCCGTAGTCGCTGCGATTCTCCTCCCGAGAGACTGCCTGATTTCCGGTCTGCCGAAAGATAGGAAAGACCTAACCGGCCGAGAACATCGATCCGTTTTATTATCTGTTCAAGGATCGGTCCGGCGATCTGTTTCCCGTTACCGGGGAAGTCCATCTTAATAAGGACTTCTTTTAATTCATCCAGTTGAAGTGCAGCCAGTTCGGCAATATTTTTTCCTTCGATCCTTACCGAAAGCGCTTTTTCATTCAGCCGCCTGCCATTGCATACGTGGCATTTGCAGGTCCTGACAAACCGGAGGATATTTTTATTACGCTCCCGTTTCAGGATGGTCTCCATGATAGGAAGAATTCCTTTGTAATAGCCTATCTCGCGGGGTTTTGCCGTAATGCCGCTCCACCGCATCCGCGACTCCAGCGTATGTTTTCCAAACGGGATCTCAATTTTGTTACTTCCGTAAAGGATGATATTTTTCTGTTCCGGTGTAAGATCTTTCCAGGGAATATCGACAGAGAAGCCTTCTGAGCGGCAAACCTGGTCGAGCACATCCATGGTCACCTGCGAATAGATGATATAGCCGTTGGGCGCTGTTATCACCAGTGCACGGTCACGGATGGATTTCGTCTCGTCGGCAACCAGGAGGTAAGGATCGAGGCGGTCTTCAATGCCGAGGCCTTTGCAAACCGGGCAGGCGCCTTTTTCTGTGTTAAAAGAGAATAAGCTTCGGTCAATAATAAAGTCCGGATCGGGAAGAACTGTTTTACCAAGTCTGGCAAAGAGCAGCCGGAGATAGTCGTATATCTCTGTGATTGTCCCTACCGTCGACCGTGGATTGTTCTGCATTGACTTTTGTCCGACAGAAACGGCAGGAGACAATCCTTCGATCTTTTCCACGTCCGGCCATTTTCGTTTCCCCAGGAACTGCAAGGCATGCGAAGAAAACGAACCCAGGTATCGGTTTTCAGCTTCGCGGTAAAGAACATCAAAAACAAGAGAGGATTTTCCGGAGCCGGAAACGCCTGTTACCACTACCAATTTGTTTCGTGGAATATCGAGGCTGACCGAACGAAGGTTGTTTTCGGAGGCGTTTGTTATCCTTATAAGACCGGAGGAAGGCATGGAAATGATTTGAAGCAAAAATACAGGTTTTTCATCGTATCTTTGATTCCAACAAAACGTAAATACCGGGAAAACCGAAATCCAGATATGAAAGACCGCCTTCACAAACAGTTGCAAATAGAAATTGATACTTCTTTCCTTTATAAGAAACTGAGTGAAAATACTACTGATAGCGGAGCTGCTGAAATCTATAAGACCATGTCATCCATTGAGCAAACACATGCCAGAAAAATATTGTTGAAGATACAGCTCTCTGATGAAAAGGCAGATTTTCCGCCACCCTCTGCACGTGCAAAAATCCAGGTCAGGCTGGCATCCGTCTTTGGATGGCAAATGATTGCTTCCAGCCTAATGGGCACTGAGAAGATGATTGCAAAGAATGTCATCACATCGAAAGAAGAGAAAGGTGAAAAAGTGAACCCGGAAATCCTGAATCATTATTCCATCCTCGATAATATCAGTAAATCTTCCATGGGGATGAAAGGAGGGATCCTGGCAAAGCTTGAAGGCCGGCATCAATCGGTAGGAGGGAATGCCATGCGTGCTGCAGTATTAGGTGCGAATGACGGACTGGTGACCAACCTCAGCCTGATCATGGGTGTTGCCGGCGCTGCAACAGGCACGAAAGGAATCATCATTGCAGGAATTGCCGGGTTGCTGGCAGGGGCATTTTCCATGGCGCTTGGCGAATGGCTCTCGGTGCAGAGTTCCCGGGAACTGAACCAACGACAGATCGATATTGAAACAGAGGAGATGGAAAATTCACCCGAAGAAGAGATGCTCGAACTGGCCCTGATCTACCAGTCGAAAGGAATGGAGAAAGAAGAAGCAGAGAGAATGGCGAAGAAGGTATTTGAAAACAAGGAATCTGCCATTGATACCCTTGTAAGGGAAGAATTGGGACTCGACAGCCAGGAACTCGGAGGTTCGGCCTGGGAAGCCGCATTTACCTCTTTCATCCTTTTTGCCATCGGGGCTATCATACCGCTATTGCCATTTCTGTTCCTGAGCCACTTTCACCCGGTACTGGTAAGCCTTGGATTCAGCACACTTGGAATGTTTTTCCTTGGCGCCGTCATCACATTTTATACCGGGAAAAGTACCTGGTACTCAGGTTTTCGTCAGGTACTGTTTGGACTCCTTGCCGCGGGTTTGGTTTATGGGATCGGGAGACTTATAGGAGGGATGGTGCATTAGAATTAATTAAAAATTAAGAATGAAAAATTAAGAATTATTTCGCTATTTCGCCAAGTCAATAATACACCACTACACCACTACACCATGGCACCACGGCACCACGGCACCACTGCAACACGGCACCACTGCACCACTGCACCACTGCACCACGGCACCATGGCACCACTGCACCACGGCACCATGGCACCACTGCACCATGTCACCACTTAATAGGTGTGTTCCTCCGTATCCATCTCGGCAATATCAATCTTCTTCTTATTGATCGACCGCCAGGCATACCAGATATATGCCAATACAAAGGGTACCATAAGTGAAACATAACTCATGGCGATGAGGGTATAATGGCTGGATGAGCTGTTCAGAATAGTCAAAGAACTCTGAAGGTCATAGGTCGAAGGATAATAGGATGTATGATTGAATCCTGCCAGCAGGAAAAGTGAAAAGACTGTGAGGATGGTGCCAGGTCCGGCAAACCAGATCCCTTTTGATGCGTTTTTCTCAAATTTCCAAAGGGGTAAAATAATTCCCCATAAAACAAGAACTACTCCCGCAAGGAACAGGATCAGCACAACTGGCATTGCGATCAGGTTGTGAAGATATTTGAAATCTTCCATCGAGACAATCCCGTTTGCAGGATCCACTGCAAATCCTTTGGAAAGGATCAAGGCAATTACATAAGCGAGAAAGAAAACCAGGAACGGTATGGTATTGATCCAAAGTTGATTCTTGGCTCTTCCCAGGATTGCTTTCTCATCCACCGTATTCATAAAATAGAGTGTACCCAGGATCCGTGCAAGGAAGAATACTGCAAGCCCCAGTGCTACATTGTGCCAGTTCAATACGGCTTCGAGTCCATGGGCAGGTCCCTGCCACTGCGAAATCACAGGGTTTGCGAGTTCTGCCAGGTTTTCCTTATGGATGGAAAACTGCGAGCCGGTAAAGAAAGTGGAAACGGCAGCTCCGATCAGGATAGTTCCGAGCGCCCCGTTGATGAACAGGAAGATCTCATAGGTCTTCTGTCCGAGGAAGTTATTCGGCTTTGAACGGAATTCATAGGAAACCGCCTGGATGATGAAACAGAAGAGGATGGCGATCCAAACCCAGTAAGCGCCTCCGAAGCTGGTTGAATAAAATAACGGGAAGGAGGCAAAGAAAGCGCCCCCGAAAGTCACTAGGGTGGTAAAGGTAAACTCCCATTTACGGCCAAGACTGTTGACAAGGATCTTTTTTTCGGTTTCGGTTTTTCCAAGCTGGAAAATAAGGGTTTGCCCTCCCTGGACAAACATCAGGAACACAAGAATGGCTCCCAACAGGGAAATGATAAGCCACCAGTATTGCTGGAGGGTAAGCAGGGACAGAGTTTCAAACATCACTTGGTTCCTCCATCTTTAGGTCCTAACTGAATTTGCCGGGTCATGATCATCAGTTCGGCGATCAGTAGAGCTGTAAATAATACGGCGAATAGCCAGAAGGTGATCTGAACCGAAGTGGATTCGATCATGGAAACCGCAGCACGGGTGGGCAGCAGGTCCTGTATGACCCAGGGTTGTCGTCCGATCTCCGCGACAATCCACCCTGCCTGCCCGGCAAGGTAAACGATGGGAATGGTCCAAAGCATGATATATTGTAGCCAACGTTTATCCTGGAGTTGATTTTTTGAATAAAAATATAAAACGATGATGAAAAGCAGGATAAAATAGAATCCGAAGACTACCATCGTCCTGAAACTGTAAAAAGTAAGGGCTACATTGGGCACTGCTTCTTCAGGAGAATGCAGGTAACCATATCCGAAATAGGCAAAGTTGGCTTTCAAGGTGCTGTCAGCTTTGGCAGCAGCAACATCATCACCTGCTTTTTTCGCTTTTTTAAAAACTCCGAAAGCGGTAATGGCAAGTTTCCCCCGCTTGATCTTTTCACTAACCGGGAGAGCCCTCACCTTTTCGGCAGGAGGGACATTCCGGAACTCCGGTTTATAACCGCCATTTAGAATATCTTCAACACCGGGAACAAATGCATTCACATTACGGTATCCCATTAGGGAAAGCAAACCTGGAATCTCAACTTTTAATATGAAATTGCTTTTTCCATCGCCTGCTTTTTTCCCTGGCTGGGCAATACCGAACAGAACGAGCCCATTGGTTTTCTGCCCTCTGTAAAGTCCTTCCATGGCGGCCAGCTTCATAGGTTGTGTCTGTGCGACTGTATAACCTGATCCGTCACCGGTAAAGGCAAGAAACAGCGATGTGATCAACCCGAAAATGGCAGCCACCAGGATGCTCTTGCGGGCCATTTCGGTCTCCCGTCTCTTCAGCAGGAACCATGCGCTGATGCCCAGGATAAAGATGGCTGCAGTGACATAGCCTGAGGAAATGGTATGCAGGAATTTATGAACGGCTACCGGCGAAAAAAGTACATCCCAGAAGTTCTGCATCTCATTCCTGGCCGTTTCCGGGTTGAACTTCATCCCAACAGGATATTGCATCCAGGAATTGGCCACCAGGATCCACAAGGCGGAAAGATTTGCCCCGATGGCAGTAAGCCAGGAGGAGGCCAGGTGAAACTTCCTGCTGACCTTGTTCCATCCGAAAAACATGACTGCAATGAAGGTCGATTCCAGGAAGAAGGCCATGATTCCTTCAATGGCAAGAGGAGTGCCAAAAATGTCACCGACAAACCAGGAATAATTCGACCAGTTGGTGCCAAATTCAAATTCCAGGATGATACCCGTGGCTATCCCGATGGCGAAATTGATCCCGAAAAGAGTCATCCAGAATTTCGTGATCCGCTTCCATTCCGGGTTTCCGGTTTTTACATAGATGGTCTCCATAATGGCGACCAGAAAAGATAAGCCAAGTGTCAGTGGCACAAATAACCAGTGATACATTGCGGTTAATGCAAACTGCGCCCTCGACCAATCAACAATTCCAGGGTCTATGTTAAGAATCATAAGCGGAATATTTGATTAACAGATAAAAATGCAAATCAGGATGTGAGAGATCAAATATAGAAAAAATCTAAGAGGGGAAAAAAGAAAATTTATTTTCGTTGGATCAGCTGCTCCCGCACATAATCCCCGCGCTCCTTGTCGTTACTGAACTTCGACTTGAGAAAATCCGGAAAGAAAAATAAACGAAGGATAAAGAAGAGAATAAAAAGTTTGATAAGAATGATGATCCAGAGTTTCCTACCCACAGTCATATTCCGGAAACCATCATAGTAGAAGAGGAATATTTTCTTGAAAAAAGTCACAGAGTCACAAAGTCACAGAGAAAAAAAACTCGACACCTCACCAGTTCACCATTGCACCACTGCACCATGTCACCACTTCACCAACTCCCGCCTGCGCCACCGCCGCCGAAGCCGCCGCCACCGAATCCGCCGAATCCTCCTCCGCCTCCGCCTCCGAAGCCGCCACCACCGGATTGAAAATTGCCCCAGCTGCCGCTGCCCCCGCGTCCCATAGATCCGAGAAGAAAAAGTGATGTCCAGAATGGAAGGCTCTTCCCGACAGAATGTGTCCCGCCCCGGTTCATCCGGATCCAGAAAACCACCACCATAAGGATGATGATGGGTACTAATATGCCATAAGGTTTCTGCTGCCTTGCCCTCTTGCTGTATTGTCCGGCAGTAAATTCACCTTTCGTGATCGACATCACTATGGCTATCCCGGCTGAAACACCTGCATAATAGTCACCCTGTGCGAATTTCGGGATCATCTCATTATCGACGATCTGCTTGCAGGTAATATCAGGCAATACGCCTTCCAATCCATAACCGGTTTGAATCGATGCCTCGCCTTTTTCATTCGTATATTTGGGCTTTACCAGGATGACCACTCCATTGTTTTTCCCTTTCTGACCGACACCCCATTTCGCTCCCAGTCGCTGTGCAAAGTCATTCTTGTCGTAGCCATTCAGGGATTTCACGATGACCAGTACAATCTGGGTCGAAGTGGAATCATTAAATGATACCAGCTTTTGTTCAAGCCATGTTACTTCATCCGGGGATAGAATTCCGGCATAATCATTAACGAGGCGGGGTGGAACAGGCCGTTCAGGAATATCCTGGGCCGCCAGCGTTAAGGTCCAGATCAGGAATACCGGGAGAAAGAAAATCTTTTTATAAAAGTTCATAAAGTTTATAAAGTTTGTAAAGTTTGTAAAGTCGTTAATTGACTTCCGATCTCCGATTCCTGACCCAAATCGCCATTCGCTTTTTGCCTTTTGCGATCCTCCATCCTTAACTCACTTCCCATCTCATTTTTCCCCAAACGAAATATCATCCGGAAGTTCATTGATGTCATCCTTTTTATGAGGAAAATATTTTTTAAGATGATCTCCGGATTCGGTAATGGCATAGATCAAACCATCACAAAATTTACCATCCCGGAAGAAATCGAGCATTTTCGATTTAATATTATCCCAGAAATCACTTGGCACCGCCGAATGGATGCCTGTGTCTCCGATGATAGCAAATTTCCGGTTTCTGACAGCAAGATAGATAAGGACTCCATTCCGCTGCTCGGTTTTCGACATTCCAAGCTTTTTAAAAAGGAACGCCGTCCGGTCAAGAACATCTCCTTTGCAAACACTTTCAATATGAACCCTGATCTCGCCTGACGTATCCAGCTCAGCATTCATGATCGCCTGCTTGATATCATCCTGCTCTTCCTGAGAGAAGAAATCACGTGCTGAAACATTCATTTCCGTAATATTAAGATTATTGTTTCCGGAGAACGTTAAAACTGAACTTTTGGTGCATTCTCGGCTCCTTTTTGTGATTCAAAATAGGCTTTCTTCTGGAATCCGAACATCCCGGCAAAGATATTACTCGGGAATCTCCTTAGATAAGTGTTATAAGCCTGGGCTGCTTCATTGAAGTCTCTTCTTGCCACTGTGATACGGTTTTCCGTTCCTTCCAGCTGGGCCTGCAATTCAGAGAAGTTCTGTGTTGCCTTCAGTTCGGGATATCTTTCTACAACTACCATAAGTCTTGATAATGCACTGCTGACACCGTCCTGTGCTGCCTGGAACTTCGAAAGTGAGGCTTCGTCCAGGTTTTTAGGATTGATGTTCACCTTGGTGGCATTGGCACGGGCTTCAATAACGGCCGTCAGGGTACTCTTCTCGAAATTGGCAACGCCTTTTACCGTGGCAACCAGATTCGGTATCAGGTCAGAACGCCGCTGGTATTGGGTCTGGACGTTTGCCCATTGTGTGTTAACCGTTTCTTCTTTCGTGACAAGGTTGTTGTAACTGCTGACTCCCCATAATGTCAGCAAAAAGAGGACAAAAATAATGGCGATCGCTACGATCCATCCGGTTGATAGTTTCATAACTGTTGGTTTTGATTGTTTGCTAAATTATGAAAAAAGTTTTAAGTGTTAAGTTTTAAGTTTTAAGTTTTAAGTTTTAAGTGTTAAGTTTTATGTGTTAGATCCGGGATTGAATTCCCGCATTCCTGCATTCCTGCATTATTTCGTCGCCATCTCCATACTCCTCTTGATAAATTCGGAAAGGTCTTTTCCCTTCAGCATGTTTTGTGCAAGCAGCGCCAGGTCGAAGAGGTGTTTGAGGATGACAGATTGTTTGGTCTCATCGGTTTCGAGTAGGAGATTCCCGATCACCGGATTGTTTGAATTCACGATAAGATTATAATGGTCGGGAAGTTCTCCCATATATGACATTCCTCCGCCCAGGGCCGACATATCCTTCATCCTGCGCATGAATTCCGGCTGCATGATCATCATGGGCTGCTCGGTCTCACCCATGCTTTCAAGATCGACCGTGAATTTATTTTTATCAACCTGTTTTTCGATCAACTCCTTCAGGATTTTTTTCGAATCGTCATCCAATTTTGATGGAAAAGCTTCATCCTTTTTGATCAGCTTGTCGACGGTATCGGAATCCACGCGCGTGAACCGGATTTTCTCGAATTTCTGTTCCAGGGCGTTGATGAAATGTGGATCGATCACACCATCCATAAGAAGTACATCATAACCACGTTCTTTTATGGGCTGGATAAAATTATACTGCTCATTGATGTTATTGGTATATAGATAGATCAGGTTCCCCTCTTTATCTTTCTGTAATTTTTTTACCTCTTTTTCATATTCATCAAAAGTGAAATATTTCCCTTCGGTATTTTTAAACAGGCAAAACTTTTTTGCGCGGTCGAAAAAGTTAGGTTCCGAGATGATTCCATATTGGATGAACACCTTGATGTCGTCCCACTTTGCTTCAAAATCTTTGCGGTTTTCCTTGAACAACTCCTCAAGTTTATCGGCGACTTTTTTTGTGATATGGTTGGATATTTTCTTTACGTTCGGGTCACTTTGAAGAAAACTCCTCGAAACATTCAGGGGAATATCCGGTGAATCCAATACTCCATGCAGCAGTGTCAGGAAATCGGGTACGATACCTTCCACAGAATCAGTCACGAAAACCTGGTTGCAGTACAATTGGATCTTATCTTTCTGGACTTCAAATGCTTTTTTTACCTTGGGAAAATAGAGGATACCGGTAAGGTTAAAAGGATAATCCACATTCAGGTGGATCTGGAATAATGGCTCATCGAAGTTGTAGGGATAAAGTTCCCGGTAGAATTTTTTATATTCCTCATCTTTCAGTCCGGCCGGTTTTTGTTTCCAGAGCGGATTGGTATTGTTGATGATCCTTGGTTTTTCGATCTCAACTTCCTTGTCTTTCCCGTCTGCATCTTTCTCTCCCTCCACTTTTTCCCAATGCTTCTCATTACCGAAGCGGATAGGAATGGGAAGGAATTTGCAATATTTCTTGAGTAATTCCAGGATCTTAAATTCTTCCAGGTATTCTTTCGATTCCTCCGATAGATGCAGCACTATTTCGGTTCCATGATCTTTCTTGTCGCATTCATCCATAGTGTATTCAGGACTTCCGTCGCATTCCCAATGCACAGCTTTGGTCTCTCCGCCTTTTTTATAGGTCTTGGAAAAGATCTCCACTTTATCGGAGACCATGAAACTGGAATAGAACCCCAATCCGAAATGTCCGATCAGGGCATTCAATTCGGATTCTGATTTTGTTTTAAATTTCTTCACAAACTCTTCCGCACTGGAAAAGGCGATCTGGTTGATGTATTTGTCGACTTCATCTGCGGTCATACCGATCCCTTTGTCTTTAACAGTAAGGGTCTTTTTCTTTTTATCTACAGAAACCTCGATGGTGATATCACTCATGTCTCCATTGTATTTACCGAGTGATGCAATGGTCTTTAGCTTTTGTGTAGCATCAACCGCATTGGAGATAAGTTCCCTGAGGAATATCTCATGATCGGAATAGAGGAATTTTTTGATGATCGGAAAAATGTTTTCCGTCTGGACATTGATCTTCCCTTTTTGCATAGTCATAGGTTAATTTGAGTTAAGAACGGCAGCCGCATGTCAAAGCAAGTGCCATAGCTGATAAATCTGACAAAATGACTGAAAATGCCATATAATTTTTTCTTCACTTTTCTTCCCTGCATCAAATTAAAATTCTAATTTTACAGGGTCTTTCAACTGATCCTACTGATAACAAACTTAACAGAAGAATATATGAGCGCAATTGATTGGAAAGGTCTGCCATTCGGTTATTTCAAAACCGACTTTAACATCCGATGTTACTTTACGAATGGGAAATGGGGCAAATTGGAGGTCTCCGATTCGGAATACATTACTTTACACATGGCTGCAACCTGTCTTCATTATGGACAGGAAGCTTTTGAAGGAATGAAAGCATTCACAGGGGTTGATGGAAAAGTCCGCATCTTCCGCCTGGATGAGAATGGGAAAAGGATAAACCGTTCAGCCGTTGGGCTGATGATGCCGGAGATTCCTGCCGAATTGTTCCGTGAAGCCATTATCAAGGCTGTCAAACTGAATATCAAGTATGTCCCGCCATACGGGGAGGGAGCTTCCTTATATATTCGCCCGTTGCTCATTGGTACCGGCGCTGAGGTGGGCGTAAAACCGGGAAAGGAATATATGTTTATGGTCTTTGTGGGTCCGGTCGGTCCTTATTTTAAGGAAGGATTCAACCCCGTGAAGATGCAGATCGTCAGGGATTATGACCGTGCTGCGCCACTGGGTACCGGGACCATCAAGGTGGGTGGGAATTATGCCGCCAGCCTCCGTGCCGGCGAACGCGCCCATGACGAAGGCTATGCTTCCTGTATTTTTCTTGATGCAAAAGAAAAGAAATACATCGACGAAGCAGGCCCTGCCAATTTCTTCGGGATTAAGAACAGTACCTATATTACACCCGATTCCGTATCGATCCTTCCTTCCATCACGAATATGTCATTAAGGGTTCTCGCCCGGGAGATCGGGATGAAAGTGGAGCAACGGCATGTACCGGTTGAGGAGCTTACCGAATTTGAAGAAGTAGGCGCTTGCGGAACAGCAGCAGTCATTTCTCCGATTTGTAAGATCGTTGACAGGGAGACACGCCAGGAATACCTCTATTGCAAAGACGGAAAAGCCGGTCCCGTCTCGGAAAAGCTTTACAACAAGCTCAAAGGGATACAGGAAGGAATAGAACCGGATAAGTATGGATGGGTTACAGTGGTAGAATAATCTAGATTCCACGTACTATAACTTGCTGCTCAATTTAATTGGAATTTTCCTCACTCTAACTTTTTTTATAGAGAAATCTTTCTACACCTCACCCTATCCCTCTCCTCAAGGAGAGGGAATAAGTTACGATTACCTTCTCCTTCAGGAGAAGGGGATGGGGGATGAGGTGGATTCAATTCCTATCTATTAATGAAGATCAACACGATTCATCACTAATAGATCTTTTAATTTTATCGATTACTTCGTCCGGAGAATTCAACACCTGTTCATTGGTAACCCTGATAACCCTGATCCCCAATCTTTCAAATTCAGCTGAACGATTTTCGTCATGTTCCTTAGTTGCTTTAGAATTATGAATACCACCATCCACTTCAATAATTATTTTTTTCTCGTGACAATAAAAATCGGCAACGTAATAATGAATCGGATGCTGTCTGCGAAATTTCAGCCCACACATTTTACGGTTTTTAAGTGCGTTCCATAATACACTTTCAGCATCAGTCATCTTGTGACGCATTGACCGAGCGGTTTGAAACTGCTCTTCATTAGCCCCAAGGTGTAAAAAATATTCCCTTGTTCTTCGTATAAAAACCATAAGGTAAAGTTAATGAATAATATTTTGCAGGATAATATTTCACCTCACCCTAACCCTCTCCTCAAGGAGAGGGAATAAGTTACGATTACGCCCCTTCTCCTTCAGGAGAAGGGGATGGGGGATGAGGTGAAGATTGCTGGCATAAAGGGGTTGAGGATGAGGTGGAAAATATTGAAAAAATGATGGATGAGGTGAATTGTAACCGGCATGATGTGTGAAGCCAATTAATGAAATCAGAATTTTATTTTCCTCTGAAAAGTTATATAGATATAAAAAGATGAGTAAATTTGTTAAAAACCAAACTTTTGGTTTTTCTTCAGGAATTATGAGAAAACAGCTATTATTAATTTGTGTTATTATTATTGTTCTTTTTGGTTGCAAGAAAAAGCAGCATGTAAACTATTATCCCGTCCCTGATGTATTGAAAAAAACATGTCTTTTTCAAAAGAATTCCTATTGGATTTATCGTAATGACTCAACAGGAACAACCGACTGTACCTATATTAAAACCGATCCTGTATTTAGTAATACTTCTATTGACGCCAATGATATTACAGACTATTTCCTGACACCTGTAGAAGGAAATCTAATTTATCGATTTTATATCTCAGGCGTACCTCATGATTCTCGTTATGGATATCGATTTCTAGCTGCTACGCGTGCGGGAAGTATTTGTAACGGTTTGGTTGCTTATGCTATTTATAGTGATTCTCTGACAAATCATAATGGAGGGGATGGATGTGATCCCTGCAGCTGGAAATACCCGTGTCCTAATTGGGACGAATTTGTTCAGATGGGTGAATATTCAAAATTTAACGTAAATGGTCTTGAATTTGACAAAGTGGGAATTACAAGAACAAAATTTTTAAGTCCATATGCCTATTATTACTCATTACCTCCCGCGGAAAATGACTCAATTGATTTTTTCTTTTGTCCGGGGAATGGTTTGGTGAAAATTATAATGAGGATAGATACTACAAATAACTATCAGGTTCCTAAGCGGGCAACGATAAGTTGGAGTTTATTGAAGTACAATGTGGTTCAATAACAATTAAAATGCAGGGATTCGTGGTCTAACCCAATAACCCTTCCATCTCCCTCTGCATCTTCATTGCTTCTTCTCTTGCTTTTTCTGCGAAATCCGTTCCTGTCGATGCATAGATAATATTCCGGGATGAGTTTACTAAAAGTCCGCAATCTTTCGTCAACCCGTATTTTGCTACCTCCTGCAGGCTGCCGCCCTGTGCTCCGACACCGGGAACGAGGAGGAAATGATCCGGAACTATTTTCCTGATAGTAGTCAGCATTTCTGCTTTGGTGGCGCCAACCACGTACATCATATTTTCTTCACTTCCCCAGTTCTTTGATTGATCAAGTACCTGTTCGAATAATTTTTTTTCACCTGATGAGAAGAACTGGAAATCCTCTGCACCTTTATTCGATGTCAGGGCGAGCAGAACAACCCATTTGCCTTTGAATTCCAGAAAAGGTTTTATCGAATCTTCTCCCATATAAGGCGCCACAGTCACCGCATCAAAATCAAGCCCCGACTGATCGGGATTGAAAAACGCCTTGGCATATTGCGTGGACGTGTTCCCGATATCTCCCCGCTTGGCATCCGCAATGGTAAAAACTTCAAAATTTTTCAGGTATTGGATCGTCCTGGTCAGGCTCTGCCATCCCTTGATCCCGTTGCATTCATAAAAAGCAAGATTGGGTTTATAAGCAACGGCAAGGTCGTGTGTGGCATCAATGATCTGCTTGTTGAATTCAAAAGCCGGATCATCAGCCTTGAGAAGGTGTTGAGGGATTTTGGAAAGATCCGTGTCAAGACCTATACAGAGAAATGACCTTTTTTTTCGGATGATTGAGATAAGTTCAGATCTACGCATATCTATTATTAATTAGCTTACTGCTTCCTTCATGCGTTCGGCATTCTCGGCAAGTTGCAGGGCTTCGATGAGAGGATGCACATCTCCATCCATGATCACCGGCAGGTTGTAAAGCGTAAGGTTGATGCGGTGATCGGTAACACGGCTTTGAGGATAGTTGTAAGTCCTGATCTTTGCAGAACGGTCGCCGGTGGAGACCATCGTTTTCCTTTTTTTCGAGATCTCATCGAGATACTTCTGATGTTCCATCTCATATAAACGGGTTCGAAGCACCTTCATCGCCTTTTCGAAATTTTTGATCTGTGATTTTTCGTCCTGGCAGCTTACCACGATACCCGATGGAATGTGCGTCAGGCGGATGGCTGAATAGGTTGTATTTACCGATTGTCCGCCCGGGCCGGAAGAACAGAATGTATCCTTCCTTACATCGGATTGTTTGACTTCGACATCAAATTCATCCGCTTCCGGCAGCACGGCTACCGTGGCAGCGGAAGTATGAACACGTCCCTGCGTTTCGGTCTGAGGAACACGTTGTACACGGTGAACGCCCGATTCATATTTCATCTGACCGTAAACGCCATCGCCGATCACATTAAAAATGATTTCCTTGAAACCTCCTGCAGTCCCATCCTGAAAATCAACCAACTCCACTTTCCAACCCTGATTTTCGCAAAATTTATTGTACATGCGATAAAGGTCGCCGGCAAAGATACTGGCTTCATCACCGCCTGTTCCGGCTCGGATTTCCACTACGGCATTCTTCTCGTCTTCCGGATCCACCGGTACCAGCAACATCCGGATATCTTCTTCCAACTGATCCCGATCATGGGTGATGGTGTCGAGTTCCTCTTTTGCCAGTGTCCTGAATTCCTCATCCTTTTCATTGTGGATGATGTTCTTTGCATGATCGATGTTGGCCAGGATATTTTTATATTTCTCATAGGCTTCCATGATGGCCTGAAGCGACTTATGATCTTTACTCAGCTTGATATAACGTTTCATATCGCTCATCACATCCGGATCCGACATCTGGTGCTCGATCTCGTCGTACTTGAGTTTTATGGCTTCTAACTTGTCTAACATTTCAATCCTCCAAAGGGTTTGCAAAGGTATGAAAATTTATGATGCTGGAGGTTAGGTGCTGGGCACTAGGTATTGGGCAATGGGTTATTAGGTTCCAGGTTCAAGGTTCCAGGACTAGTTGTACGTATAAGTATGTTCATCTGAACGGATGGTAAGAATTTTTTGTACTGAAGTTTCACAATGGCCGATGATCTTTGCATCAACATTGAACTGCTTCGATATTGAAATGATGCTTTCTGCGTATTTCTCCGGTAGATAGATCTCCATCCTGTGGCCCATGTTGAACACTTTGTACATTTCTTCCCAAGGTGTTCCCGATTGGGATTGTATCATCTTAAATAAAGCCGGGACCGGGAAAAGATCATCTTTAATGACATGTAGTTTTTCAATAAAATGAAGCACCTTTGTTTGCCCGCCGCCGCTGCAATGAATCATTCCATGAATGTGTAAACGATGTTCGCCGAGGATGCTTTTTATCACCGGCGCATAAGTGCGGGTAGGGGAGAGGATCATCCTGCCAATATCCATGTCCTGAATTTCACTGGGATCCGTAAGTTTTTTGTTTCCGGAATAAGTCAGCCCTGCCGGAATGCCATCGTCGAAACTTTCCGGGTATTTATGAGCGTAAAAATGATCCAGCATATCATGCCGTGCGGAGGTCAGCCCGTTACTACCCATACCGGTGTTATATGAACTCTCGTAGGTTGCTTGTCCTGTAGAGGAAAGCCCCACAATTACATCACCTGCAACGATATTGGCATTATTGATCACATCGGAGCGTTTCATCCGGGCAAAAACCGTTGAGTCAACGATGATGGTCCTTACCAGGTCGCCTACATCTGCGGTCTCTCCGCCGGTAGAATGAATGTTGATTCCCCATTTCCACATCGCCGCGAGAAATTCTTCAGTCCCGGTGATGATATCTCCGATCACTTCACCGGGAATGAGCCTTTTGTTTCTGCCAATAGTGGAAGAGAGAAGAATGTTGCCGGTAGTGCCAATGCACAACAGGTCGTCGAGGTTCATAACGATAGCATCCTGCGCAATGCCTTTCCAAACGGAACGGTCGCCGGTTTCTTTCCAATAGAGATAAGCAAGGGATGATTTTGTTCCGGCACCATCGGCATGCATGATATTGCAATATTCCGGGTCATTTCCGGAGATATCCGGGATGATCTTACAGAAAGCTTTCGGATAGAGACCTTTGTCGATTTCCCGTATGGCAGAATGGATCTCTTCTTTTGAAGAAGAAACGCCTCTTTGCCCGTAACGCGATGGGTCCGTCATCTGATGAATACTGGGGAAAGAACTATTTGTTAAAGATTACTTTGTTTTCTTTATCCTCGATAGTATAAGCACCGAATTTCACCATCGTATTATCACCAAAAACGATATCCAGTTTGATCTTTGAATTTACGGTGGCATCAACGTTCTTAAGTACATTTTTTCCAACCTTCAATTCTTTGATCGTTAATACCGCTTTATCGGCAACGGTTCCTACACCCAGGATTTTATTAACATCTCCTTTGAAATCCGTTTTATCGATCGAACCCTCTTTCAGCAGTTTCATGGTTGCCTCGGGAGAGATGAAAAATTCTTTCTCCGGTTTATTAAACCCGAATTGCGTGGTTATACCGTTAACGAAGCAGTTTGCCTGGAAACCGTCCCGCGTTGCGATGAACGTAAATGAATTTTCTTCCGGGTTCTCTACGACTTGAATCGTTGGAGCAGGTGTCTTTGAAATCATCTGTTTCGGGATGAAGTCGTTTCGTACTATGCTGAATTCCGTACGGCGGTTAAGGGCATATGCGGCTTCTTTTTCCTGGGTAGTGGGAAGTGAATTGACCAGGGAATCGGTGAGAACGGTTCCGGTCTTAAACAGGGTGCCATCTTTTGTGACGTCTTTCGACAGTATCCTTGGAACCCTCTTTCCATAGCCTTTTGCTGTCAGCCTGTCGGGGTCGATGCCACGGGTGATAAGATAGTCTACAACCGATTGGGCACGCCGTTGTGAGAGAATATCGTTCAGTTCATCCGATCCACGGGAGTCGGTGTGGGAAGCAAGTTCGATGACGATATTCTCATTTGCATCGAGGGTGGCGATAAGTCCCTGCAGTGAATCCTGGAACTGCGGCTTAAGATCGTACTTGTCAAGGTCATAGAGAATATCGGGTAACACCACCGGTTTTTTGGGAATAGGTTTCAGAACGAAATTCCGTGTAAGGTCTTTGCTTTTTTCCAGTCCGACTGTGGTTTCTTTTCCCTTTTCATTGAAATAGTCTTTTTTTAGAACGAGAATCTCGAAAGTAGTATTCGGTGCGATTTGGTTTTTATTAAAGCTGTAGTTCCCTTTCTCATCCGTATTGTATTGCAACGTTTTTCCATTGGTGCCGTTAAGTTTGACCAGTGCGCCCTGCACAGGTTGCAGCGTACGGTCGTCGGTGACAGTTCCTACAAGCGTAAACAACAAGGGTGGAACGACGAATGAATAAATATCATCTCCGCCTTTCCCGCCTGGACGGTTGGAACTGAAATATCCCTCCTCCGGCTCATCAGGGTTGAATACAATCCCGAAATCATCGGCCGGTGAGTTGATCGGGTACTTCATGTTTTCCGGTTTTGACCATTTCCCGTTCACCCTCACTGAACGGAAAATATCCTGGCCGCCCATTCCCGGGTGACCATTAGACGAAAAATAGAGGGTGCTGTCGTCACGGATAAAAGGAAATAATTCATCTCCGGCGGTATTGATCTCCGGACCAAGGTTCTCAGGCCTGCTGTAACCGCCAGCTTTTGTCTTTCCCTTGCGTGTAGCCATCCATATATCTTTTCCTCCATATCCTCCCGGAAGATCTGCAGAGAAATAGATGGTGTTCTCATCGTTGGTCATCGTTGGATGCCCGATCACGGTAGAACTGTCACCGGCGAGTGACAGCCACTCCACATCTCCCCAGGAGGTGTTCCCCGTACGGCTGACTTTTAAAATGGCACAGCCGTTTTTCTTTTTGGGTTCGTTCCAGCAGCGGGTAAAATACATGGTGGTAAAACGGCTGTTGAACCTTGCAACACCTTCATTTGCCTTAGTGTTAACCATCTCAGTAGCATCAGCCGGGATGGGTGTATTCCAGTCGCCTTTACGGTCCTTGCGGGCGATGAAAAGGTCGGAAAAGCGCTTTCCTGTCCAATTATCAATATCCTTTCCGCCGGAAGCTTCACGGTCGGAAGTGAAGATGATCGAATTATGGGTCTTGTCAGCATATGCCGGAGCATAATCATCATCCTTTCCATTGATCTTCTTCTCCCATTTTACTTCATATTTACCCGGATTCTTGATCCATTCCAGGGCCTGGGTGCAGGTCTCCACACCTCTTTGTGCGCGGTCATCTTTGGGTACTTTTTCAAGGTATGCCTTGTATTGGTTGATGGCTTCATTATAGTTCCCGTTGGTCTTTAAAGCATC
>Ga0182027_10001940_pt1 | contig 33758 bp, 41 predicted proteins | sample 712E1DmetaG_FD_121300 | JGI IMG/M metagenome (GOLD analysis project Ga0182027, IMG submission 121300) | Permafrost microbial communities from Stordalen Mire, Sweden - 712E1D metaG (Illumina Assembly) | ecosystem: Environmental > Terrestrial > Soil > Wetlands > Permafrost | place: Sweden...
AGGACTGCTGATGAATGTTATACTATAATCATCAGTCATCGCAACATCTAATTCTGGAGCTAACAAATGCATTATTATCGGACTGATTCCAATCATAAAAAATACTATAAACACTGTTACAGCAATAAATCCTGGATGCAGCTGATATTCTTTGCCGCCCACCTTGAATAAAATATTTCTATGTTTTCTTAGTTCAGGATTATTCTCTGAAATATCTGTATCACCATATCCTGTAGGTCTGGTGCGCAGTATGGAACGGCTTAGATACAATACTCCAAGCGGTAATGCAACATTGTATAATGCGAACAGATGATACCATTTAACTCCTTCCATAAAGCTTACAACCAGAGGAAGAATAACTAAGCCAAGTATTGGCAAAACAATTCCCAACATATTCAGCATCGTCAATGGTCCTTGAAGATTATGCGCATAGTGCAGCATCTTTTCATAAGTTTCATCCAATATAAGACTTAAAGATTTCTCCAAAGAATTTAATCTTCTGGATTCAGAATTTTCATACAATGATGATTCGATTAAGTGTATCGCTTCAACAAACTCCATGCTGTCTTTCTTCCATGTTTCCAAGTATGCATCTAAGCTTTCTTTAGTGCTCCTATATTTCTGTATCTCAACATTCCATATTATCTTCTTCAAATCAAGACTTAATGGCGGAGGGAGATGCTCTGCAGCAAAATCGATGGCATTCTCTAAATTGCTGGTATGCCTCATATATGTTACAATATAGAATACAGCCAGCACCATCTGATTGCTCGCCTTCATACGCCAATTGCTCGCCAAGAATTGCGGCAGGTTTCCTAAAGGAACATATAATATCAAGCCAACCACGACTGAGAATATCACAAAGAACATTGCTGATGATGGATCTGATTGCAGGCCCGTGACTACGGGCAAGAAACTTAATATCGCTACAGTAAGTATAAGTATTAGCGGACCGACAAATGAAAAACTCTTAACGCCTGCAGGAGTAACATTCAGATGACATATTTCAACAGCCTCTTGTATCTGCGCAGCTTCTTTTGGGTCTGGTTGTATCTTCAATAATTTTTCAGAGAATTCACATGCCTTCTCATACAGAGTCATATTTTTTGGCATCCATTGTCTCTTAAATTCCTGATATTGCCTGCTCTCCGTCTTCGCTCCAGATGAAGAACTGGAAGGACCAGAAGATCCAGAAGGACCGGGTTTATAACTCTCAAACTCTTTCTTAATCTTTTCTTTATATTTCTGCTCGAAATTCTTCATATCCTGAGGATTAAACTTGCTCACACTCGACCTCTTTTATATTTTTCTTTTCTGTTTTATTTTCCGTTATTTTACTTTTCTTTTTTTCTTTTACTTTCTTTTTCCTGTTCTACATGCTTTCCTTTTATTTTCTTTTTAATTAAAATTATTATTTCTTTTGTTTAGTTCTTTTCAATAGGATTATATTCAAAATTAAGCCAACAACAGCAACTCCTGTTATTAAATAATTATAAAACAAAATATCACTTTGAGGTGCGTTTTTAAGATTCATAATCATATTTATTAGACTGTAAATGAATCCGCCACTCCAAAAACCTATTCCTAAATATCTATACATTTCTTTCATCAGTATTCCCCCTTTAGTGCTTGTATCTTTTTTCACCAATAAAGATATTACAAATGTTACTGCAAATACTAACAATCCAAATAACAACAAATAAATTATACTCCAGCTTGGATGAACAAGTTTCGCTATTCCCATCGCCACCAATCCAATAAGCAACGATAAAAGCATTTTAATTACGTCTTTCATCAGTATCCCTCCAGTTTTATTTGATTTTATATTTACTCATCTTCACTTCGCCTGACTCTGCTGATGTCTTAAAGCATATTCTTTAGCAGCTTTCTTCAGCCACTCATTCCATTCAAAAAATATGCGCTTGCTGTCCATAAAGCCGACTTCTTCTTTCACTTTATCAGTTATCATATGGAACTGGTCATTAACCTCGACGATAAATTTTGCTTCCAATATCTCTGGAGCATTAAGTTTTTTTGCATAATCAACTATAGTCTCATAATTTTTAGCTCTTAACATGATATTTTCCCATACTGCATCCCAATTACCGCTCCACTCTTTGACATTCTCTGCAATAGATTTTATCACATCGCTATCCTGATTCATCAAATCATCAGATACTTCCAACTGGTCTGTCTTCGAATTATACTTCATCAAGTCGACAAATCCTTTCTCAGCGATAGGATCATTCTCCCACTTCTTTCTAACTTCAGTAATTTGCGTTACTCGACGCCATCTATGCAGTCCATCTGCAGATTTTATCGGATTTGCAACAACGATTATATCTGTCGCCTTGAAGCTTGTCTTCGGAACTCCTAAATCATTTACAACTCTATCATATACACCATATGGACTATCACCGTGTATTGTTCCTGCAACAACATTCGCCAACGCGCCGACCCGCATTGCTTCATATAACGACTTTGCTTCTGTACTTCTGACTTCACCGACGAATAAACATGAGTCTCCAAGTCTTAATGTAGTCCTTATTCCATCTTCTGCTGACACTTCGCTTGAATTTCTAGAAAGTGCACTGCTGACTTTCATCTGCTGGATATTATATCCAAGTTTTCTTAACGAGTCCGAAGGCAATTCTAATGTATCTTCTATTGTTATCATCCTATATTTTCTCATCACTTCAACCATTACTGCTCCAAGTAATGATGATTTACCTGCACTTCTTGTTCCTGCAACAAGCATCGTTCTCGAACCGTCTATCAAGAATGATAACAATCCTGCTGCCTGTGCATTTATCATCCCATTTTTAATAAATAATGCGAAGGTCCACGGTTTATCTCTATGTCTTCTAAATGCATAGGCTAGTCCTGTAGGGTTTAATGGAGAACTAATTACGCCGACCCTCGCATTTGCTGTACCAGGAATATTTATTTCAGTATCAAGAATAGGATTTGCCTCGTCTAATGGTCTTCCAGATATCATTCTGAGTTTTGACGCCCACGAGTCTGCATCCCTGATTGTCGGGACAAGATTTGTCCTGCAATAATCATAATCCTGATGGACAATAAATATCGGAACCTGACCCATCGGACTGTTGATTGTAATATCCTGAATCTTATCATCCTCGAGCAGAGCTTCAATCACACCGAATCCTACTGTATATCTCACAAGTATTCTTGCCAGCTCTTCAATCTCTGAACGCTTAAGTTTTACATTTTTATATTCAACTAATTCTTCAATTAGATCACGGCCAATGTTTGTAAAGACCTCTCTCATTCTTGCAGGGTCGACAAATTCCTGCCTTTCAGGCTGATGCTCTGCCATTATCTTTCTGGCCAAATCCAAAATCTCATATTTCTCCTCGGGCAATTTGAATTCCGGAGGAGTTATGTGATACAAGTTTTGTACATTATGCTGAAGCTTGAATATTATCACGTCAGAATTCCTGACACTATAACTGTCTGTTTCAGTGCCGTTCCTAGGATATGAAGCCATAATTTTTGTGAACATGAAATCAGGCTTGATGTTTGGAGTGAATATCCTGCGATATATCGACCTATCGCCAAGCTGCATCCCGCTCACATGCGCCATAGCCATTTCTATGAGCTTAATCGATTCGAGAGATTTAATTACATAAGATAATACTTGCACGTAGCGCTCAAGCATTGCAGTATAAATATCATCCAAACTTTTATCCAGCTCGATGTTTTCTCTCCTAAGAATTCTCTTCAATTCAACATATCCGCCGATAGGGTCTTTCTTCAACAAATTGAATATAACATTCTGCAATTCAGTATATTTCTGAGTCGCAGCCGCAACGACAACTGGTTGCTGCTCATCTAATGTCATCGACTTGTAATTGAATACCGCCCTATGCTTCAGCATATTTGCATAAACTTTAGAAAATTCAGCAAGTATCCTTGTCTGCGCGTAGTCGTACTCGTAATCACGCTTCTGCGAGAAGATAATTTTTGTGACATTCCTGTTCGCTATCAGTTTTTCAATCGTGTCAGCCATACATTGTTCAGAATCTTCAAGGCTGGGAACTTCCAATGCATTCTCATAATCAATCCTCAGAACAGTATCCTCGCCTTCCTTAACCACGTCGTAAGAACTATCAGGACCACCAAATAACATTACACACCTCTAACCTTAGTGTTAGCACCCAGCGAGTTCTACATTACACACTCGATAATACTAGACTCGGTACAACATCAAATCTACATCTATACGAGCGTGCTAACACCCGCTAATCACTCCACTAAACCCTTAAAGAGAATAATCAACACGGCAGTATTTAAAGTTTATGGTAAAAGAGATTGCAACTCCATCCGTTGTATCAATAGCAATAATAGATATTGATTAACTATTTATATATAAACTATTTACACATATTGTGAACACTACTAAAATTATAGAGAAAGTTGAAATAGATAAGTTTAAAGAGTTAGTATGTAAATGTGAGAATAATATTTTTGTTGGCGCGCATGCTATTGATCATTTAAGTAATGCACAAAGAAAATTATTCAATGAAGATGAATTGAAAAAGCCATTATTGCAAGAAGCGCCTGAGGCTATTGGCCTGCAAAGAAATGGTCGCTATGCAGTATTTTATAAGAGGAATAAATACTATTTGAAACTGATTATTGGCGTGAATATTAAGAGGATGGAAATAATAACTTTTATAAATACGGAAGGCATGCCAAATATGGAGCGATTGGAAAATGATGGATAGACATTTAGATGCGAAAGGAGAAGGAGAATATTCTTACGATTACAAAAATGATATTATGATATTTAAAATTAGAAATAGAGAATACGCTCAATCATTAGACTTCGGCAACCTAATTGCAGACATAGATACCAAAGGTTTTATTACTGGATTAAGAATAATGGATGCATCAACAATATTTAAGCTGAAAAAAATAGCATTAAGGTCGTTAAAGAGTTTCGAATTTAATAGTCAAGTTGAAGATAAAGTTATCAATATACAATTACGATTCATGGCAGTTCTAAGAAATAAACCAATAGTTACGCACGGTCAAGATTTTGTCAGAGAAGCTCTACAATCAAACATTGAAAATTCTAAAGTGGTTTGCACAGTAAGCTGATTATATATCCATCTTCTCAATAAACTTTATATAATAGTTAACCGTGATGTAAGTTATGGTTGAGCAAGACATATCGCAGCAAGGAATACAGAGTCCTATTGAGCAGAGGATAGCTGATGCACAGCCAGACGCATCGCAGGATTCTGGAGATGATAAGAATGCTCCAAGCGAGTCATCACAGATTTCTAGCATGATATCCGACCTAGACCGTAGACTAAGAATCTTAGAAGAGCGCTACGGAAACTTAAGAAAAAAAATCCAATTAACAGACCAGAACATGATAGAATCAGAAAGGTCATTCGGCAAAGAATTAAGAGGATTCGGAAGTGATATGCTGGAATTGAAGCGCAGCATCGCTGACTTTGATGAAAAAGTTGTGATATTCGGCGGAGAAATGGATAATATTGCCCAAAAGACTGACTTAAAAATCATCGAGAAATATCTTGCAATGTGGAATCCAGGAATGTTTGTGACAAGAAAGGAATTGAAAGAATACTTGAAGAGCAAGAATATTAAACTTGTAGAAGATTCTGACGATAATACAGATGACGATGAGGATAAATAATTATTTCCGACCAGAAAATATTATAAAAAATTTATCACTTATTTTTTCTCATATGATAATATCTAACAATCCCTCTTACCAGGAAATATGCTATGATCGCTAACAGGATAAATGCAGTCACATCGCTGAAGACATTCGTATAATCACTCCATGTTTCTTTGAAGAAAAAACCTAGAAGCGGAAATGCTATGCCGTATATCATTTCTCCAGGAACAATTGCCATCAAGAACTTTCTGATTCTTAATCTCAAGAATCCGCTGACATAAGTAGCCACGGCGCACAATCCCTGGACAAGAAAACGACTAAAGAACAATATAAAGAATTCCGATTGATTAAATTTTAATTTCACTTTCTCCTCATTTTTACTGTAGAAGCTAAAATGTCTCAACCAATCCTGTAGTCTGAATGAAAATTTTCTTGCAAGCATGTATGCAGTAAAATCCCCTAAGATTGCGGCCGATACCCCGACTATCATGATGAGTGTAAGATCAGAAATAGTGTTTGCTGCAGCACCTGATGCTACAAGCCATACTCCACCACCAGGGATTCCGAATGCGCAGAAAAATACAACTACAAATAGAATAATCAAATTTATTACTGTAGCTCCAAATATTGCAGATAATATCATTTTGTTAAATTTTGTTAATATTATATGTGTTGTTCTAATATTATTTATGTGATTTTAATGCTATTTAACCTATTCACGACAGCATTACAGTCTAAATGTTTCTTAGCACAGATTGTCTGTATAGTCATTCTATCAACTAATGTCGAGTTATCAATTCCTAACTCAATGACAAAAGTTCCTGGAGAAACATTCAATTCAGCATAAATCTCACTCTCAGTAAGATTATAATGTCTAACCACTGAACGAACAGTCATCCAGTCTTGAATAAGTGCATCTGACTGCCTAAAATAATTTCTATGATCCTCCAACTCAGTATAATGATAATAAGCTCTTACTGCAAAAAATATCATAAGAGCAAATATTATTATGCCGACTAGGATGAGAACACTAACCTGCCATTTAATCTTTTTATTCTTCGGATTCAGAATTTTTCCATCTTTAAGTTTAGTCCCAGCCTTCTCATTTTTTATAATTTTGATATGACCCTTCTTCATTTCTTCCTCCAGAGAGAGATTCTCTCATGAATTTATATAATAAGAATATCAAATATCATTGAGTTTATTTAGCTTTCTAAAATATTAATGTTATTCAATCTGTTAAGTTGTCATCAAATTCTTCATCAATCAATGATACACATCAATGATACACAAACTTTAAAAATAAACCAAAAGTTCTTCATACAATGCTAGAATACGTGATATTAGGAAACACTTTACAAAATTATATCTTAGCAATAGCTGTGATGGCGTTGTTTGTAGGCCTTGGACAATTATTCTCTGCAATAATTGTAGGCATACTAAAAAAACTTGCATCAAAGACAGAAACAATAATCGATGACGTGATAATAAATATATTAGAAAAGCCTGCAGTATTTGCATTGTTTATAATTGGATTCAAATTAATGACTACATTCCTAACATTAGGCGTGCGAGGTCAAGAGGTCCATTCCAATATCGTAATGATACTTATAGTTATAGACATAATATGGGCGTGTTCCAGATTGACTGATGTATTTGTAGAGCACTACTTGACGCCATTGACAGCGAAAACAGAGTCAAAGTTAGACGATCATTTGCTGCCATTCGTGAGAAAATTCTTCAAGATAATAATAGTTGTGATTGGAATAATATTCATAATCAAAAATATGGGTTATGATGTCACATCGCTTATTGCAGGATTAGGTATAGGCGGCTTGGCATTCGCACTTGCAGCGCAACCATTACTTTCTAATCTGTTCGGTGGAATGTCAATAATTGCTGACAAGCCATTCCAGATCGGAGACAGGGTGCGTATAGATAATAAATATGAGGGTACAATAAAAGAGATTGGGATGAGATCAACTGTTATCAAGACTTATAACGATACGTTGGTCCATATCCCAAATAATGTTATTGCTACAACTGCTGTAGAGAATTTGAGCATTGGCCATAATAAATCAGTAAGATTCACGTTTAATATTGGTCTTGAATATGATACGAGTAATGAAAAAATTGAGGAGGCAATAGAGATAATAAAAGAAATACTTGCGAAAAACAAGAATGTCATCCAAGGACCTGAATCCTCGCCATATGTAGCGTTAACAGAATTCAAAGATTCTTCTCTAAATATAGCAGGAGCATACACAATAGTATCGACTGATGTGATTGGTTCGACAAGAACAGCAATCAACTTAGATATAAAAAAGAAATTCGAAAAAGCACATATCAAGTTCGCATTCCCTACACAGACTGTTCATGTGAAGAAAGAGAAGGAATAAAATTAATTTAATTTCTTTTTTAATCTTTTAATTTCGTTTCTAACTTTATTCGGATTATCACCAGAGATAATTAATACATCTCTTGATAATATTATTCCAAATCCTTTTGTGTTGAAATAATATCCAATTCTAGATGTGAATAAGTCATCAGCTAATCCTAATAGATGGTAATCTAATTCTATAATTTTCTTCCATATCAGATAATGTTCTCTAATGTTGTGGACTGTTTCACGATGGTTCATGCATTCACACTTGTTTCTTACAATAGTTATCAGACCAATATCTAGCTGTTATCCCTAAAAAACCACAACCTAACCACAAACCTATGAATGTTGCAGATCCTATTACTAATTCTTCTATACTTGTTCTAGGATTCTCAACTTTAACTTCTAATCCTTGTTTATACAAAGATTTCTCCATTTCAGCCTTTCCTAAATCCCAACCATTTAATGTTTTATCTAGTGCACGTCTTAATTTCTGCGAATTTAAGTCCAAAGAAACGTCATATTTCGAACTAATGTTCTTGCTAGACTCAATTATTCTACTATAAAGATCGTTAGCTTTGTTATAAAGCCTTAATGTTTCATTCATCTCGTTAACAGTATATATTTTATCTTCAATTCCAGAATTGAAACTTTCTTTTGCTAACTTTAAAGTATTATTTGCTTCTTTAGATAAAGAATCTAGCTCGACTATTTTCTCATTTTTTTGCTGCGTTCTGATCTGTTCAGATATTGGCAAATAACTTCCACTCCTATCCGAACATGAAGATAAGTGTATGCTTCCCACTATTATCGTAGATAAGGCATAAGTTTTAACAGATTGTTTTATCGATTGATATAGATTATTCATTTTATTCATTTTATTTACCTCTATTTTTTCAGTTCACGACAACATTTTCGTTATTGTTACTACTATAATATACTAACATATATATCTTTTTTTACCCTGATAAGTCAGGTTTTTTAGAGAAATATTTATAAATACCAAAATATTAGTATTATTATGTGGATAGCTAAATTCAGGAATTGGCATAAAACGTGTCTTATCAGACCATTATGTGTAAAATATAAAGTTACAGACATGGTTTATATGATTAATTCTTGGGACGAAAAAGGACAATTCTATTATACAGAATTACATATCCTACAAGGAACTGAAGAGAATAAAAAACAATTCGTCAAAGATATGCAAAAAGATCCAGCGACTATAAAAGTAGAAATCAAGGGAAATCACATATTTACATTGAATAAAATTAAAGGAAAAACAGATATTTTTGCACCAGTATTTGACCAAAGAATAATTTATGTCAAACCAGTCATCCAACATACAGATGGATATGAAACGTGGGAACTTGCATGCTGGGAAAAAGGACCATTGATGAAAATAATGAAAGTTCCAGATTTTGAAATGAAAATAGTATCCGTCGAAGAAAAACCTTTAGGAGATATATTCCTACCACAGATACAGCCAAAACTTCCAAAAAAACAAAAAGAAGCAATTGAACTTGCAATAAAAGAAGGATACTATCAAACTCCGCGAAAAATACATCTACAAAAATTAGCTGAGATTTCTAAAATAAAAAAACAGACACTACAAGAAAATTTAACAAAGGCTGAAAATAAATTAATACCATTCCTTACAGGACAGACAGGATAATATTTTCCATCCATTAAGTTTCCTCTAATATACACTTAACCCCACTCTTCAATAATAACAAACCTTTATATAGTATAGAAGAGGATTTCTACTAATTGATGATTAAGGACTCGGGGAAAAGAGGTGAGTCATATACTTTTCTTCTGAGTCTTATTTTTATAATTAGAATTTAATTAATACGGATATAATTAATACAGTTAAAAAAAGGTGGTTTGCATGGATAAGTCGAATATGTTTATTCTTTGGTTCGATCAATTAAACAATGATGATGTTCAATATGTAGGAGGGAAGAATGCATCATTAGGAGAGATGTACAGCAATCTAACTCCAAAGGGAATAAAAATTCCGAATGGATTTGCTATTACAGCACATGCATACAGATATTTCTTGGAGAAGGCAGGAATAAAAGACCAGATTAAACATATATTACACGACGTAGATACTACAGATATGAAGAATCTTTCTGACAGAGGATTAAAAGTAAGAGAGACTATAATCAGGGCAGAATTTCCAGAAGATTTGAAGAAGGCAATACTTGCAGCATACAGAGATCTATGCGGTGCATATCATAATGATAGAAGCGATGTTGATGTTGCAGTAAGGAGTTCAGCGACTGCTGAAGATTTGCCGGATGCATCATTCGCTGGACAGCAAGAAACTTACTTGAATATTAGAGGCGATATGCAAATCTTGGAATCAGTAAAGAAATGTATTGCATCATTATTTACGAACAGGGCAATTTCTTATCGTGTTGATAAAAAATTCGACCATTTCAGCATTGCATTAAGCGTCGGAATTCAGAAAATGGTACGTTCGGACATGGCATGTTCTGGTGTAATGTTTACTATCGATACAGAATCAGGATTTAAAGATGTCGTATTAATAAATGGATCTTGGGGCCTTGGAGAAAATATTGTTCAAGGAGCAGTAAACCCTGATGAATTCTACGTATTCAAACCAACATTAAAACAAGGATTTAAACCTGTTATAAGTAAACAACTCGGAACAAAAGAATTAAAGATGGTATACACACATGATGGCAGCAAGAGTCCTACAAAAAATATTAGTACTCCACCAGCAGATAAAGAAAGATTCTGTTTAACAAACGAGGAAGTATTAACATTATCTAGATGGGCTTGCGCAATTGAAGATCACTACTCGTGGAAAGCAGGACATTTCAAACCTATGGATATGGAGTGGGCAAAAGATGGACAAACAAACGAATTATATGTTGTTCAAGCTCGACCAGAAACTGTGATGAGTCAGAAAAATAAAAATGTATTACAGACTTATGTATTAAAACAGAAAGGTCAAATACTTGTGAAAGGAAAATCTGTCGGTTCAAGGATAGGCGCTGGAGTTGCAAACGTCATCAAAAATGTTCACGATATTGGTCAATTCAAAAAAGGTCAAGTGTTAATAACAGATATGACTGACCCAGATTGGGAGCCAATCATGAAGATTGCATCAGCAATCGTAACAAATCGTGGTGGAAGAACATGTCATGCAGCAATAATTTCAAGAGAACTTGGAATTCCATGTGTTGTAGGAACTACGGAAGCAACTGAAAAAATAAAATCAGGACAACAAGTAACAGTAAGTTGCGCTGAAGGAGATGAAGGAATTGTATACGACGGTCAATTGCAATTCGATATTGAATCGCTCGATCTTGGATCAGTACAAAAGCCTAAGACACATATCATGATGAATGTTGCAGACCCGAGCCAAGCATTCGAATTAAGCTTTTTACCAAACGACGGAATAGGACTAGTAAGAGAAGAATTTGTACTAAACAACACTATTGCGGTTCACCCGCTCGCATTATTAGGATACGATAACTTGAAAGATTTAGAAGCCAAGGAAAAGATTGCACAACTGACTAAAGCATATCCAAATAAGAAACAATTTTACGTTGATAAACTAGCGCAAGGCGTCGGAATGATTGCAGCAGCATTCTATCCTAAACCTGTGATTGTGAGATTGTCAGATTTCAAATCTAATGAATACGCAAATCTTATCGGCGGAAAAGAATTTGAACCTAAAGAAGATAATCCAATGATTGGATGGAGAGGAGCCGCAAGATATTACGATCCAAAATATGTCAAGGGATTCGAAATGGAATGTGAAGCATTACTAAAGGTTCGAAGCGAATACGGATTGAAGAATATAATACTAATGATTCCAATGTGTAGAACTATTGAAGAAGGAAATAAAGTCTTGAAGATTATGGCAGACAATGGACTCGTTAGAGGACAAGATGGATTAAAAGTTTATTGTATGTGTGAAGTTCCAAGTAATGTAATACTTGCAGATCAATTTATGGATATATTCGACGGATTTAGTATAGGATCAAACGACTTGACACAGATGACACTTGCAGTAGATAGAGATTCAGAGATTGTAAGTCATGTATTCAATGAAAGAAATGATGCTGTGAAGACATTAGTAAAATCTGTGATTGGAGTATGTAATCGTCGTGGAAAATACATAGGAATATGCGGAGATGCTCCAAGTACATATCCTGAATTCACACAATTCCTTGTAGAATCAGGAATCCAATGTATAAGCTTGACATCAGACACAATTGTCAAAACTACAGTGCTCGTTTATGAGACTGAGAAAAAGATAGGAATACAGTAAATCCGAGCAAATTTATTTTTTATTTTATTATTTTTAATAAAAGTCATTCTAACCGTTAAGTATATAAACAACTGTCTCTTTTTTGATACAGGTGTTTCATAAATGATACACAAACAAAGCATAGAAAGAATATTTTTCGATTATCCGACAACAAACTTTCAACTAAGAGAAATAAGCCGTAGAACAAAAATAGCCGTAGCTTCAGTTAAACGTCATGTAGATATATTAGTAAAAGAAAAAATAGTTGTTAAAAAAGATAACACTATCTATCAGAGCTATGTTGCCAATAGAGATTCTACAATATTCAAACGAAGAAAGATTCAAGATATAATAGAAAGACTTCACACATCAGGACTAATAGAGTATATCGAATCAGAATGCTCTCCTGATTGCATCATATTATATGGTTCTGCATCAAAAGGCGAAGATATTGAAAGTAGCGATATAGATTTATACGTACAATCTTCGCAAAAGACATTGAATTTACGAAAATTCTCAAGTCTAGGCCGAAATATTTCCGTTTTTTTCGAGAAAAACTTTAATAACTTATCTATAGAACTAAAAAACAACATAATAAACGGAATAATACTCAAGGGATATCTGACTGCGTATGAATCTGATAAAAATAACTCCGAACATAGAAAGAGCAAAAAGCATAATAAAGATGACTCTGTTAATAGAAGAAAGAATAAAAAATGAAGATAGAGAAAAATTCGCAACACTAATTCTAGCCGATATCTACGAAATCATTAAAGAACTTATAACAGCAATACTATTTGTCGAAGGATACAAAACATTAAATCATACGGATCTTATAGAATACGCTAAAGAGAGAAAAATATTAGACAATAAAGAAATATATAAATTAGACCAATTAAGAATTTTAAGAAATAAAATCGAATATGAAGGATATCACACAAATCCGGAAATATTGAAGAATAACAAATCTATGTATGAACACATCATAAGAAAACTTAGAATAGAGCTAAAAAAGAAATTAAAATAAAGTATTCTTAAGCAGGCTTGCATCCACGAGATGACCTCTTGCCGTTGTTAGCATCGAGGCCGAAGTCGTTGTAACCGTCGTTGCTGTTGCCACACCCAACAGGCCACCATTTGCCTTCTGGAGGTAAATAAATTCCTGCATTATATTTTGATAATTCTTCAGCATCTGCACCATAAAGTGCATGTACTAGTTCAGAAGGGAATGTAGAAATTTTATAGTAATATTCTGCTTTTTTATTTCCTATATCTGGGCAAGCAAAATCTACTCTTAAGTCTCCTTTTGTAACATATTCTTTTCCATTCCATGCAATATTCTCAGGATCCCAAGAAACCTCTAAAATATTTCCTCTCTTCCTAAATGCTACACTTAACCATTCGCCTTTTCCAGAGAGCATATTTTTAGCGACATCCTCATGAGTTCCAAGACCATTAGTCCTAAAGTGTTCTAATAAGATTTCGTAAAATTCGACAGGTCTTAAATGTCTCTTGAAGCCTTTCTGTCTTAATCGTGCTAAGCTATCCTGATAATATTCCCACTCGTCATGCTTTGAATTTTCAATTGTCAAACCACCCATTGATAACTGGTTTTCAATCTCATATTCTTTCATGAATGTCTTAATCTTTCTCATTGATTCTATATCTCTTAACATTTCGCTGTTTAATTGTGCGCCATCAGGAAGTTTTATTATGCTCTTAGTTCTTAATACTCTAACTAGTATGTCATATCTTTGGTTTAAAGAATACATTTGATATACTCCTTTTCCCTCGAGCAAATCATCAAGCTTCGATTCAGTATTCTGATAATTGCGTAATTCAGGAGATTTAGCATTAAATTCTTGAACATACTTGTCTAAATTCTCAATAATTTTCTTAATAGATTCAACATCTGAAACGCATAACTTGGCATTACTGACAAGACCCTTAACAAGAGCAGTAATCGAAGAAATCTTTTTAGCATCATCATGCAATTCAGTAAGCGGAACTTTTAATAAATCGCGTAAATCAGTAATATCTATCTTAACTACTTCATGGTCGCCTTTTAACACTTCATTCATTAATTTTATACGCTCAAAATAATCATAAATATCCTTGCTACCCTGAGGACCAGCAAATCGTATCTCAGACTGCAAATCGCCTAGCCAATCATTAATAGCATTTCCTAAAGCAATAATATTGGAATTAAGCTTTGATTCATCATCATTAAGCTTAGTCATCACATTAAATATTGCAGTTCCTAGATTATTCTTAATATCCTTATCCAATTCCTGAGAGTCAACATACTCCGCTAGAGCAAATTTCTCCTCAAAATTCACAAGAGAAACAGCATTCTTAGCATCAGAAACAACTTTTATAACATTTTCGTGAATTCTTGCATCAACCATAAAAAACACCTCGAAGTAATATAGAAGATATTCTAACAAGCAGTATTTATATATATTGCGGTTTGATTAATAATGTATATATACATAAGATAAACTCGGAAAGTAAAGTCGTAAATCCGAGCAATTATTTTATTTTTTATATATTTTGTAAATTATTTCTAATGCTATTCAAGGTTATAGGACTATAATAATCTATTTCATAACTGTCTTGATGATGATAACATAGGCTTCGATTCAACGGTTCATAACAAATAGATTCTAATGGTAACTCTAACTTTTTCAATGATAATCTTATATTAGTACCATACTGAATTATATCGCATATATTCCATTTTTTTAGAAATGAAATTTCAGGAATAGGTTTAAATCCCATTTCAAAATCTGCATATTGATATTTTGACTTAATAGTTTTATTCGTGCGAGTATCTGCTCTTGGTTGAAATGGTCCAAGCTTAGTGCGCAATTCATTGAATAATTCATCAAATTTACTTTTAGCAACCTGATAATCCGGTGTAAGTATATGTTTAGTATCAAAAACCGTCCACGATGAAAAAAATCCGCTGCTAAGATGCCAAGAGTCCTTAAAAATTGAAGTGACGATCGCATAGATTATTATTTTATCATTCTTTGCATTAAGTAATTTCGCGATAATATCTTTATCTATAATATCATTTTTTACAAATGTATCTAATGTAAGTATATCAGTCATTTTCTCACTCGAGCCACTTCCAATCTGTCTTTTCTCTTCCTTTATATCCCATCGTAGCTATCAATTTCAGTTTCTTCTCCAATTCGGATATGGAATTGAAATAGTCTGGACGTAAATCAGAAATATTTTCATAACGCCTAATTACAGGATTTATCAATTTATTGCTGAACGGATCAGGATTAAAATGTTCACTCTTTAGAATCTCCACTAGATTATTTACTGGACGTTCATGCCCTATAATTGATAATTTATAGAATAATTCATATTCATATCTTTGGCCATTAATATGCGTATTTGTGGAACGAACATTTTGCTCAAGAATACAGTTGAGAATTCTATAAGATTTATTCCAATGCAAAAGGCCGATTACGCCTTCATTCATGAAAGGACTGAGTTTCTCCTCTATAGGTTTGCCCTGCTCAAGAAGTATTTCGTCCATTTTCCTAGATAAGCAATCAATTTCATGCTCGAAAGGACCCTTTCTTTCCATATATTTGTCCGCGGGACTCGCAATAAATGCAGGAATGGTATATTCAATAGTATAGAGGTCTTTCTTTCTCAACTCAGGATTAATTGATTCTTTATCTTCCACACGAGCATTCGCACGTTCACATTCTAATTTCCATTGTATAAGTTTTATTGCGTCCATGAAAACCTTAAGCTCAGCAACATTTATATACTATTCCTACATTATAACTCTATATTAGGGTGTATTTAATGGATTTTAAGAATCTTGGATTAAATTATTATGAAGATAAGGCTTTGAACGTAATTATTAGAGAGAGAATCAGTATAAAGAAGCTTTCTAAAACTAGCAATATTCCGCCTGGAAAAGTATATAGTGTGATTAAATCACTCCAAAATAAGGAGTTAATCTCTGTATCTGATACTCGCCCTAAATATGTCTATGTAGATAATTCATCAAAGATTATTGAACGATTGATTAAAGAAAAACAATCGAAGGACGAGAGAAAGTATAAAGAATTATTGCAGGAATCAGCGTTAATATCCAGAAGCAAGATAGAGCATAACACTTTGATTGATATAGGCTATACTCAGGAGGATAATGTGCGCATACAGTCGAGAGTATTTGAAGAAGCAGAGCATGAAGTGTGTCAATTATTTAATAATAATCATAGGCCATCAACAAATCGTAAGAGCAAGACATTATGGGAAGAGCAGATAATAGATGCAATTAAAAGAGGAGTAGTATTTAGATGTGTTTATCCTGAAAACATGGAATTGCCTTCGAGTTTGAAGAAATTATCTAATAGGTTGTTCAGTGTAAGACGTAAAAATATACAACATTATAGGATAGATATTGTAGATAATAAAAATGTGTTAATCAAATTCACATATGAAGACCCGTTGATATTTGGAGGTGTAATATATATCAAGGATACTAAATTAGCAGTGAACCTGAGAAGGATATTTGATGATATATGGAGCAAAGCGAGATAGTCTATGTATATTTATAGAAACCTAATAGAAAGGTTTAAATAGTAGGAATATATCCTAAGCGGAATATAATCTATTGAAGAGTAGTTACAATATTAATAAATGAATAATAAGGGGATGCACATGAACATAGCTAAAAAGGTATTTACAGAACAAGAAACGTTATCTCTACTTGAACAAGGAAGAGAAGAATTAAGAAATTACGATAATCAAGGTAGAAACTTATGCTGTTACAAAGACACAGCATGGAGAATAGAATTAATCACAGGATTTACAACGACAGGCATACAAATTGAAGACAATAAAAGATTACATGTTTTAGGATACTTACATAAAGATAATAATTTTCCAGCAGAGATTATAATTGAAGGAGCATATCATCCAGATATAAGCGGCATAGGCAGGGCTTTCTGTGAGAGAATAATTGCACGTAAAAAAAATTGTGAGATAGGACAGAAAATAAAAGGAGCCTCTTATGAAAACGCTAAAACAGTAAAAACAGAATTAGAATGCATAGCTCGAAATTATTCAAATTCTCTTGTAAATTAATTTTCTTATATTATTTTTATTCTTTTATATTTCTTAATTCACAACCAAGTTTCCGACCATATCAGCATGTCCTGGACCGCATGGATTGTTGCAATGATATTCGAATGTTCCGCTCTTGTTTGCAATGAATGTTGCAGATTGAGTTTGCCCTGGACCCATCGGAGTGAATTCTATATTATAAGCCGGTAAAATGAAGCTATGCTTGCCATCTGTTACTGTAAAAGTAATTCGTACTTTGTCGCCTTTATTTATCTGCGGACCTGTTTGTTTGAATCCAAAACTGTAAGCTTCAATAGTTATATCCTTAATAGTATCAGATGCCGGAGCTATTACAGTTCCAGATGTTGATGCCGTTACTGAGTTAGACGGAGTATTTGTATTAGCCGCGCTTGGAGTTGTTGGATTTGCGCTGCAACCAATCAAGAAAGATGTCAATGCCAAAAGTATAAATATTGTTAAAATATTCTTATTCATGATACCACCCTGATATAGACAATGGAATAGTATATTTAAATCTTGTGAACCAACATACCCACATCTAATACACATCAATGCAATCGCTAACTTTAAAAGTCTGGCATTAGTTCTTAAAAAATATTATTAAAATATAATATAAAAATATCATAGGTGAAACAATGGGCGTAGAGTATGGAGAATTCAAAGGACACAAGATGATTATATTGAAGAAGGATGAAACTGACCAGTATCCATTCCAGTTCGGAAAGGCAAAGGCAAAATTAATCGTCGAGCATTACAGCGACATTAAGAAGTTTGCTGAAGAAGAGTAGATAAAATATATTTCTCGATAGCTTCGCCGAAGGCGAACTATTTGTTTTGACGCGCCTTTTGTAAAAGGCGCTGGTTTTTCCACTAACTATATAAACTATTATTTTTCTATGATTAATTATGTCAAGTACGCAGAAGATTGAGGATGTTAACAAGCTGAATGAAATATGCAGGGATGTACGCCAAGATATAATAACTATGATATATAAGGCAGGAAGCGGCCATCCAGGCGGTTCATTGTCAGCGACGGAATTGATGGTTGCATTGTTCTTTAATATCATGCATCATAATCCGAAAATTCCAGAAGACAAAGGCAGAGACAGATTCATTCTAAGCAAAGGTCATGTTGCACCAGCATATTATAGTGTGCTAGCACGTTCAGGATACTTCGATGTTTCCGAATTGGAAAATTTCCGTAAAATAAATTCCAGACTGCAGGGACATCCTGATAAAAGCAAATTTCCAATGCTTGAGACTACAGGCGGAGGACTGGGCCAGGGTATATCAGTCGCTGCAGGCAAAGCATTTGCATTACGATTAGATAATATTCCATCAAAAGTTTATTGCATGCTTGGCGACGGAGAATTAGATGAAGGACAGGTTTGGGAATCATTGGCAACAATATATAAATACAATCTTCACAATCTGATATTAATTATTGACCACAACAAGATACAGCTTGATGGAACGAATGCTGAGATAAAAGACCTTGAGCCATTGGATTTGAAGTTTAAGGCATTCGGTTTTGAAGTCTTAGAAGTAGATGGTCATGACATGACTGAAGTAATTAATACATTCAATTATGCAAAGACATTGAGCGATAGCAAGAAAGATGTAATAATAATAGCAAACACAATTAAGGGCAAAGGTGTGAGTTTCATGGAGAATACAGTAGAATGGCACGGCAAGGCGCCAAATAAGGAACAATATGATAAAGCGATGAGAGAGCTGGAGAATTAAATATGAGAGAAAGAATTTTACAAACAATAAAAGATTGGACGTTGAATCACTTTTTTATTACATTCATAATATTGCTGATTGTAAACGCATTCTTCTTAGCAAATAAGGCTGTTCCAGCAATACTGAAGATTATAGCATTCTTATTGCTGACAATATATATACTGCTTTTCATAATCATGCGTATAAAAATGAATGTCACAAAATTATTGCATCATGAATTAAAATTCAATCAGATACTGACGGCATATGTCGTATCGGTCATATTTATTATATTATTATTCAGCATAATTTACTGGGCTATGGTTGTTGTCGGAGCAGGATACTTGAAATATGGCTCGTGCGTCGATAATACAGAATTTACGCGTGAGGATATCATGCAAGACCCGCTGCTAGTCATAAATCCTATGCATTATTCTTACTTCAGCGCAATGACCTTCTTTTCAGTAGGATTTGGAGATATATGTCCTATGGGAATGAGTAAACTCGTGGCTACGCTCAATGCGATAATAGGGAATGCATTCACGGTCTTGATACTTGCGATGGCAATAACAAATTATTCGACGAACAAATATCAGGAGAAGAAGAAATAATTGGAAAATAAATATTGGAACAGAAAATGAGTCAAATAAAGATAGGCGTAATAGGTGCAATGGATGAAGAGATTGAAACGCTGACTAAACAGATGCAATCAAAAACAAAAAGAACTATAGCAGGCAATATATTCTATGAAGGAGTATTATTTGGAAAACAATGTGTAGTAGCAAAATCAGGCGTCGGTAAAGTATACTCATCTATGACAACACAAATTCTGATAAGCAGTTTTGGAGTACAAAAGGTTATATTCACAGGACTCGCGGGCTCAATAAATCCTAATATCAAAATCGGAGATATAGTTATAGGAGCTAAATGTGTACAATATGATATGGATGCAACAGAACTGGGCTTTAAGCTAGGACAGATACCATATACTAAATACAGATTTTTTGATGCGGATAAGAATATGCTCAAGATAGCGCTAAAGACAAATATACCTCAAACAAAGATAATTCAAGGTGTGATATTGACGGGAGACTTATTTCTGAATCATAAGAAACAAGCATTATATAAAGAAATATTTAAAGGATTAGGTGGAGATTGCTTAGAAATGGAAGGTGCCTCAGTAGCGCAAGTATGCACATTGAATAAAATACCATTTTGTATAATCAGAATAATAAGTGATAATGCTAATGAGGATGCATTAAAAGATTTTGAAAAATTCAAGAAAATAGTTTCAGGAAAATCATTGCAAATAATTGAGAATATAATGAAGGTAAACTAAAAATGAAAATAGTCCTAGCAACAACATCACCATATAGAATAGCAACGATGAAATATACAGGAATACCTTTCGAAGCTAGAGGTAGCAATGTAGATGAATATTTTAATAATAGACCTACTAAACCTGTGAAACTTGTCAAATTATTATCAAAATTAAAAGCACAAGCGGTCGCAAAAGATTGTGTAGATTCATTAGTTATAGGAATGGATAGTGTTGGATGTTTTCAAAATAAAATTTTTGAGAAACCAAAATCCCGCGATGAAGCATTCACAAGATTGAAGAAATTTTCTGGTTCTAGTCATGAATTTTATACTGGAATTACTATGATAAATACTAATACTAAAAAAATATATCAAGAGTGTGTAAAGACTTCAGTTAAATTTAGAAAAGTATTAGATTCAGAAATAAAGACTTATCTAGACGATGATCCGAGATTCAATACTTATGCATTAGGATACGATCCATTAACACATATAAGCTCAACTTTTATTGATGAAATTCGAGGCAATACATATAATTATTTACAAGGAATTCCTATTTCCAGAATTGTAGAAATGATACATAAAATAACAGGTGAAAAATGACTCAACAAATTAAATCAAAAATCAGAACAATTCCGAATTGGCCAAAACAAGGAGTAATGTTCAGAGATATCACGACTTTATTGCAGGACGCTCCGACATTTAATCATACAATTGAATTATTGCTTGAGCAGTATAAAGATAAGAAGATAGATTTAGTAGCAGGCATAGAATCCAGAGGATTCATAATAGGAGCAATACTTGCACATAGACTAGATGCTGGGTTTGTTCCGATAAGAAAAAAGGGAAAATTGCCTGCAGAGACGGAATCTGAAGAGTTTGAATTAGAATACGGAAAAGATGTAATAGAAATCCACAAGGATGCAATAATAGAAGGACAGAAAGTATTAATCGTCGATGATTTGATAGCGACTGGCGGGACTGCAATGGCTGCATGCAAGCTGATTAAGAAAGTCGGCGGAGAATTAGTAGGATTTTGCGTGATAATAGATTTGCCGGACTTGGGCGGAAAGAAAAGACTTGAAAGAGCAGGCTATCCAGTATTTTCATTAGTGGAGTTCGAAGGAGAATAATTTTAAGGAGAATAGGGAGTATAAATGAAAAAACAGGAATTATATAGGGAATATGCAAAATATTATGATTTATTATATAGCGATAAAAATTATAAGAAGGAATCAGAGAAGATAATATATATCATAAATAAATTCAAGAAATCTTCAGGAAAAGAATTATTAGATGTAGCATGTGGTACTGGAGGCCATCTAAAATATTTATACAACCGCTTCAAATGCACAGGTTTAGATATAAATCAGGATATGCTGAACATAGCAAAGAAAAAGATTCCTAACATAAAATATATTCATGGAAATATGATAAATTTTAAATTAGATAAAGAATTTGATGTTATCACCTGCTTGTTTAGTTCGATAGGATATGTTAAAACATACAAAAATTTACAAAAGACAATAAAAAATTTTATCAGACACCTTAAAGTTGGTGGAGTTGTGATTATAAATCCTTGGTTTGACAAGACAAATTTCAAAGAAGGACAACCAGCTTTTGCAATTTACGAAAGCAAAAATCTAAAGATAGTAAGAGCCGATACACCCTTCATAAAAGATGGCATTTCAATTCTTGATTTTCATTATTTAATTGCAGAAAGGAACAGACCGATAAAATATGTTTGTGGTAGACATGAGTTAGGATTATTTGATATAAAGAAGACATTAGAGATAATGAACTCTGCAGGATTAAAACCTTATCATATAAAGAACAAATCTATGAAGGGTCGAGGATTGCTTGTTGGTGTGAAATTATGATAGCAAAAATCTCAACACGCGACGGATATGGAAAGAGATTGACTGAATTGGAGAATCCAGATATAGTTGTATTGACGGCAGATTTAGCAGATTCAAGTCGTGTCAAGGGTTTTGCTGAAAAATATCCAGCAAGATTTATTCAAGTAGGAATATCAGAGCAAGATATGTTCGGGATTGCAAATGGTCTTGGATTAGAAGGCAAGATTCCATTGACAAATACTTTTGCATCATTCTGTCTGAGAGCGCATGAACAAATCCGACTAATTGCAATAAATAATTCTAATGTAAAAGTCATAGGGCATCATTCTGGAATTAGTTTAGGACAAGATGGTGCGAGCCAGATGTGTGAAGAAGATATCTCGTTATTTAGGACGATGCCAAACTTCACTGTTGTAAGCCCATGTGATGCTTTAGAAGCACAAAAAGCTTTGGATGCTATAATTAAAATTACTGGTCCGTGTTATCTTAGACTATCAAGAGAACCTGGAAGCGTTGTAACGAATGAATATTCAGATTTCAAGATTGGCAAAGCAAATATTTTGAAGGAAGGTCATGATGTATTGATTGTTGCATGCGGACTGATGGTTCCTGAAGCATTGCGCGCAGCAAAAATTCTTGGAGAGCAAGGCGTTGACTCGGCAGTCATGAATATGCATACAATAAAACCTCTCGATAAAGAGACACTGATAAAATATGCGCAGAAATGCAAAGCTGTCGTTACAGCAGAAGAGCATTCAATATATGGTGGTCTAGGAAGTGCTGTATGCGAGGCATTATCATTATCAAAAATTCCAATAAAAGTTCTCGGGATAAGAGATGAATTCGGCGAGTCAGGAAAAGCTGACGAGCTTTTCGTCAAATTTGGATTGACTGCTGAAAATATTGTGGAATACTGCCAGGATGTCATGAAGTTTAAGGATAGAGATAGAAATATGCCTGTTAAAGAAGTTGATGAGATAGTTCATGATATCAATGGAATGAATAAGACATTAAAAAAAGAAAGTCCAGAGCAGGAAAAGATACATGCTGCAGAAACACATACAAGTTATGACAAAGACCCTAGGAATAGGATTACAAAGATGACTCCAGAACAGAAAGCGCAGATGGACGATGTCCTGAATAAAATGTTTGGTGGAAGAAAGAATAGATAGATTAAAATGGTTATCAACATTGAAACCAAATTAGGAAAAGACCTTTCTAAGATGCAAGTCGATTTAATCAATAAACATCGATGTGTAGAATTTGGACTCAATGAAATAATAGATATAAAAAAAGATGAAGCAGAATCGACAATATTCTTTGTAAAAGAAAAAGATACAATCTTAGCATTCGGAATGCTAAAACCTATAACTGTTGAATATCTTGGAGAAAAATATCATATATTAGGACTAAGGAGCACTATCGCTACAGAAAAAGGTAAAGGTTATGGAAAGATTTTGCTAAAGGCAATGGTTAAGGAATGCCTCGAGGAGAAAAAAACAGGTTTAGGATTCTGCTTAAGAAAAAATGCAGGATTCTTCGAAAAATGCGGGTTGCAGATTGAAAAAAATTTCATAAAAAGATTTCTCTATAGAAATCCCATAACCAAGAAGATAAAAAAAGACAACATAGGTGATGGATTATATTATAATGGAAAAGATAATTTTATTAAAAAAGTTTTATCTACAAAATCTCCCGTGTATACGGACATACCGTTTTGGTAATGCCAAGAATTACTTCTCCAACTTCTTTATCCTTCTCTTATGTCTCTCTTCGTTTGAGAATTTCGTTTCAAAGAACACTTTTACAATTTTTTCTGCATCTTTTGGTTTAGTAGAATCTCCACCTAATACAAGAATATTAGCATCATTATGTAGTCTTGTTATTGCTGCATCTGTAGTAGTATGACACAATGCTGCTCTGATTCCTTTGTTTCGATTTGCAGCAATGCTCATCCCGATTCCAGTTCCACAGATTAATATCCCTCGAGACTTTTCTTTAAGGACTAACTTGGATAATTTCTTTGCATAATCAGGATAATCGACTTTCTTTTCACAAGTGAACGTTCCTAGGTCTATCAATGCAAAATTTTCTTTCAAAAATTCCTTCAATGCATATCCCCTATGGTCTGACGCTATGAATCCTAGAATGTGCTTCAACATAATCACCCAGATAGAATCCTGAAGGCACTAATATATAAAGGTTAAGAAAAAAAATAGAAAAAGTAAAAAGTCTACTTCTTATATTCAACAAAGTAATATACGATTGCTGTTATTATGCTGAATATTATTGCGCACACTATCCAAATTATTTGTCTGCCAGCCTTCCAATGCTTATGCTTTGCTACAACCTCATATATTACCCAAATAGCACATATAAGTGCAATCAATCCTAATAATCCGCCGAATAATCTCATTATATCGCCTCGCAATGATTATACAGTATAATATAAGATACTATTAGCAGCACAGTTAATAAAGGTTATCCTTAAACAATATCTAAATTCTGCTTTTTGCCGTCCATTCGCAACATCAGCTGTGTAATTTTTGGAAAAATTCACTCTTGCAATCTCTCTTTTTCTAGATGTTACATTTATGGTTGCTCACTTTAAGGACGGCAAAAAAGACAATCAAGATAATATCATTAAATTCAACAAAATTAATAAATAAACTTTTATTTAATCAATCATGGTCAGAGTTAGTGCATCAATATTAGGATTCTTGTTCGAAGCAAAGGCTAGGAAGGTTTCTGATGAAGTGATGATAGAACATATCAATAAAGCATTGCATGAAAAGAAAGACAGGTTTGACATATTGCATCTCGATATAGAGGATGGAGAATTCGTCGACTATAAGAGCTTCACGCCATCGCAAATCAGGAAAATCAAGTCGCCGTATAAGACTGAAGCGCATTTCATGGTCGTAAATTATGAGCTATATATCAAGGAATATTTTCATCTGACAGACATGTTCATAATACATAATGAAGTCATTAAGAATTCTTTTGCAAAGACAATTGAATTCTTGAAGAAGAACAAGAAATTCGTCGGCATAAGCATAAATCCCGATACTCCTGTTGATGAAATAAAATATCTGGACAAAATTGATCTAGTCTTGGTTATGAGTGTCCATCCAGGACTTCCTGGACAAAAATTTATCGAGCATAGCTTGAGAAAAATCAGAAAACTTGACGAACTTCGAAAGAAGTATAAATATCATTATAAGATTGAAGTTGATGGCGGTATAGATAATGCTATAGCGCAGAAATGCGAAAAGGAAGGCGCAGATATAGTTGTAATAGGAAGTCATTTGTTTAATTAATGAAAATTATTCGTTATTTTTCATATGGCTTGAAATTTTCACAAAATATATAAATGGCTTCTAAATGAACAATTAGAGGGGTGTTTAGGTTAGCATAATGTTAACTTATACATAATATAATAATATAATAAAAAATAGTACAAACTATTGAGGTGGATTTATATGGCTGAAGAACATTCTGAAAAGGAAGAGCATAAACATGAGCATCATGAACATGCTGAGCATCACGAGCATGATGCACATAAGCATTTATATATGGAGCATCATGAGCACCAAAAACATAAAGGTTATGTGATTGCTACATGGATATTGGCTGGTGTGTCAATATTATTATTGATTGGATTGATTCTAGCATTAGTACTTGGCGGCAAATCCAGTGCTGGTGTAAAAGGAATATCTATTACTGACGCAAAGACACAAACTGAAACATACTTGAAAAGCATATCGCAGGGGCAGGCAAGCGTTGATAATATCACAGATGAAGGAAGCCTATACAAATTAGGATTGACAGTTTCTGGTAGACAATACGAATCATACGTTACTAAAGACGGTAAATTATTATTCCCACAAGGAATTGACATGACCGTTCCAGTACCAGCAGCAGGAGCTAATACTGCAGCAACTACTCCAACAGTTGTTCCAAAGACGGACAAGCCAACAGTTGAATTGTTTGTAATGTCATACTGTCCATATGGTACACAGGCAGAAAAAGGAATATTGCCAGCAGTAAGAGCATTAGGAGACAAGATAGACTTCAAAGTTAGATTCGTGAGCTATTCGATGCATGGAGAGAAAGAGATCAAAGAAAATCTAAATCAATATTGTATTGAAACAGGACAGCCTGATAAATACTTGAAATACTTGGCTTGCTTCTTGAATGATAGCGTCGGACAAGGTAGTGATGCAGATGTAGCTGCATGTATTGCATCCACTGGTGTAGATACAACAAAGTTAGATGCATGTAAGACTGCTACGGATACACAATTCAATGTGATGAAGAACTTCAATGACAAGACAACATGGTTGAATGGCAACTATCCTAAGTTTGACATCGATGCAGCATTAAACACTAAATATGGTGTGGGCGGTTCGCCAACATTAATAATAAATGGTGTTGAATCAAATGCAGGAAGAGACAGCGCAAGTTTCTTAGCTGGAATATGTGCAGCATTCAATACTCCACCAGCAGAATGTCAGACACAGTTGAGCAGCACTCCACCGGGAGCAGGATTCGGTTATGATAGTGTAGGCGCAGCCAATGCGGCAGGATGCGGTGCATAAACGCATTCATTTATTTTTTTATTATTTTTAATTTAATTCTAAAGAAAAATTTGAGAAGTGTTCGTTTGTCCTATAAGAATTATATCAAATCTTTCATACTCATAAACTTCAATCCATAAGATTCTGGTCTATTAGTATGAGGAATATAAAGTTTTGGTTCTAAATTCACGCAGCACAATTTTGCCATATTGTGATTAGTACACGCTAGTTCACACAATTGATTTATATACCTCTGACCAGGCACATTCAATTCTGTAAATTTTAGAACAGGAGTTCTCCCGCCACGCGGTATATCTTCATTGAGATTATAGACTGAAAATCCGACTAAATGCTTAAGATAGTCAAAAGAATGTAAGCAGAAATTATTCTGAAGATCAACTATACTCATCAAAGTTTCAACTTCTGCAGCATCTAAGTGCACGGCAGTAAAACGATATAAACCTTCATGTTCATCAGATGCTAATTTAGCACTCAAACCTTTAATAAAGTTATGTGAAAGAGACTTATCATGTGGATTGACTATCATAAAGTAGGAAATACTTAATGAATTTATAAATTTTATTTTTAGCTATATTTTGATTAATAATATCCATTAATTTAATAAATAGGTAATTATCAACTACAGTATGATATGCATAATAGCAATGATTGTATTCGGCATCTTGGGGATATTCTCAGCGAAGTATAGAGTTATTGCTAAGGAAGCATTCCATTGCGTCTTTAAGAAAATTACGTTAAGAAAATGCGATTCTGGTCTTGATACTCGACTGAAAAGCGAGATTACTGGAAAATTATTGCGGTTCAACCATAGACTTGGAAAGACTGTCTATAAATATTTTGAAGTATTCTCGTGGATATTTTTGATATTGATACTCGTAACATTCTTTTTCATAGGCAAAGGAATTTATTTCTATGCATTATACGGAAACTGCAATGGTCCTAACAGCAACCAATTCTGTATATTCGATCCTCTAGGAACTAATAAACCTCAGAATATTACTGAAGGGAGTGTATGTCATGTTCCAGGACAGACCGCTATAACAAAAACACTTACTCCTCCTCCACTCGGAGAGCTGCAGAGCGGAGCATATATCGGTAATCCTAATGCAAAAGTTGTAATAATAGAATTCGGATGCTATTCATGCCATTATACAAAGGAAGCCGAAGCGACAGTCAAGAAAGTATTGAAAAAATACGATAACAAGATACTGTATGTCTATAAAGATTTTCCATTAAGCATAACACATGCTAATGCATTGCCTTCGGCGGAAGCGGCGCATTGTGCATTAGACCAAGGAAAATATTGGGAATATAGAGATTATCTATTTGCAAATCAGCAGCAACAGTTGACTGAAGATTTAGTGGCATATGCGTCTGATTTAGGATTGGATATCAATAAATTCTCACAATGCCTGATTGGCGGAAAATATACTTCTAAGATTAATGAAACATATAATGAAGGTCTAGAATCAGGAATCACAGTAACTCCGACGTTCTTCATAAATAATCAAACGTTAGTAGGTGCAAAAGATTACAAAGAATTCAAGAAGATAATAAATAAAGAACTAGGAATACATTGGTGGGAGTTCTGGAAATGAATTATGTTGATATAATAGGATATGTTGCCGGTCTTCTTGTACTATTATCACTTATACCTCAGATAATAAAAAGTTGGAAGACTAAGTCCACAAAAGATATATCATTATTGAGATATATAATATACATAATAGGAATTATAATGTGGCTGATATACGGTATTATTCTAGTCAATGGCCCGATGATTATCGCAAATTCTATAAGCCTTGTCCTTGCATCGTCGATACTCTATCTTAAATTGAAGTATGGGTGAGAATATAAGCGCATAGTTTGGAATCTGTGATGAATGTTCCAGAAATAGAATTTACTGATAACAATCACTATATACGTTTCCTCTAAAAATAGCATTCATCTCTTTTCGTAATATAAATGATTCATGAAACTCCGAAGAATCTGGTGTTGATAAAATATTCTCATGAAGTTTACTAACAATATAGTCCCTCATGAAAGGATAACAAACGCCAGCAAGCGAATGATTAATAGCAATAAAATCTAAATGTACAAGAGAACGTCTTCTATGTGGAGGTTGTGCTAATCCTACAAATAGATTGTTATATCCTGCTTTTCTTACAGTTTCTATAACTGGGCTAAGAGTATGACCATCATGCATGCATACATCAAATAACATTATAGAAGCGTTTTTATCCTCAGCTAATTTAACATAAGTATTATTGAACTCAGTTGCAAGCTTATCTATAGATTTTTCAAATAAATTATAACCTTTAGGATTAGTAAAATATATATTAGGACATTTTGCTTCAGGATAGTTCTTTCTCCAAGAATTTTTTAAAGCAAGATAAGCTGGTCTAGCAGAGCGATCCATTAATATAATATTCTGGATTCCATATGTATACATATATTCGGCTAGATTATTACCTATATCTAATACTTCTTCTCTCATACTTTTTTCCGTAAAATGTGAATAACGCATAATTTAGCACAATATATTTTATATATAAAGGTTTCGATTTCGTTATCATTATATAGTAGTCAAAAAGGTAACCTTTTTAAATCATATTTCTATACTTGATTTATGGACATAAAAGATGTAAAGAGAACGGCAATACCATCAGGATATTTGATGGATTTAGATTATCTTGGAAGTATAGAAATTGCAGAAGAAAAAAAAGACATCCAGATTTATAGAGATAATCACATATTCTTTCTAGAAGCAGAAAAAATAGTAATAGCAACATATCCGAAAGGAGCAAAGCTGGAAGACAGCATAATCGTACATCCTAGATATGCAAATGAAAAATACTTCGAACTTATCGAGGTAAAAGGTTTCAGAAACGGCAGGACTATAGATATATTAAGTCCAGGATATCACAACGGAGAATCATGCAAGATACTAAATATCAAGGGCGTGGGCGCATCGGCAGACGGCGAACACATGGTCATAGATAATGAACGATGGTATGTTGGCGACAGAAGTAAATGGAAACCGCTTGCAGAAGCGCAGAAAGAAAGTCTGGGCAGAAGATGGGGACTATTAAGCAAGGAAGCGGGAGAAGAAGAATATAATTATAATGTTTTTGCAGAGAAAGGAATAGAACAAATACCACACCTAAAATTAAATTATGCTCCTGAAGGAATATTACCATTCAAGAATGTGGCGCAATTGGTAAGAGGACTAAATACCAATATTAGATGCGATAGCGGATCCTTCGAAGATCAAAGATTACAAAAATATGTGAACATAAAATCATTCAGTACTATCGATGCAAAAATATTTTTTGCACAAAAGGAACTGTTCAAGGAAAACCAAGTACTTACAGGCTTAGGAAAAGTAGCCAATAATAGATATATCGACGGAAGATTAACAGATATGGAAAATTATATTATTAAAGAAACATTGGAAGAAGATAAAAGAATACACTTAGCATATTCGTTTTGTCTTGATTTGATGGGGTCAGCATTCATAGCGATGAGAAAATATGCACCTGGAAGAAAAAAATATTTAGAGCAATTAGCTGAAAAGACAGGCATACCAGTAGATAAATACACAAACTTTGCTCCTAAAATATTTATGGAGTACTTGCTACCTTCAGAATTTGGCTTATCAGAGGCAGTAGAGCGGGCAATGTTAGTTCAAGTATTCAAAGAAGATTTTGCGAAATTTCTTAAAAATTAATAATTAATATCTCTCGGATATCCCTCGATATTCCACAAAACATTTAAACCGACATAGTTTAACTCGTTCTATGAATATCAGCAAGATTCGAGAGGATTTTCCAATCCTGCAGAAGGGCATAAACGGCAAGCCGATAATATACTTCGATAATGCATGCATGACTCTAAGACCGAAGCAAGTCGTCGAAAAGATGGACCAATATTATTATGAGTATCCTGCATGCGCTGAACGTAGTCATCATAAACTTGGAAAGAAGGCGACTGACGAGTATAGCAGCGCAAGAACATTAGTAAGAAAATTTATTAATGCAAAATCCGACAAAGAAATTATATTTACGAGAAATACAACTGAAAGTATTAATTTAGTTTCGAAATCATTCAATTTTAAGAAAGACGACGTGATAATAAGTACAGATAAGGAACATAATTCTAATCTATTACCATGGCAAGTAGCCTCTAGAGCGCATGGATTAAAGAGAGAAAGAATTAATACTAAGGATGGTTTTGACCACGAGCATTTCGAACAAATTCTAAAAAGAGCTCATGGCAATCACAACAAAGTATTCGTTTCAATGGTCCATACAAGCAACATGGACGGAACATCCATGCCTGTAAAAGAAATAATCAACACAGCACACAAATACGATGCATTAGTAATGCTCGACGGTGCACAATCAGTCCCGCATGGACCAATCGATGTAAAGAAACTTGATGTTGACTTTCTAGCATTTTCTGGACATAAGATGCTCGGTCCAAGCGGAACAGGAGTATTGTATGGCAAAGAAGAATTATTGAAAAAATTGACATTATACAATGTCGGCGGAAGTACAGTCAATGATTCAACTTATGACGGCGCAGAATTCGCCGACTTGCCGGAAAGATTTGAGGCAGGATTGCAAGACTATGCAGGATTCATAGGACTTGGAGCTGCAACTGAATACTTAAAAAAATATATCGACGATATACACGACCATGAAATAAAGTTAAATAAGATATTGACTGACGGACTGAAATCTCATGTAAATATTCTTGGTCTTGAAGACCCAAAACTGCGAAGCGGAATATTTTCTTTTAATGCAAAAAATAAGATGGACTTCCATGAGATTGCATTGATGCTAGACTCGTATGCAAACATCATGATCAGAAGCGGAAGACACTGCGTACACTCGTGGTTTAACGCGAATAATATTGACGGAAGCGCACGAGCAAGCGTTTACTTGTATAATACTGAGGATGAAGCCAAGTTATTCGTCGAGAAGTTGAAAGAAGTCCTGAAAATGCGTTGAGCATTTTGGGACGCAAGAATTTAGAAAATTCTTTGCATATTGAAGATGAAATAAGTTAGATTATACGTTTAAGTTGTGTTCTTGGATGTATGCATCTACTTCGTAACTGTCCAAGTATCCCCTTCCTGGAATAAATAATTCTAATTGTACTTCTCCATCATTTAACATAGCATCACTATAATCCATATTTGGGAAAATTATCGCAGATTTCTTTGATTGCACTGGCACAGCATCAAGATTACAACATCTGAGTATCAATAGACCGTACTGTCCGTCTTTCTTGTTTATCCAAGATTGTACGCTAAAATCGTTTTTTGAATCAGAGTAAATCCACTTATTTTTATAACTATCTCCATGTGCTATTAACATGCATATCCCACTCAAATCATTATTTTTTGTATAATGATTAATAACTGCATTATAACTCTTGTTCTCGAGAAAAGACTTCATCCGTATATCTAAAAACATATCAGCCTCTAATTCATCTTCTGGAGGCTCTTGATCTAATGCAAAGTACATATCAATACTACCTTTAGTTCGCTTTGTAAGCAACGATTTAGTCATAAAAGAAGGAAATGAAAGTTGCATTTTAAAGTTAATGAATTAATTACAACTCTCTGAATATACCGTCCAATTCTACAAACTCTTTATTGTTCAACTCATAAAGTTTCTTGTCGAATAATGGACGAGTTGTCAACTCTTTGACCTGCCTTTTTGTTTTGTCAGAGAAAATATTCTCGAAGGCATTCTTTAATTTTTTGTCTTCTAGAACGACCAACTGCGAATATAATTTGCTTAGATTGTCCATCTTTGGTTCGAGTTTTATTAATACCGAATGCACTCTTGGTGGAGGACTAAAGGATCGCGGATTTACAGTCTTTAAATATTCAATATCATATAAGTGATTCAAGATTATTCCTAATCTATTATCGTTCTGCATTAATATGTCAGCAAAATTCTTACCAATAGTTAAGACGACAGAATCTAGCTCTGTATACTTGAATAATATCTTCATTAATGGTTCAGAGATATTATATGGAATATTGGCGACAATCTTGTTGAATGTATATTTTTCATATAATTGATTGAACACATTTAGGATATTGTCTTTGATAAATATCACATTTTTTGCATCGAACTTATTCTCCTCGATATCAATAGCGATGACCTTGCATTTCTTTGCAAGTTCCTTCGTCAGTGCACCCTTGCCATAACCTATTTCTAGAACAACATCATCCTTTTCTAATTCAGCGCTATTAACCATAAATTTTATCAGCACAGAATCTATCATATAATGCTGTCCAGTCTGGTCTAAGTTTCTCGCGAATGATTCATCCATGGTCAAGATATAATAGATTTAAATATAAATCTTACTATGGTTATAGATTTAAAAAGACTATTTTTTATATAAAGAAAGGTTAATATCCTCTGCTTTCGGAGTACTAAGATGGAAACCGAAAAGCAAGTGCAGACATGGATTGAAGATATACTAGAGGACAGACAACGAACTACAGGAAGACCAAAGATTGGTTTGAGGAAACTGTCAGAACATCAAAAACAAGTTCTAAGAGAGTATTATGATACTTTGAGACTTGGCAAGAGAACTATGTTTCTAAACGGACATAGACAAAAAGGTTCAAAAGCTAAGAGTTACAAGAGCTTCTACACGTATCTTCAAGCTTTAAGCTACTTCGCTAAATATACAGAGAAATCCTTCGATAAAATCACAGAACAAGATATAGATTCGTATAGAGCTTACT